>Ga0075114_10001225_pt1 | contig 13996 bp, 11 predicted proteins | sample AntAceMetag02UKM_FD_69784 | JGI IMG/M metagenome (GOLD analysis project Ga0075114, IMG submission 69784) | Saline lake microbial communities from Ace Lake, Antarctica - Antarctic Ace Lake Metagenome 02UKM | ecosystem: Environmental > Aquatic > Non-marine Saline and Alkaline > Saline | place... | reverse complement strand
GGCACTTCTCAGCTCCCTGCTCAGGCTGTCATCTATGCCAGCGCCTCAGATCCTCTAATTGGTGAAGAATTATTTGCAGGAGGGGCCTACCTCGGTGCAGGAAAAATGCACCAGGCAAGCATATCAGCCCAAGATGTCGTTCGCTGGATCATCATTTTTATCATCCTGGCCAGCGTTTTACTGAATATTCTTGGAATTGACGTATTTATTGAAAAAATCCTGGCAGGTTCAATTTGAAGATTAATCTGAAATCTCCTGTCTCTACCGCAGTTGCTATTGGAGTCGGCATTATTGTCCTGGCCGGATATTTCATTCCCGCATTTATAAATATCCGCATTATCCTTCTGAGAGCCGGCCTGGTCCTGTCAGCGGTTGCGCTTCTTGTTGGCATTATCAATCTAATCACCGTCCATATTAAAAAACTAGGAGCGGATAGCGAAAATTCCGGTTACAGCCTGATCCTTGTAATTGCTCTGCTGGCCACACTAATTATTGGCATTATTGACATGGTCCAGACCTATCTGGTCGGTAAACCTAACTTCCAGATGACCAGCTGGATCTTCACTAATATTCAGCTTCCAATTGAAACCAGTCTGCTTGCTGTAACAGCTGTCAGCCTTACTTATGCAGCCGCCAGCATCCTACGCAAGCGGATGGACCTGTTCTCAATAGTCTTCTTTTTTGTTGTTTTATTAGTCCTGCTGGGGTCTTTTTCGATACCCCCAGCTACGCTTCCATTCCTTCATGTGATTCACGATTGGATCCTTCGTGTCCCAGCCCTGGGAGGAGCCCGTGGGCTGCTGTTGGGTATTGCTCTGGGCACAATAACAACCGGTATCCGGGTCCTAATGGGAACTGATAGACCGTACGGTGAATAATCATGACTGAGATCCTGTGCCCAACCTGCGGAAAACCCAATACAGATGATCATAATTTTTGTGATCATTGTAGTGCTCCCTTGTTCAGCGTGGATCCCCTACCACTCGATAGTCCCTCCCTGCGAGACGATCTATTCGACAATAACGATACCAAAACACCAGTCCAATCCGCGGAACCACTGGATGAGGGCGCACGTTTAGACAGTTTATTGTCTCCAGAAGAACCCCTGGAAGAGGCAACCCAAACTGCGGAATCAACGGATGATTTCTCCAGGCTGGATGATCTGATCCCCGCCCCGGATCCTTTGGATGCCTCCGACACAAGAGGAGACACACAACCGGTAGAAGAATCCGAAGCTTCCTCCCGATTGGACGATTTCTTCGCAACTGATGATCCATTTACAAGTTCCGAGGAGGAAGAAAAGAAGCAACCGGATCCTCCTGCCTTCGACCCTTTCTTGGAACCCTCTGCACGTGATGAACTGTTAGGAGAAGAAACTCCTGTAGAAAAAACCGGGGGAGATTGGCAGTACCTTACCGAGCCTTCCGCCGAAGACAGCCTATCAGGAAAAACTCCACCAGTTGAAGAACCTGCGGACAATTTGGACTTTCTTAGCTCACTTTCCGATGACAGCACTCCTGAAGAGGAAAGCCCTGCCCAAAAACCCGAAGAGGCGTGGGATTCCCTAGCTAAACCTTCTACAGAAAAAGAACCTGTTCAGAAAGAAGAACAAACCGAGGAACAGGTTGACGCATGGGATTTCCTTTCTTCATCCACTGCTGCGGATGAACCTCCTCAGAAAGAAGAACCTGAAAAGGGTCCAGTTGATGAGTGGGATTTCCTAACATCGCCTTCTGCTGAAGAAGTGCCTGTCCTGGAAGAACCATCCAAGGGCCCTGTTGATGAATGGGATTTCTTGACCACTCCGAGCGTTGAAGAAAAACCGGTGATAACTGAACAACCGGACCCAGATACTGCCGGGGGGCTGGACATTTTAGCATCCCTGGATGGAGAGGAAGGAGCTGCCGTAATAGAACAACCCGCGGGCGAACCGGCAGGGGAATTGGACTTCTTAACGCCAGATCCAGAAAGCGAACCAGGCCCTATCGGTTTTCGCCCTGACCTTTATGATGAAGATGAAGATCCTTTACCGGAGTTTGGCTCTCCTGGTTTCAGCGAGGATTCTGGTTGGTTGGACATGCTCCAAGACCCTGATTCCAGAAAGTCAACCGTTGAAACTCCACCAGAGCCCTCAAAACCTCAAACTGATTGGCTGGACAAGATCAAAAGACTGAATAAAAGCAGCGATATGGTGGATGAGGATTCATCCTTCCCAGATTGGCTCTCTGTGTCTGATACACCGGCAGAGGAAATATCAGAAGAGGTAAAGCCACCGGAATATTCGCCGCCAGCTGCTGATAGCGATGAGGCCGCTCCCGCTAGCGACTTACCAGCCTGGCTCCATATTGATGGGGATGACGAATCCTTAAATGCATTCATGCTGAAAAAAGACCGCACTAACGAGGAATATAAACCTGCAATTGTAAGGGGTATCACTGATAAGCTCCCTCCACAAGAAGAAGATGATGACGAACCGGCCACAGGATTGAGTGATTCCCAACAGATCAAATTCCCATCCTGGGCGGAAGAAAAAAAGAAGGCCGCTGAGAAGATCCCCGAAGATTTGGAATTTTTAGCAGGACGCGAAGATGGAACCGATCCAGTCATTGACCCATTCCAGGTCGAAGAAGAAGAATTTTTTGACGATCTCTTCAGCGATGAGCTGCCCAGCTGGCTGACATCTGCATCATCAGATTCTGTGTTTGAAGATTTTGAAGATGAATTATCCCAGGGAGAACTACCCGGTTGGGTAGAAGCCATGCGTCCGGTCGTAGAATCGACCGATGCCACTGGACTTTCCGAGGATGAGGATTATATTGAAAATTACGGGCCTCTGGCAGGAATCCCAAGTGTGCTACCTGCTGAAGCAGAAAGTGCCTTTGATCCCGAGAAAGCCGCCAGAAAACCACTTGATCTATTTGCCTCTAAATCCCACCAAGATTATGTCAATGTACTGAAGAAGCTCATCGCAGATGAGAACAAAACAAAAACCATCCTGAAACCCGCTCCGGTTGCAACCCAAAGAGTATTGCGGTGGTTGATTGCTATTATCATGCTGGTAACCACAGCAGGGACGATCATTTTTGGCGGAGTTGTTAAAACAGAACCCCCCACTTCTGCCCAGGTTCTAAATTCGGGATACGGGGCTCTATATGAACAGATCGAGGGTTTGTACGATGGTCAGCCTGTCTTGATCGCATTTGATTACCAGCCTGCCTCTGCAGGAGAATTATATGCCGCGGCGGCTGGTGTCGTTGACCACTTGATGAAACAAGGCACTTATCTATCCTTTATTTCAACTCAGCCTACCGGACCAGCCCTGGCAGATCATTTCCTAGCCACCACCCAAGGAAAACACGATTACATCCATACCCAGCACTACATCAACCTGGGTTATTTGCCAGGCGAATCAGCTGGCTTGTTAAGTTTCGTTGTAGCACCAAAGAAGATAATCCCCCTGGCCTTTGACGGCAGCAATGCCTGGGGATCTCCCCCTCTTTTGAAAGTTGACTCAATAAATGATTTTGCAATGGTTCTAGTAATTACAGATGATCCAGATACAGCTAAGATCTGGATCGAGCAAGTGGGCACTATCCTGGAAGACACCCCTTTGAACATGGTAGTCAGCGCTCAAGCTGAGCCATTGATCCAACCTTATTTCCGCTCATCACCCCAATTGCTAAAAGGTTATGTTTCCGGGATTATTGATAGCATGAATTATGAACAGCTGTTGAACCGACCAAATCTGGCCACCGCAGCCTGGCTTCCATTCAATTTGGGTATCATCATCACTGTTGGTACGATTTTTATTGGCGGATTGGCAAATGGCGTTTTGTCCCTGTTCTCCCGCCACAGATCCAGAGTTGCAGGAGATGTTAAGTGAATATGGCAAATATGATGGACTTCATTGGAATATCCTTGGGATTTTTGCTGACGCTCTTGATCTTCAGCTATTTACTCGGTGATAATCCGTTTTTCCGGTTGGCAATCCACATTTTTATTGGTGTCGCTGCCGGATATGTTGCCATCGTCACAGTCAATAATGTGTTGATCCCGCGTTTAATCATCCCGCTCATCCAGGGTACACAGGGAGAACGTTTATTATCGATCCTGCTTTTCATACCCGGTGTTTTCTTGTTTTTCAAAGTGACGCCTCTCCGCAAGCTTGGTAACTGGTCAGTTGCCATCTTGGTTGGAATTGGGGCTGCAGCAGCCATCGGCGGTGCGATCACTGGCACACTCTTCCCCCAAATCTTGGGTACAATCAACAGCGTGGATCCATCGGCCTATACCATCACCACAAACCGCTGGGACCAAGCAATTAATGGAATCATCGTTGTCCTGGGAACAGTCACTACCCTGATCTATTTTCATTTTGGAACCCAGGATTCACCCGGACAATCCGATAAAAGGCTGCCGATAATCGAATATGCAAGTAAAGTAGGGAAGGTCTTTCTGGCGATAACCTTTGGTGCCTTGTACGCTGGTGTATTCCTGACTGCCCTGGCCGCCCTGGTAGAGAGATTATCCTCATTCTGGGCTTTCCTGAACTCAATTGGTTTTCAATTATTCTCTTCATTTTAGGGATCATGGATAAAACTATTATTGCAGCAAAATCAGTTATAGCAGTTGATATCGGAAGTACCATTACCCGATCGTTGTTTTTCGATGTGGTGAGCGGTAAATACCGCTTTGTGGCTGTGGGGAGTGCGCCGACAACTGCAGGGGTGCCCCATTTTGATGTTACCGAGGGAATATGGCGTTCGTTGGAAGAACTCCAATTTATAACTGGTCGAGTATTGTTAAGCGAAAAAGATGGCGTAATCATCCCTAGCACTCCGGATAACAAGGGAGTTGATATCTTTGTTGCGACCATGTCTGTCGGTAATCCGATATCTGTTGTCACAGTAGGCCTCCTAGATACAGTCTCTCTACAAAATGCCCGACATCTAGCCCACACCACTTACGCGAATATCATCGCCGAGATTTCACTGAACGATCACCGGACATCCTCTGACAGGATCAACCTCCTGACCAGAAAACGACCCGACTTGATCATTATTACCGGGGGAACAAATAATGGTGCCTCACAATCTCTTCTCAGCATCCTCGAAAGCATCGGCCTATCCAGTTATATGATGGACGAAAGTCAGCGCCCACATATCCTATTCGCTGGAAACGAACAGCTTCAAGACGAGGTCAAATCCGGGCTCGCTAAGATCAGCAAATTGAGAGTTGCTGCCAATATCCAACCTGTGCTCGGGATAGAGAATATCCAGCCCGCCCAGAAAGAGATTAATGAAGTATATAAGGAAATCCGGATAAAACAGACTGGCGGGCTCAGTGAAGTTATTTCTTGGACCGAGGGAACATTCACTTCGACGGCGTCCGCTTTTGGTCGGGCAATCCGATTCCTGAGTGAAAAATACGAGCCAGAAAAAGGCGTTCTGGGAGTTGATATAGGTTCCGATGCTACAATCATGGCCGGCGCATTCAACGGAGAAGAAACTCTCCGGGTATTTCCCGGTTTAGGAGTGGGCTCTGGTTCAGGTGGTGTAATCGAGAAGAATTCCCTGGAATTGATCAAACGCTGGATGCCATTTGAGCTATCTGATCAGGAGATCCAAGATTACATCTATAATAAATCGATTTACCCTAGTTCACTTCCTCTCAATGTTGAGCACCTTGAAGTCGAACTGGCGGTTGCCAAACAAGCTCTAAGATATGCAGCAGAACAAACTATCCCCAGCCTGGCTAAACAGCTTGGAGCTGGAGGTACATTGCTGCCATATATGGAACCGATCATTGGGTCGGGGAGGATCTTGACCCTGGCACCTAAACAGTATCAATCACTGTCTGTATTGCTAGACGGCCTGCAGCCAACTGGTGTAACAACTCTGGCCCTGGATCAAAACGGTTTATTACCCGGATTGGGGGCTGCGGCCGAGGCCAACCCCTTGTTAACCGTTCAGGTGATAGAATCCAGTACATTCCTGAATTTGGGCACGATTATTGCACCTTTAGGAGTTGCCAGACCAGGAACACCGATCCTCAGGATTCGTGTCAACCGGGAAGATGGAAGGTCATTTACTCGAGATATAAAATATGGATCCTTATCTGTTCTTCCTGTGGACCTTGGTGAAAAAGTATCCTTGCACCTCCGCCCTCTAAATCGTTTTGATGTTGGCATGGGAGGTCCGGGAAAATCTGGCAAGGTGAATGCGATTGGAGGCGTCTTAGGCATTGTAATCGATGCCAGGGGACGTCCACTTCAATTTTCAATTGACCAGGAGAAAAACAGGAAGAGGAACGAAACCTGGAGAAAAACGTTCAGTAAATATGAATAGGTTACAGGTATAAACCTGATAAAAAAATGATCAGTAAAGTTAAACATATCCATGCACTCACAAGCATAAAACGGGAACGGGTCCTACCTGTAGCCGGTCATGTCCTCGTCCGTCGGATGCAAAAAGTATCCCCCGCAGATGTGATTGTGGTCGCTCCTCTCGCTCCCAAGTTCGTTCTCCTAGATATTGCCCAGGGTCTTAATGTAAACCCAGTCCGGGCGGATGAACTTCTCCAGCGTCAGGCTGGTGAAGACCTAGTACAGGGAGATATCATCGCAGGACCAGTGGGAATATTCCAGCGCGTGGTTCGGGCACCTCAGCCTGGAATCGTAAGGATAGCAGGAGAAGGAAAAGTATTATACGAGATCACTTCCCCCGAGTTCGAACTACAAGCGGGCATGGAAGGAACTGTCACAAATATCATCCCTGAACGGGGCGCCATTATAGAAACCAAAGGAGCCCTTATACAAGGAGTATGGGGTAACGGCAAGATCACCTACGGCGTCGTACAGCCTATCAGCAATGATATGCTGCAGGAACTGGTCGTAGAACAGCTCAATATAGGATTCAGGGGCTCGATCATTACAGCTGGATACTGCAGGGAACCAGAAGTGCTGAAAGCTGCTGGTATCGTACCAATCAAGGGATTGATCCTGGGCAGCATGTCCTCGGAGCTAATACCCCTGGCAAAAAAGATAGATTACCCGATCATGGTAATTGATGGTTTCCGTGAAACACCCATGAACAAGGCAGCTGAAGCTATCCTGATCGAAAACAAAGATAAGAATATTGCTTTGAATGCCCAGGAACTTGACACCTTCCGGGGAAACTTCCCCGAGGGTATCATTTCACAATCATCTACTTCTGAACCAGATTTACCCTCAGAAGCTGAAACACTCAAAGTGGGTAAAAAGGTTATCATTATAAATGGACCGCAAGCCCCGCAAATTGGGGAAATTGATAAAATAATCTCTGGCAAACAAGGCCTATCCAATGGCATCGAAACCAAACTCGTAGAAGTCAGGTTTGCCAATGAAAAGAGTACAATATTACCGCTTACTAACCTGGAAATTCTTAAGGATTGAAAACTAAACCAATTTACTGAAGATCTGACAGGGTAAATTGAGGAGAGAGACTTATGGGAATGAACGATTTTGAAGATATGGATTTCGAAGAAATTGGGAGTGAAGAGACTATCTCAACCAGCAGAGGTTCAAATCGAACCTTCCTGATCGTTGCAGGTATCCTTGGAGGTATTCTCCTGATCGCTTTGCTGGCGATTGCTGCCTATGCTGTCCTGTACTTGCCAAGTCGTGATACTGGCCAACAGACTCAGGTTGCTGAGATAAATGCGACCAATACAGCAGTGGCAGAGGAAGCCCAGCTGACGGCAATTGCCAAACAGGTAACAATGACCCCCACCTTTACAGCAACATCGCCGCCTACGAATACTCCTACCATGATTCCTAGCAGCACATCAACTCCCGTCTTGGCGCCCACTAATACACCGGATGGAACTGACGATCCGGCCGCCACAGAAACGGTTGCCGCCCTGCTGACACAACAAGCTGGTGGAGGAGGGACTACTCCGATTCCAACAGCAACTGCGCTCCCGGATACGGGATTCGCCGACGACTTCGGGGTTCCGGGGCTGGTCCTGGTTGCAGGAGTATTAATGGTGATCATCATCCTCAGCCGGCGCTTAAGGACCTCAACCAACTGATTCAGATGGTTTTATACCCTGTCACCTGATTAAAAATAACAACCACAGCAATTTCTCTCTTCCGCTGTGGTTGTTTGATTCAATAAAGTGGTGATCCGGATCAGGTGATACTTTCAGCGACTTCCTCTCCATATCCCAGTAAAGCCTGAACCATTTCCTCAGTTCTCCCCTCAGCGTAAACACGCAAGACCGGTTCTGTGCCTGACGGCCTGATCAAAAGCCAGGAATCATCATCCATTATATATTTCACACCGTCAATGGTTAGGAGTTCTGTGACTTTCACTCCGCCAATCTCTGCTGGTTTATTATCCAGTAGATATTGAACCATCTCTTTTTTCTGAATGGGGTATTTCAAACGCTGGTCCTTTCTTTCGTAAAAAGCCGGTCCAACTTCTTCCAGCAGCTCATTTACTAGAGTGTGAAGGGATTTTCCGTAAACAGAAACCATTTCAATTAAAAGCAATCCCATCAATACCCCATCTCCTTCAGGGATATTACCCTGGATCGAAATACCGCCTGATTCCTCTCCCCCGATCAAAACATTTTCAGAGATCATGTAATCCGCAATATGATTAAATCCCACAGGTGTTTCATATACAGGCAGGTCGTATTTGGCTGCCAGGCGGTCTATCATGCGAGTTGTTGAAACAGTCCGCACCACAGGTCCAGTCAAATTTCGATGATCCACCAGGTATTTTAAGGACAGGGCCATAATTTTATGGGGATCAACAAAATTTCCTCTTTCATCCATGGCACCAATTCTGTCCGCATCGCCGTCTAGAGCCAACCCAAAGTTACCCATCCCAGTGCTGATCGCGCCAGCCAGAGCGCCGAGACGTGAGCCGATTGGTTCGGGGTGTGCGCCACCAAAACCGGGATTCATTTCTCCACGGATCTCGCTAACCTCGCAGCCAGTTCCAGTGAGGATGCTTTTGATCATACCCCTTCCGGAGCCATGCATTGAATCGACTACTACTCTGGGCGGATTGCCAGCGATGGTATCAAAATCGATCAGCGTTCTCAAATGCTCATAGTATTCGGGGATAGGATTAAAACTGATGATCAAACCTTTTTCAACCGCCTGATCCCATTCCATCAAGTTTGGGCCGCGCCCTCTTTCCTGATTGTCATTGAGGTAAACTTCAACCTTGCGAGACTGTTCTGGTGAAGCAGAACATCCATTTGCAGCTTTCAATTTTACACCGCTGTAACGAGGAGCGTTGTGAGATGCGGTGATCACAATGCCGGCGATGGCATTGAGGTTTTTCACTGCATAAGAAATGGAGGGAGTAGACGAATCTGCCTGGGCGATATAAACGGTATACCCATTAGCAGCCATCACTCGAGCTACGTCCCTGGCGTATCGATCGGAGAGAAAACGAGTATCAAAACCAACTACAATCTTATTGGGGTCGGGTTTGATGTTTTCTGTGTCATTATTATGCCAATGTCCAGAACTAATTGCATCAGCGATCGCCTGAGTTACCATGCGAAGATTGTGAAAAGTAAATGTGTCGGAAATGACTGCTCGCCAGCCATCTGTTCCGAAATTTATAGGCATGTTTCTTGCTCCTAAGTCTACTCAGTAAACGTACCCTATTCTAACACTGTTGCTCCCTTTAGGCGGGTTCCGGCCTTATTTTTGAACCTGGATACAGGGTTTAAGTCCGGCTCTCTGTCAACAGGGTTCTGTGAAGCCTTTGTTGTGTTAAAATTATCTTGATAAAAAAAATATGGATTCAAAAACGATCTTTTCCTTCCTGCATGACCATTTTCTCTTTAGATTCCTGAGCGATGACGAGCTGGGGCAATTACTGCCTCTCTTTAATCCCATATCCCTGGAAGAGGGGGAAGTGCTCTACCGAGCAGGTTTCCCAGGTAGGAATTTTTTCCTGGTTGTATCGGGCAAAGTTCTGATTGAAGATGAGAACCAAAACGGGATCATCATCAATCCCAGGGGTCACTTCGGAGATAAAGAATTACACAGAGAAGGGGTGCGGAAAGAGACTGCCACTGCCCTGGAAGACACCACCTTGCTGGCAGTAAATAAGCGGGGCTTTATCGCCATCCTCTCGGCTTACCCATCCACCAGAACCAGGTTATCTGCCTTGAAATTAAGCGCAAACATCCTGCAGAGAAATGATTTCCCCTGGATCGGGCCTGAGGAGATCATCCGGTTTATTGATCGCAAACACATCAATGTCCTCTACGGACAATTACTTCTCCCAGCCCTTTTCTTAATCTTGACAGGAATTGGGGCAATTCTACTCCATTTGAATCTGGGGATATTCATGGCCATAACTATCCTGATCTCTATTGTCTGGGGGGTCTGGCTCTGGTTGGACTGGCGGAACGATTTTTACCTGGTCACCAGCGACAGGGCTGCCTGGGTAGAAAAAGTGATCTGGCTTCATGACCAGCGCCGTGAGGTACCGCTCCAATCCATCTTATCTGTAAATATCTCCTCAAATCAGATGCAGCGCATATTTGGCTATGGAGATGTGATCATCCGTACCTATACCGGGAACATACCCATGCGCAATACGGCCCATCCTGAAGTGCTGCTGGATCTGATCTCAGAAGCGCAGGAAATCGCCAAGGCTCGGGCCCAACAAACTGATAAAGACAATATCAACCAGGCCATCCGCAGCCGTTTAGGGTTATCTGGTGAAACTGGACCGATGGACGAGGAAGAAGAATACACCGATCTAGTCATGGAGGGTGGACCTCAGCTGACAGAAACGATCACGCCTCTCCAGGAATTCATTAATCTGTTCCGGGCTCGATATGAGCTGAACGGAGTCATCAACTACCGGAAACATATCTTCATCCTCTTCAAGAACTCCTGGTGGCTGTGGCTATTATTTGTGCTCCTGCTAGTCTCCTTCTTTGCTCGATTGGTACAGCTGATACCAATCCCATCGTTTTCTCTTCTGGGTATTCTTCTTACGGTGAACGTTCTTGCCCTGGCTTATGCCTTTGCAGACTGGGCCAATGACCGCTTTCAAATCACGGACAAACAAGTGATCGACCTGGATCGGAAACCCTTTGGCAGGGAAACCAAACGTTCTGCGTTGTTGGAAAACATCCTCAGCCTGGATTACAGTAGGGAAAATATCATCCAGAGGATATTTGATTTTGGCACGGTCGCCATCAATGTCGGTGATATCCAGTTGGACTTTGAACACGTCGCCCAGCCGATCTCTGTTCAAAATGAGGTCTTTGAGCGTTATAATGCCGTGATCAAAGAAAACGAGCGGGGCGAGTCCAGGCGCCGTCGAGATGATATGGTAGAATTTCTAGCGGCTTATCATGAAGAAAACAACGATGAAGTCGAACCGCTTGATGGTGATGAAACAATACTGCTGTAAGGATATGGAGCAATAATCGTATGCCCGCTAGAGATATTATCTTTGTCCCCCACCCAACCCTCAGAAAAAAAGCTGCTCTAATCACTGATTTTGGTCCTGAACTTCAGGAATTAGTTGATGATATGATCATCACACTGCACGAAGCATCAGGAGCGGGATTAGCAGCCCCGCAGGTGAATGTTTCTCAACAAGTTATCCTGGTTGAATACGGCAGCGATGAGGATGAGGATATCCCGCCCATTCTTTATGTGACAGTAAATCCAACTATTTCCCGCTTTTCACAGGAAATAGTTACCGGCGCAGAAGGATGCTTGTCCATTCCAGGGTTTATGGGAGAAGTTGACCGGGCCCAAGAAATTGTGGTTGAAGGACAGGACCGCTATGGAAAACCGCTCAAAATGAAATTACAAGGCTGGCTCGCCAGGATCTTTCAACACGAAATTGATCATATCAATGGTATCTTATTCACTGACCGAACTATCCGCGTCTGGGAAACAGACGAGGATTATAATCCCATCTAAGCTGCATGTTCCTCACACACCTATCCCTGACTGATTTTCGAATATTCTCCCGCTTTGATCAGGCTGTTCCACTTAACTCGCTCATTCTGGTCGGTGATAACGCCCAGGGGAAAACCAGTTTACTAGAAGCAGTCTATTATCTTTCTACCCTGGATTCATTTCAGGCGTCCAACTCCCTTGACCTAATTAACTTTTCAGCCCTTCAGAACAACCTGGCTGTTTGCAGGATCGTGGCTGACTTCAGAAAGAAGGATACTGACCACCACCTTGAGATTCGCATTATCAAGGATACCAACTCCAATGGGAATAACAGTATTCGCAAAGAAGTGCTATTGGATGGGTCACAGCAAAAGATCAACTCAGTTATCGGCACTTTTAATGCTGTTCTATTCCTACCCCACATGCTGCAGATCGTCACTGGCTCACCGCAGTTGCGACGTCATTACCTAAACCTGACCCTGGCCCAGGTCGATCCTGCCTATACAGAATCTCTCTCTGAATATAATAAAGCTCTGACCCAGCGTAATGCCCTCTTAAAACAACTGAACGAGCGCTCCAGAGATGTTGACCAACTATCCTACTGGGATGAAAAAATCACCCAGGCAGGTGCTTACATCATCTATGCCCGGATCCAGGCTATACGAGATCTCGGTTATATCGCTGCCCCCATTCACCAGGATCTGACCAGGGGCGAAGAGATCTTGCGCCTTAATTATCTACCATCATTTGATCCAGCAGCATCCCCGCCCGGACAAATCGAACTCCCGCTTGAGAATGCCCTCGATCGTTCAAGAGTAGAGCTGAAAGATATCCAGGATGGATATCGTGAGAAACTACTTTCCTCCCGTTCCGAAGATATCTACCGTGGAGTTACATCCCGGGGTCCCCACCGCGATGAGATGCGTTACCTAAGCAACGGTATTGACCTGGGAAATTTCGGGTCCAGGGGTCAGCTGCGGACGGCTATGCTTGCAATTAAACTGGCAGAAGTGAACTGGCTTAACGAAAAGAATGGGGATTGGCCTGTGCTGTTGCTGGATGAAGTCCTGGCTGAATTGGACGATACCCGACGCCAAGATCTGTTGGATCTCTTGGCAAAAACCGAACAGTCCTTGTTAACAACAACGGATCTGAATTTGTTTTCTGACGAGTTTAAAAAATCAGCGACCCAGTGGGAGATCAAGAACGGGGGATTGGCAAATTGATCAGAGGGGTTTTTTGCTTGGCACTCCTACTCTGCGAGGATATTTCTCCGGAGTAGTAGCTTTTTTCTCAACCGTAATCAAAAATCGATCTTCTGTCACACCCGGCAGGGTTAGACGTTTAACTTGCTGAAGCTGTCCACCCAATAAACTGATTGCCGGAGCTGCTTTCTGGGTTTCAAATGGACCCTGATCTCCTTTCATGGCCAGCATCCTGCCGCCGACCTTAACAAAGGGGAGCATATATTCACTGAGTGTAGCCAGCTGGGCCACAGCCCTGGCGACAGCCCAATCGAATTGCTCGCGGAATTCTTTTTCCACCGCTAAGTTTTCCACACGATCATGGATTGCTGATATACCCTGGAGCTTCAAATGATCGATGATGTGTTCGCAAAAATCGGTTTTTTTGTTCACTGAATCAACCAAGACTACTTCGGTATCCGGTAACAGTATCTTAAGGGGTATGCCAGGAAATCCTGCCCCTGTACCAATATCAATAATCTTCTTAACAGGGGTATTCTTCATTACCAGCATGGGGCTAAAAGAATCCAGGAAATGTTTTACACGGACTTTTTCAGGTTCATGGATCGCGGTCAAGCTGTAACGTTCATTCCAAATATCCAATTCCTGTTCATATTCTTCCAGAAGTGACAGTTGGTATGGGGATAAAGTTATCCCGATCAGATCTTTTGTATCCTGCTTAAGATTTTCCATCGATATATTGTTTCCAAAGTCTACATGAGAATTTTACCAAAGTTACTTAAATGAAGACTTCCGAAGTCAGTAAACCTCAGATCTTGAAAGAGGTCCCCTAAAAACTTCGGAAGTTGAA
>Ga0075114_10001221_pt1 | contig 14039 bp, 14 predicted proteins | sample AntAceMetag02UKM_FD_69784 | JGI IMG/M metagenome (GOLD analysis project Ga0075114, IMG submission 69784) | Saline lake microbial communities from Ace Lake, Antarctica - Antarctic Ace Lake Metagenome 02UKM | ecosystem: Environmental > Aquatic > Non-marine Saline and Alkaline > Saline | place... | reverse complement strand
CCATTGAACTGGTGCGGAAGGGTGGTAGTGATGAGGGTATTGATTACAGGAGGGGCAGGGTTCCTTGGTTCGGCTCTGGCGAACCGCCTGATTGAATTGGGTCATCACGTGCGTGTTCTGGATGATCTCAGTTCTGGAGATGAGAGCCGCCTGCACTCGCAGGTCATCTTCAGTCGCGGGGATACGCGAGACATCCCCAAGCTCTGGGCTTTGCTGCGGGGTGTGGATTGTGTGTATCACCTGGCCGCGAGGGTCTCGGTGCCGGAGTCTATCCTCTACCCAGTCGAGTACAATGACGTAAATGTGGGAGGGACGGTCAGCCTGATGACGGCTGTGCGGGATGCTCAGGTCAGGCGAGTGATATTCACCTCTTCGGGTGCGGCCTACGGAGAACAGAAGGCGAAGCCGATAACAGAGGAAATGCCCTTGCGTCCGGAAACGCCCTATGCTGTAAGCAAAATGGCAGCGGAACAGTATGTCTTGGCCATTGGTGCATTGTGGGAGATCGAGACGGTCATTCTTCGGGTTTTCAATGCCTATGGCCCTGGGCAACCTCTACCCCCGTCGCATGCGCCCGTTGTCCCGCAGTTTCTGAAGCAGGCTTTGGAAGGTGGATCGCTGGTACTGTATGGCAGTGGCAGGCAGACGCGCGACTTCGTCTACATCAGCGATGTCGTGGACGCCCTGGTATCTGCTGCCCAGACACCTGATATAGATCGGACCATCGCGAATATCGGGAGCGGCACAGCGGTGAGTATCAGGGAACTGGCAGACGTTGTGGCAGAGGTTACTCAGCGCAGAGTCCATCGACTGCACAATCCGTCGCAGAGTGGTGGTGTATCCTGGCTCGTGGCAGACATATCGTTGGCACGGGAGAAACTGGGGTTCTCCCCGCGATTGACTCTCCACGAGGGCCTCTCCCGTATTCTTGCAGTTGATCCGGTCTTCAGGGGCAAGTAGTGGGGCTGCAATTGCCCCTTGTACATCGGCCCCAGAAGGGGGGGCAATCCTCTGTTGCCCTACTAGGAAAAATCTCCGAGGTCTGGCGAAAGGGCTTTTTCAATGCCCTGCGATGCCGTCTTTGACAGCGTCATCGAAGCATGCTATATTATGTCTGATACTGTAGCAGGGTACTATGCGGCGCGCGTGGAGTATGCCTCTTTTGAAGGTTTCCCTCAGCGACCATACTGATCCCTCAAATCATCAGATGCAGTTATGAAGGAGATGTCCCAAGATGGGTAAGGTACGACGGCTGGTTCTGGATGTTCTGAAACCTCTCGATCCAACCATTATCGAGCTCTCACGTGTTCTCTCGGAGCTATCCGGAGTGGATGCTGTCAACATCAGCATCTACGAGATTGATCGAAGGGTGGAGAACGCCAAGATCACCATTGAGGGGAGCGATCTCGACTACGAAATGATACAACGGGTGATAGAGGATGAAGGTGGGACGGTACACTCTATAGATGAGGCCGTCGCTGGAAAGATGATCATTGATGATGCCCAAACCCCTCAGGACTACTTGGGATAGAGATCGAATAGACGGGATTCCTTAGAACCAAACCGCATGAGCTCAAGGAGTACGACGAAGTCGCTGAGATCGGGGAAATCGCTCGACGTTACTTCGCTATGAATGCCTTTGATGGTGTGGTTACAATCATTGGTGTTCTGATGGGGAGCCTCTCCGCCCGAGTGATGGATGCCTTGGTGGTCATCACTACCGGTCTCAGTACCAGTGTCGCCATGGGCATTTCCGGACTGTGGGGGGCCTACCTGACAGAATCCGCCGAACGCAAACGGAGTCTCGAGGAGATGGAGAATCATACCCTAACTGATCTGAGTCAGACCCGCATTGGCCGTGCCAGTCGGGTCGCTGTCGTCGTTGTCGCCCTGGTAGACGGGCTTTCGCCTTTTCTGGCTTCCTTGCTGGTCCTCTCGCCCACGATGTTTAGCATTTACGTGGGCGGCACCATCCAGGCCTACCACGTCAGCCTGGGGTTGGCTCTGGCCATCCTTTTTACCCTCGGAGCGTACCTGGGTACTATATCCAAGACCAATCTTTCTCGCCGGTGTCAAGATGCTATTCGCGGGGCTGTTTGCTATCGGCTTAAGCTACATACTGGGCGACGTTGGCTAGAATCGGGGACGATCCAGGCGATGCCTGGAATGTACTACTCCTCGGGATGATATTCGGCTGTCCCCAGTAGTCCTCGGAGTTTCCTGCCAATGCGACGCCGAGGAACCTCAGTGAACTCACGTGCGTAATCCTCTGCAACTTCCTCGTCGGGTACGTCTTCTACTCCATACTGCTCGCGTAGGAAGTACTCGTGCTCGATTATCCAGATGTACAGGTCTGTCTCTGTGCGATGGGGGAAATCTCGCAGGATGGCTTCCTTTTGTATCACCCTCACGAGGGGCATATACACGTTGTCATACCAGCTCGTGACCGCTTCCTCGTACGGTATCTCGCAATCTCGCTCGATTCCCATGAAGTATCGATGTACAGAGATATGCTCCAAGAGATCATGATAGTGTCCGGGAACTGAACACTTCAGGTCCTGCTGGGGGCGCAGCCTATCCAGCTGAGTCTGCTCAAGGAAGAGGGTGTATTCCTTCATGCCAGCCAGTTCGTCCTGGGTGGTATCAGTGTCCGGTAGTACCCTGGACGTTGTTTCTGTGACATGAGCCTGGATGGTTGGGGACCCCATTTGTCTTGCGACAGAGACCCGGTGGTTACCATCCCTGACGAAGTACACGTCTCCGACCTTGTAGACTTCGATGGGAGGGAATCCGCTCTGACCTATGGCAAGGGCGTCAACCCGTACCCAGCGCTCCTTAAGATGTTCCTCGAGAGGGAGAAAGGTTCGCGTGAAGTCCTTGTATCGTCCGACACTCCCGACGATCTTATCCAGTGGGATGTCCTTCAACCTGGGCGCGCCTCTCTCTCGGAGGTGGAGATTCTGCCTGACCTCCTCGTACGACAGGAGATGGGTAGGCCGACCTGCGAGTGCGGAAAGAACGCGTTCCATGAATACCTTCTTTCGGGCCTGGCTGAAATCGGCGGATGCTTTTATCCGCGAGCTGGTGGATGGGTCATCCATGGACACTCTACCTCACCAAGAAACAACCATAAGCAGGCGACTGGCCTTCTCTCTGATCATGAACGATTTGCAGCGGTTCCGTGTCGAGAATCATAAGAGGCCGAGCCCGTCTGCTGAAGAGCGCATCAGAGTGCGAACTCCAGAGTGGTAGCTTAGAGCGGTGCAATCTTAGCACGTTTTGCCTACCCTTGCAACTCCTTAACTTCTCCCACAACTGATAGCATGGACGTGGTTGCTGCTGTTAGCCTTTGTCGCTATGTGCGCGGAAGCTGGCAGATAAGGCCGTCTTGATCATCTCTTCCGCCTCTTTCGATTTGTCTTTCTCCTGGGATTACTGTATAGTTTTGTTGAAAGCGATGAGAGGTGATGGCCGATGGGTGAAAAGCCCCCAGCCTAGAGTCGTGAAGTGGCGCTTTACATAGCTCGCGCGCATCAGATGCTTGCGGTGGCTGCACGCAATCTAGATGACGGGTTCTACGCCTCGGCTGTCAACCGGGCTTACTACGCCATCTTCTACGCGGCAAACGCCATGCTGTCTACCCAGGGACTACCCCGCAGCAAGCACAGCAGGGTGATCAGAGCGTTTCGCGAGTGCTTTGTGAAACCCGGTCTCTTTGAGGCCGAGTATAGTGATATCTATGGCCGGGTGATGGATCACCGGCATGTGGGTGATTATGAAGTGGAGTTGTTGATCGAGGATCAGCAAGCCCACTCCGACTTGTACGATGCTAGACGATTGGTCCAGCAGGTCGAGCGGTGGTTGAAACAGGAAGGCTGGTTATGAAGGCACTCAGTTCATCCGACGGTCTAACCATACAAGAGCGGGCTGCCGTTCAGGCCTTTCTCCAACGATTGCATCGTGACTATAGCCAAGCTGTGCAGTGGGCCGTATTGTTCGGCTCTAAGGCTCGTGGAGACAGTGAACCTGATTCCGACATTGACATTCTCATCGTGGTGGATGAGGAGAGTTGGACCCTACGTGATGCTATCAGTGCTATCGCTGCCCGGGTGTCGTTGGAGCATAGCGTCCTCATCGGTCCCCGGGTTATCGGGCAGGAACGTTGGGCACAGATGGCGAGGGAACGCTTCAGCCTCTACGAAAATGTGGCTCGGGAAGGCATTCCCCTCACCGTGAAACCAGTCTGAGTCGGGCCGTTTGTGCTCTCTCTCACGCAGCAAGGGTTTGCACGGAACTCCCCGGATGCACGATGCATCCGGGGAGTTCCTGGACTGGACGTACAGCGAGTCTTCTCCCTAGTCGGGAGACCACGTGCTCTAGTTGTTTACCTCACTGCCGAACGGCGTATGGTGACGTTTCCGATGTCCTGGCTTACTTCCAGGTCAACACGGTTTTGGGCGCTACCGTAGCCAGGAGAAGTGTACACGTCGTCTTGGCGTCGGAAGTCGCTGGGCACTTGCTTGGCGGCTATCCCGGTGTCGAACACAATGCGTGCTTCCATGCCGGTGGGGATGATGATGACAGTCTGGCCGATGTCCGAAGAAACCTTGGCCTGGAATCTGCCCTTTGCGGGCAGCGTGACGATGGTCTGGCCGACTCCCATGCTCACGTTGATCTCGCTTAACGTTAGATCTGCTAGATTGAGCTCGGCTTGCCCCACGCCCATGCTGATCTCCAATTTCAGGGGCACGTCCGAGGCAAGGCTCAGGTCCCAGGTTCGCTTGTCGCGCCAGGTTCCGATCACCGGACCGATGCTCGTGCCCTCACTTCGCAAGGAGAGAGTGGCCTTGTCCCCTTTAACGGCGAAGTCGCGCGCCAGTCTCTCGCCCTCACCCAGCATGAGCGTACCCTCGACCAGGTTGGCCGGTTCCTGGAGTCCTTCAATGTTCAGTCTCCCAACGGCTGGGGCAATGACTATCTCCGCTTGGGTAGCTCCCTGCAAAGCCTGCCTGACCCTGTCCGTGGTTGCTGCCGTTCCGATTCCTACGTCTGCTCGGAGGAGCCACAACGCGCCCGCGAACACAGCCAGCGTCAGTACCAAGGCCAGCAGGGACCCCCAGATGGAGCGATAGCCGACGAGGAGATCGAGGCCCACCCCGATGACCAGGACCGGCCACAGGCGGAAGATCGTCTCCCAGACACTCCAGGGTAGGGTGCCGAAGTTATTCAGTAGAAGGATGATGCCAAGACCAACCAGAATGGCGGGGCCAACCAGGCTGCCCCTACGGACCCTTCTTCTGACATTGTTGTTTTCCATGATCTATTCCCCTTTCAGGTGACGCGTAAGAAGGACGACTCCGGCCACGACGAGAAGTGCTGGCCAGAGCATGCCGAAGTTCAGCCACCGCAGCCAAGTGATGTCCAGATTCCGAATCAGGAAGAGTGCGCCAAATAGAACCAGCACTCCGCCGATGATCAGGTTGGTCTGCGGATGCGGGCGGCCAGATGCCTCTCGCAGTTCATCGCCCAGCGCACGCGCTCGCGCGGCGATCTCATCGGTGCCGGTACGGATGGTCTCTTCCAGGCTAGTCGTTTCCGATTGACCTGCGGGGGGTAGCACCAACCAAAGTACGAGGTAGATAAGCCCACCGATGCCGTCGGCCAGTGCTAGCAGGACGAAGAAAATGCGGACTATGGTCGGATCTATGCCCAGGTACTCACTCAGGCCGCTGCAAACGCCACCGACCATCCTGTCTGTATCGCTACGATAGAGTCTCTTGTTCATGATTCCTCCTGGTGTATATTCGAACTCCAATAAGTGTGTATCATTGGGTCAGGCTAGTTTCTTGCGGGGTGTGGCATGAGGCCTGATTAGATTCTCTGTTTGGATGTTAGGCTGCGGTAAACCAGATAGAGCCCGGCCAGCACTAGCGCCGTTGGCCAGATGTAGTTGAGCACCGACACTGATGCTGCCGTCAGCAGGACGCCCATTATCAGGAGCACAGCGGCGGGTATGAGGGGCCACTTCATTCGTCCCTGAGGATGGGGCAACAAGGATAGGATACCAAAGGTAGCACCTAGCCCCAGGAAGAGTATTCCTCCCACCTCAAGGTCCTGCGCAATCGAGTCAACAATGGTGATTACCGCCATCGTGAGCATGACGCCGCCGGGAATGATGGCCCACCAATACTCTCGTTTGGTGAAGTAGATGACCCAGAAGCTTAGACCAATTGCTCCCAGGACAAGCGCGCCTCCCAAGAGATTGGAAACCATCGGCGCAAGCTCATCCAAGCCGATCAGAATCCCTATACTGAGCAGTACACACCCTGGGATGACTGCCCACCAGTTGGCACGATCGCTCAGAAAGACGAACAGAAAGAGCACACCTGCTGCGGCGAACAGTAGTGCCCAGACCAGCGCCAGCCCACTCCCCAGTATGCCCAGGTTCTGGAGCAAGAACAGGACCCCGCCGGCGATAAGCAGGACACCCCAAGCCACCGATGCTTCGAAACGCTTCATCATACCTTCCTCCTCTCACTTTCTGAAACACACAATTGTGTGCAAGTAAACGACGTAGAGCAACCTATCAGAGATTGCAGGACCTTCCATCTAGTCTCTCACTGAATGGTAATCGGACCCGATCCCTGGTCTATCTCCAAGAGGATAGTGTGGTGAGCCGTGCCATGATTGTCCGTCTCCCAAGTACCATCTCCGCGACGGTCACCCTCTACTAGCCGGAATCGTTCGTCAGTGCTGAAGGGGCCGCTGCCCGAATCGATGACCAGCCGCACGCCAACGCTCTTGGGCGAGGTGATGCTTAAAGGGCCAGAACCGCCGTTAATGGTAGCGTGGAAAGTGCTGTCAGACGGTAGGACGATGGTAGTGGGGCCGGAGCCGACGTCGAGGAAGAGTTCACTAATCTGCAATCCACTCAGATCATACTCGCCGGGGCCAGAACCAGCATCAAGGCTAAGATCCAGGGGAATCTCAGGGCTGAGTTTGACATCCCAACGAGCATCAGGGCGGTCGCCGGAGAAGACCGGGCCGAACCAGACCCCTGAAGAGTGGCTGTCCAGCACCACTTTGGCATGCCCACCACTTACAGCCACATTCCAAGCTAGCTCGTCACGATAGTCGATGTCGCCCTCGATGAGGTTGCCAGAGTCACGCAGCGCGCCCAGACTCCCGGGAACGCTGTTCCAGTCGATGTGGACCGAGGCACTCCCCAGTCCTGTCAGTGGATATTCTACGTGTTCGGTGTGCCATCCGGCTGGTTGGACCCAGCTTTCCAGAACAGGGATCTTCTCGGCAAAAAGGCCGATCAGCGCCATGCCACCGATCAGGCTCAGTATCAGGAGTGAGCTGACGGCGGCCCCGACTGCGGAGCGCCGGCCTATCAGAAGGTCTATGCCCAGGGCGACCAGCAGTAGTGGCCAGAGTCTGACGATGATGGCCCATGATTGCCAGGGAAGATAGCCCAGGTTCGACAGCAGTAACATGACCCCACCGCCAACCAGCAGAAGTGGCCAGAAGATCGAGGGGCGACCGTGACGCGCTCGACGGACGGCGTGGGATCCTCTGGGTGACTCATCGTAGATGGGAAGGCCAGGTGCGGTTGGCTCTGGTGACTCTCCGCTCCCCGGAACCATCTCGATGGTTACAGACTGTTCGTCTTCAAGATGCTCTTCAAAGCTCGACATAACTCAACTCCTCTATTTGTATCTAAGGGTCAATGTACATAGGGCTTGTGCCCATGAACTATATGCAATACGCAGACGGCCTGGGAAAAGTTGCAGAGAGCGTGGAGAGAGGGGCTTGCACTCAAAAGTGAAACGATGTAGACTGTACTGGCTTTCTCAGTTGACTCGCTGTAGTCCATGATTGGAGGTAGGTCAATGGCTAGTCCGGCTGGTACTGACGCCCAGAAGGTCTCAGAGATGCTAAAAGCCCAACTGCAACCGTGGCACGAAGCCACAGGAGACCCGGCAAAGGCCCAGCAGGAAGTGCTCAAGCGTTTCCTGGAGATCTACGCGCAGACAGAGTATGGGGCACGACATGGCGCGGAGGCAACAGCGACTGTTGAGGAGTATCGTCGCGCCTTTCCGGTACGGACCTATGAGGATTACAAGCCGCTCATCCAGAAGGTGATGGCTGGCGAGCTAGGTTTGCTTCTCACCGAAGAGCCAATTGGCTGGGCCATAACGCGAGGCACGACAACAGGCGAGTCCAAGTTCATACCGATGACTCCCACCGATCTACGCATGCGCGTTAGCGCCGGACGGGCGATGATGAACTTCGTGCTCAGTAGCGGACGGTATGATCTCTTCCGAGGGGCCAATCTGAACTTGAACTTCCCCTCGGTGGTGGGTACGGTGCAAGTGGGTGACAAGGAGATAGAGTACGGTTACAGTTCTGGCATCTACTCCAAGTATGTATCGGCTCGTACCCCCATCCGCTCGGTGCCGACACAGGACGAGATTGATGCTCTGGGCGGAGGCAAAACCGTGCGGGATTGGGAGGCGCGCTTCGAACTGGCCTACGAGAAATGCAAAGACGAGAAAGTCGCGCTGGTAGGCGGCGTGGCCCCGACGGCCCTTCGGTTCGGCCGCTACTTGCGTCGAGTCCACGGCGTGTATCCCAAGGATCTGTGGCAAGCGCAGGTCCTAACGCTGGGCAGCGTGCCCGGGATCAACACTCGGCACGAGCCTGCGCTCACGGCTCTGTATGGGCCGGCCGCGATCCGCGAGATATATGGCACTACTGAGGGCATATTCGGGCAGCAGCGGGACGAACGCCGCGCATGGGTGCCTAACTACGATCTCTACTTCTTCGAGGTCCAAACTAGCTCTGGTATCAAGATGCTGCACGAGATGCGCCCCGGTGAGATGGGCAGCCTGGTTGTTTCGACGCCAATCTTGGCTCGCTATAGAATCGGTGATCTCATCCTGGCATTTCGCTCCCCCTACTTCCGCTGCATTGGACGAGAGCGTTGGTGGACGCCTCTGCGGTATGCCTGGGATGAGTTGAGGACCTTCAATCTGGGTAGGCTATAGAGGTTCGGGCGCATGTCGGCGACGCCCGGATTGATTGTGGGCCGGGCGTCAGCCACTATGAAGGTGGGCTAGCGACGCGACGTTAGGTTGCGGATCACCAGGGATGCTCCGATGATGATCAACGCCACGGGCCAGATCGTGCCCCAGGCCATAAGATCCCCGAGCCCAATGGCCAGCAGTATCACGCCAAAGATGAGACTGCCTGTCACGGGCTGGCGGTACTCTGGCAGAAGCAGGCGGATGCCTGCCTCGAGGATAACGAGCACCCCGGCACCGATGAATACGAGATCCCATGCCTCCAGTGGCCACAGTGTGGCCAGGAAACCGAGATTGTCAGCCAGGAGAGCTACTCCGACCCAGATGAGGATGACGGCCCAGACTATGGCGCTGAGTGGGTCACGGCGATGCTTCTCGTCCCAGCTCTTCTCTTCTTTTTCCTCTTCCTTTTCTTCCTTCTCTTCCTTCTCGTCGTAATTCTGCTCAAGCATGATTACCTCCTCTTGAGGTTGGTGAAGCAGTGGCGTAGCACCAGGTATCACCACGATATGGGCTTAGCTTTAGCTTGGGCATGATTCCAATGTTGGTCGGCTTGCTCTCGTGGTTTCAGGACGCTGCTAGGGCCGCGTGCGAAACAGCGGACGTGCTAGCAGGAGCAGACCCAGGGCGATCAGAAGCACCGGCCAGTACGTGCCTAGTAGGCCAGCCCTGCCAAAGAACGATCCAAAGACCGCGAAGAGCACCAGGCTGATCAGGATGAGCCACCCGCCTACACCCAGGGACTGGCGAACTTCACCACCAAACAGACCTGATAGAATGATCCCCACGCCGCTAAAGCCAGGGATCAGCGTCCAGACGTAGGCCCAACTTTCCCAGTTCCCGGTGGCGTTCTGCCAATACAGCAATCCGCCTACGCCGCCGATGATGCAAGCCGGTATCGCCATGGCCGGGACTCCGGTTAGCAACCCGATTGTCAGCAGCAACACCCCAACCCCGATGATTATGAGGGGCCAGGACGCCCAAACCCGCAGGCCGGGCATTACCTGAAATACCAGGAGCAGAACTCCAATAAGGATCAGCACTACTCCGCCAGCCAGGTTTGATCTTCGATCTCTAACCATGGCAACCTCCTTTGATCAAGCCAACTCGGACAATGTCTTCCTCTCTTGCTCTGGCACGGGATCAACTTACAGCATGATTATAGATGGGCGATGAGCCTCTGTCAACCCCGTTTCTCAGAATGGTGTGGAAGAAGACCTCGGAAGTCTGCCGCGGGCGGGAAACGCACCGGATTCTGCGCAGTTTTGCATGGCGGTTCTGCAGCTTATTGTGGACTACGCTATCTCTCTGAAGACTTCCGAAGTCTGGCAGGTGGCCTTTTTCACATTTCTCAGAATGACCACCGATCTTGCTGTTGTCCCTCTTCTCAGTATACGACGGGGACCTTCTCAGAGTTGCGCCGGAGGTCGGCAGGGGTGCGTGGTCCTCTCGAAGTCCGGTCGGATAATCGTAGGGGCTGGTTATGGCTCTCACTCACCAGAAAGATACTGATCACATTTGGCCCTGGCGGCACAGGAATGGTTCCTGCAAGACCGAAACCTGTCCCTGCACGGACTTGGTAGGGTTCTCTGCCAGCCTTCTCGAGGTCTGTTGACTATCCACGGCTGGATCACATAACCTAAGGGACAGTAGAGGAGGAAAGACGGAATACACGGTCGTGGGGTTGGAACGGTGATCGTGAGGGGACTCCCTCGTTGGTGGGAGAGGCGTGCAACGGCACCTGTTCCATCGAACTAGAGGCAAGACGAGTATGATTGTGGTGATTCCCAGGAGCTACGCTCCGCCGGAGGTTTCTGGTATGGTCAGCACATCATCATCTGACACCGCTGCCAATGCCAAGTCCGCGGATTCCATCACGTGGGAATAGACGGTCTGTTGAACGATTTGGGGATCCCCTGTCCGAAGGGCCTCCAGGAGGTCTCCGTGCGTTTTTCGATAAGTCTCGTAGTCCGTTCGCTTGGTCACGATGCGGTAGATCCTGACCTGTAGTTGCATATCACCCAGTGCCCGCTGCAGGCGTCCATGTTGACAACGCTCTACTATCAACTTATGGAAGTCGAAGTCGAGATCAATCAAGCGAGGGATGTCGTTCATGCGGTCGGCTTCTTCCATCTCTTCGATGATGTGCTCCAGGGATGTCAGGTCAGCCTGGGTCATATTGGGGATGGCAAGCTGCGCTGCCAGTGATTCCAGAGTCGCGCGTAGGATCGCGACTTCCCAGAGATCCTGTTTAGTCCAAGGACGCACAAAGGTGCCTCGGCGGACCAGGCTGTAAGCGAGACCTTGTCTCTCTAGCTCCGCCAGCGCCTCACGAATAGGCGCTCGACTGATGCCCAGTTTCTGGGACAAGTCACTCTCAACGAGGCGGTCCCCATTGCGCAACTCGCCCGAGAGGATGGCCTGGCTGAGGTAATCGAACGCTTGATCCGCGAGGGTTTTTCGGTCAATCAGATCCTTTGCCTTCATGGGTCTACAGAGCCTCCTAGAATATGTCCGCTGCCGCTGTCATGTTGACGGTAGACGAGCGACAGCGCCCAATACATGTATAGCATGGTTTCAGCATCTTGTCAACATCAGTGCCAGCAATTCTCAATATGGAAACGTCAAGTTCATGCTTGGCTGCCAGAGGCTCTCAGGGCGGCACTATCGTCAAAGTTACGGCCCAAAAGCGCTTGGCAGGACTCAAATTCGACGTCAGGCTATGTGCTGGGACAGCAATCACCCCGCGAAATCGTGCAGAACCAAGGCTGTTTGCATCCGAAATCCCGCCCACGTGCGTTCTTGTGACCGAGAATTTGACATTAACTCGCCGGGGCAAGCGACGGGTGGGCTTGATGCTGTGGTGACTGTGCCATATTGAGAATTGCTGCATCAGTGCAGGCAGGGTATTGAAAATGGCATCCGACCAGACCTTGGAGGTCTTCTACGAAAAATCGATAGGCTCAAATTAGCTTAGAACCGTATAGATCCGATACGGCGTAATTGTGGCACAGATCTCCGAGGTCTCTCTCGCGACACCCTCGCGCAGGGCTCAACCGCAAGCATCTCTCGCCTTTTTCCCCTGCCAGCGGAAGGGGTGCCCGAATCTGAGAGAGACACAGCAGAAGGTGCAGTTTAGCTGGTGGGATCGCGCGATTGAACTCGTGGGGGGAAAGGGAAGTGCGGAGCGGCTGGCTCTGTGGTCTGGATCATGGAAGTGCCGGCCAGCCGCTTCGCGAAAGCGCATTCCGAGCTATTCTCTCGGATTGAATTCAGGTGACTCTATTTGTCGTAATTGTCTAGGGCATAGCCAAGATCGTCCATCAGGTCGTCGGTGTCCTCGATGCCAACCGAAAGTCTGATCAAGGTAGGAGGAATCCCGGCGGCGGCCATTTCCTCCGGGGTACACTCCACGTGGCTGGTGGTAGCTGGCGGCCCGGCGATGCTCTCGACCTGGCCCAGGTTGGCGGCCTTGTGTATGTACTTGAGCAAGGGGAGGAATCGGCGCAAGGCATCGAACTCCCCGGTGATGGCGAAGCTGAGCATGCCACCGAAGTTGCGCATCTGCCGTGCGGCGACGTCATGGTTGGGGTGATCTGGGAGTCCCGGGTAGTTCACTTCCGTTACTTTGGGGTGGCTCTGCAAGAACTGGGCGATGCGCATGGCGGACTCGTTCTGCTGAGCGACCCTGAGGTGGAGCGTCTTCATGCCACGGATGAGGAGATATGCGGCGTGGGCGTCCAGGCAAGCTCCGCAGAGGTTACGCCAGAGAAATATCTTATTCACAAGCTCTTTGCTGCCACAGACTGCTCCGCCAATCACGTCGCTGTGACCGCCGAGGTACTTGGTGGCGCTGTGGATGACGATGTCCACGCCAAGTTCCAGGGGTTTCTGATTGATGGGAGTAGCGAAGGTGTTGTCCATGACAGTGATAGCGCCCACTTTCTTGGCCGCCTTCGCAACGCGTGCGATGTCGATGATCTTGAGGGTAGGGTTGGTGGGGCTTTCCAGATAGACCAGTTTGCAGCCTTCGAGGATGGTACGTTCGAAGGCGTCGTAGTCTGTGGTTTCGGAGAGTTTGGTCTGGATGCCGAATCCGGGAAGGATATGGTCGAAGTGGAGATAGGTTGCACCGTAAGAGTCCTTGATAGAGACCGCGACGTCACCGGGTCGCAGGAGGCACATCAGGGTGTTGTTGATAGCAGCCATTCCGGAGCTGCAGGCAGTGGCGTCCTCGGCACCTTCCAGGGCGGCTATCTTCTCTTCGAAGGCCCGGACGGTGGGATTAGTGGTTCTGGAATAGATGTCGCCGGGTTTCCGGTACAGGGAGACCTCTATCCAGTGGTCGACGTCGTCGTACTCGAACGCCGCGTTCTGCATTATGGGGACGGTAATGGAGTTGAAAGCGGTGTGATTTGCTTCTCCGGCCCTGACGCAACGGGTGGCTTCCCGCATTCCATCACTGCCTACGGGCATTTTCATAGTTGGACCTCCAATTCAAGACGGATCATGCCTTGACTGCTTATTCATTCTTGACTAATACTTTGGGAATCACAGTGTGTCCGCGCTACACGCAATAGACGCATATCATGGATTGGGCGTCTTGTCAATTCTCCGCAGGGGCCTGCCGCGAATTCTCGGAGAGTGTAGAAACGACAGTCCACGGTCGACCGTCGGCACTTCTATTCTACCATGAGTGTGGGGGCTTGTCAAAGCCCGTTCTTGAGAGAGGGGTGCACAAGCGACCTTGGAGGTCTCTGTCCCGTCTGACCTGGATCGAATCCAGCAGGTCGAAAGCTGCATCGAGGCGATTTGCGTCCCGAACTCGACCAACGGCTCGCTAGCCCGTGCCACTTCAACCAAATGTATCGCGAGCATTCCAGTGGCTGGGGGCACGTCTCAGCTTCAGACAGGGCTTTCAATCCCTGGCCTGGTGACACGGCCTGGCCT
>Ga0075114_10001220_pt1 | contig 14061 bp, 5 predicted proteins | sample AntAceMetag02UKM_FD_69784 | JGI IMG/M metagenome (GOLD analysis project Ga0075114, IMG submission 69784) | Saline lake microbial communities from Ace Lake, Antarctica - Antarctic Ace Lake Metagenome 02UKM | ecosystem: Environmental > Aquatic > Non-marine Saline and Alkaline > Saline | place... | reverse complement strand
TTTTCTTCCACAGGAGATTGTTTAGGTTTTTTCTGATTTTTTTTCTTATTTTTAGACAATAAAAATAATGAACAACAAACAATAAACAGCGAACAATTTTATTCATTGCATATCACTCGTTACCCACTCATAACTACCTTAGATTATAGCATTTTACTGCTTTTTAAATCCAGTACCACAGGGAACTAATTTTCCAATTATTACGTTTTCCTTTAATCCGTGCAATTTATCTTCTTTGCCCTCAAGAGCTGCTTTAATTAAAACTTTTGATGTTTGTTGAAAAGAAGCAGAAGATAAAAATGAATCTGTTGTAAGCGCAACTCGAGATATTCCAAGTAAAACAGGAACAGATGTTGCAATTTCTTTATTTTCTTTTTTAAGTGATATATTCTCTTCTAAAAATTTTGCTTTTTCAACAACTTGATTAATCCCAAAAGAACTATCGCCAGGATCCTTAACTTTGACGCGAGAAAACATTTGACGTGTTATGATTTCAACATGCTTATCGTGGATAATAGCTCCCTGAGAAACATAAATAGTTTGAATTTCATTTAGAATATATCTTTTGGCTTGTTCTTCGCCTTTAATTTTAAACATTTCTTTTAGGTCTAAACTACCTTCGCAAAGCTGTTGCCCTATTTCAATACTTTGGTCTTTGGACACAAAAATTGCTGACTTGCGCGGTATTTTATATTCAATAATTCCTTCTTTTTCTTTTTTGTTTTTTACTGATTTGCTTTTACTTTTGCCTTTTACTTCAACACTTTTCTCAAGGCTCTCAACAACATCGTTAGGATTGTCTTTGATTTTAATCTTGATTATTTTATCTTCAGTTATATCAATGACCTTACCTGCCACACTAGAAATTTCAGCTTTTCCGCCAGGTATTCTGGCTTCAAAAACTTCTGTAACCCTTGGAAGTCCTTGCGTAATATCAGCTCCTCCCACAACCCCACCTGTATGAAATGTTCTAAGCGTTAATTGTGTTCCCGGTTCACCAATTGATTGAGCAGCTATAATTCCAACTGCTTTTCCCAATTCTACCAATTTATTTACGCCAAAGTCCCAACCATAACATTTTTGGCATATTCCTCGCACAGATTTACAGGTTAAAGGAGACCTAATCTTAACTTTTTCAATGCCAGAATCAATAATTTTTTCTGCAATAGCCCAATCAATGATCTCTCCTTTCTTTAGAATAACTTCTTGATGCTTTGAGGCTTTTTCAGTCGTTGCCGACTTTTTACTGCCTTTAATATCTTCCATAGAAGTTCTACCGAGAATTTTATAAAGGAAATTCTGGCCTATCTTGTCAGAATCTTCTCTAAAAATTTCAAAACCTTCTGTGTCATTACAATCTTTTTCCGAAACTATAACTTCATGAGAAACATCAACAAGTCGTCTCGTTAGATAGCCTGCCGTTGATGTTCTCAGGGCAGTATCAGCCGTTCCTTTACGTGCTCCGTGGGTAGAAATGAAATACTCTAATACATTAAATCCTTCTTTAAAAGAACTCTTGACAGGCAGTTCCATAATTTGACCCGAAGGATTTATAACCAAGCCTTTCATTCCTGCCATCTGAACTGGTTGAACCCAAGAGCCTCTTGCGCCAGAATCTATAATAGCAAAAACCGTACCTTCTTTTGGCAAAGCTTTTGGAACTAATTTTTCAATTTTTGATTTAGTTTTTGTCCAAACTTCAATAACTGTATTTGTTTTTTCTGCTTTTGAAAGTAATCCTTTTTTAAAATGGTCTTCAATTTCTATTATTTCTTTTTCAGCTGCTTTAATAATTTCTGGTTTTTCTTCAGGAACAACCAAATCATCCATTGCCCATGTCATTCCAGACAATGTAGCATTTTCAAACCCTAATGTTTTAATTTTATCTAAAGTCTTTTCAGCTACTTCTTGGTCATAACCGGCAATAATCTTGGCAACTATTTTTTCTATTTTCTTTGAGTTCATCGACGTATTTACGAAAGGATAGTCTTTTGGCAATGATTCGTTAAACAATATTCTACCAACAGAAGTTTCTATGACCTCCTCGAAACTATTCGATTTATCCAATGCCTTTTCAGATTTTTTCACAGAACTTTCTGTAGCCATAGGCTCATAATTCTCAATTCTAACTCTAATTAATTCTCTTAGGCCTATGGTCCCAAGCTCATGAGCTAAAATAGCTTCTTCAGAATTTGACATAAACCTTCCCGTTGAACTCTTGTCATCTGTTGGTTCTTCTATCTTTGTCATCCAATAACACCCCAGAACAATATCCTGCGTAGGTAGAGCAATTGGAGTTCCTGTTGTCGGCTTTAATAAATTAAGACTCGACAACATCAACTCTCTTGCCTCTTTTTGCGCTTCGCGACTCAATGGAAGATGAACTGCCATCTGGTCTCCGTCAAAATCAGCGTTAAATGCCTTGCAAGCCATTGGATGCAGTCTTATGGACTCACCTTCAATCAGAACAGGTTGGAATGCTTGGATACCTAAATGATGAAGAGTCGGGGCTCTGTTCAGCAAAACTAATTTATTTTTGACGACTTCTTCTAAAATTTCCCAAACTTCATCTGTCTGTTGTTCTATCAATTTCGAAGCTCCTCTGACATTATAGACCAATTCTCTGTCTAAGATTTTTTTAATAACAAAAGGTTTAAATAGCTCTAAAGCCATTTTTTTAGGAAGTCCACATTGGTGCAGTTTAAGATTTGGACCAACCACGATTACAGACCTGCCTGAATAATCAACTCTTTTTCCCAAAAGGTTCTGACGAAATCTCCCTTGTTTACCTTTCAAAATATCAGCTAATGATTTCAAGAATCTTCTTCCGCCTGTTGTTGCAGTCGTGAGAACTCCTTTCCGCATTCCATTATCAATCAAAGAATCAACTGCCTCTTGCAGCATTCTCTTCTCGTTTCTTATAATAACCTCGGGAGCGTCAATTTCTAAAAGGTATTTAAGGCGATTATTTCTGTTAATAACTCTTCTATAAAGGTCATTTAAGTCAGACGAAGCATAACGCCCTCCGTCTAATTGGACCATTGGCCTTAAATCAGGAGGTAAAATAGGCAATACCGTCAGAAACATCCATTCTGGCCTAACCCCTGCCTTAACCATTCCCTTAAAGGTTCTCAATCTTCTCCAAATTTTCTTTCTGTTTGTCAAAATTGCCTCATCTGCTTTTTTTCGTAGAATTTTAATTTCTTTTTTTAAATCAATCTCTTGGAAAATTTTCTGCAATACTTCTGCTCCAGTTCCAGCTTCAAAAATTTCTCCGTATTTTAAAGAAAGTTCATAGTATTCAATTTCAGAAATAATGTTGAAAACTTGAATACTTGAGATTTCCTCTTTGGCTTTTTCTTTTGCGATTTTCAAATCTTCTAATCCTGCTTGCAATTTTGTTTTTTCTTTCACGCTCATTTTATCAATATCTTTATAAACTGCTTTCTGTTCTTTGACTTTTCTTTTGTACTCTTTATCAATTTCTTCCAAGCTTTTTTCTTTCGCATCCTTATCAACTTTAGTAATAATATAATTTGCAAAATAGATTACCTTTTCTAATTGGTGCATTGGAATATCTAAAACCATTCCCATTCTTGAGGGAACTCCTCTCAGAAACCAAATATGCGAAACAGGACAAGCCAATTTTATATAACCCATCCTTTCTCTTCTGACCGAAGATTTTGTGACTTCAACTCCGCATCTATCGCAGATAACGCCTTTGTAACGAATTCTTTTATACTTTCCGCAATAACACTCATAATCTTTTGTAGGACCAAAAATCTTTTCGCAAAACAGCCCATCTTTTTCAGCTTTTTGGGTCCTATAATTAATTGTCTCAGGTTTAGTCACTTCGCCATAACTCCAACTTAAAATATCCTCTGGCGACGCAAGCTTTATTCTTATTGATTCTAAATCAGCAACACGCATATTATTGATTATTTATTATTGATCATTGATTAATGTCCCTCTCCCCGAGGTCAGTCCTCCACGACCACGTGGAGGTCTGACCTCTATAATGATCAATGATTAATTATTCGCTGTGCTTGGGTCTTTCTTTCACTTCAATACTCAATCCAAGCGATTTTAATTCTAAGACTAATAAATTAAACGAAGCAGGGATATTCGGACTTTTGATTTCTTCTCCTTTCAAAATTTCCTCGTAAGTCGTTGCCCTTCCAGCAACATCATCTGATTTTATAGTCAACATTTCTTGTAAACAATGAGCAGCGCCATATCCTTCTAATGCCCAGACTTCCATTTCTCCAAATCTCTGTCCTCCAAATTGCGCTTTACCTCCCAATGGCTGTTGCGTAATCAAAGAATATGGTCCAATTGATCTCATATGAATTTTATCCTGAACCATATGGATTAATTTAATCATATAAATATACCCAACCATAACTCTGTTAGCAAAAGGCAAACCTGTCCTTCCGTCATATAAAACCACTTTCCCATCTTCTGCAAAACCGGCTTTCTTTAATTCTTCTTTTATGTCTTCGCTAGTAGCTCCAGACATAGGTGGCGTAATCGCAGTATAATTCAACTTCTCTGCAGCCAATCCAAGGTGAGTTTCTAAAATCTGTCCTAGGTTCATTCTTGAAGAAACACCCAATGGATTTAAAATAATATCCACTGGAGTCCCATCTTCCAAAAACGGCATTTCTTCCATTGGAACAACCTTAGAAACAACTCCCTTATTTCCATGCCTACCTGATAGTTTATCTCCTGCTTGAACCTTTCTAACAACAGATATTTTAACTTCAATCCTTTTTATAACACCTTGTTCTAATTTGTGTCCGTTTTCTCTGGAAAAGACCTTCACTCCTGTTACTCGTCCCTTTTTTCCATGTTCCATTACCAAAGAAGTGTCTTTAATGTCTCTTGCTTTTTCTCCGAAAATAGCTTTCAACAATCTTTCTTCAGCCGTCAAACCAGCTTCTCCTTTTGGAGAAATTTTTCCAACCAATATATCGTTTGGCCCAACTTCGGCCCCAACTCTTATGACCCCTTCTTCGTCTAAATCTTTTAACTTTTCCTCTGAAACATTTGGTATGTCGCAAGTAGTAATTTCAGGCCCTAATTTTGTCTCCCTGACGTCACACCTAAAGCTTTCAATATGGATTGAAGTAAAATAATTATTCTGGACTAATCTTTCTGAAAGAATAATAGCATCTTCGAAATTCAATCCTTGCCAAGACATAAATGCCACAAAAACATTTCTGCCTAAAGCAAGTCTGCCTTTAGCTATTGCTCCGCCACTTGTCAAAATATCTCCTTCCTTAACATTCTGTCCTTTTTCAACTACAGGTTTTTGGTGAAAACAAGTATATTGGTTTGTTTTAAGAAAAGTTCTTAGGTTATAAGTTTTGGATTTATGTTTTTGGTTTTTTATTACTATATGTTCGGCATCAACTTCAGACACAACACCTTCTTCTGTACATATGATTTCTTGGCCAGAATCACGCGCAATTTTTTCTTCTATTCCAGAACAAACCAAAGGCGGCTGAGGATTAATCAAAGGAACAGCTTGTCTCTGCATATTTGAGCCCATGAGCGCTCTATTAGCATCATCGTTTTGCAAAAATGGTATCAAAGAAGTTCCAACAGAAAAACATTGTTCAGTGGAAACATCCATAAAATCTACCTTGTATTTATCAATTTCTCCTGGCTTGCCCTTTATTCGAGCTTCAACTTTTTTAGGAATAATTTTTCTTTTATCGTCAATTAATGTATCCCCCGGAGCAATGTTATGCCTTTCGTCTTCAAAAGCGCTCAGATATTCTATTTTACGAGTTACTTCGCCTTTTTCTACTTTAAAATAAGGCGTTTCGATAAATCCATATTGGTTAATTCTAAAAAAAGACGAGAAATGATTAACTAATCCTATATTCGGACCTTCTGGAGTCTGGATAGGACATATTCTTCCATAGTGAGAGGGTTGGACATCTCTTACTTCAAACCCTGCCCTTTCTCTTGTTAATCCTCCCGGTCCAGTGGCAGACAATCTCCTCTTATGTTCAAGTTCTGCCAACGGATTTTCGTTGTCCATAAACTGACATAATTGAGAAGAAGTGAAAAATTCTTTAACAACAGCCATTATAGGACGAGCATTAACTAATTGAACAGGAGTTAATGTATGAATATCTAATGTTGACATTTTGTCTTTTATAATTCTTTCTGTTCTCATAAATCCAACTCTAAATCTATTTTGTAAAAATTCAGCCAATGTTCTTACTCTACGATTGCCTAAATGGTCAATTTGATCAGGCTCAGCTTCAGGGTCATTGCTTAATCTTATAATCTCCCCTATAACTGCTTTAATGTCTTCGATTGTCAGAACTCTATCCTCTGGTTTAATTTCTTTGTTGTCTGGTTTTTTAATTTCTTCTAATCTTCTTCCCATTCTCCATCTACCAACTTTAGATAAATCATATCTGTCAAAACTGAAAAAAGTATTTTCAATTAATTCTTTGGCAGTTTCAGGACTAGCCAAGTCTCCTGGTCTTAATCGTTTATAAACTTCAACTAAGGCATCTCCTTGATTTTGAGCAATATCTTTTTTAAGAGTTTCCTCTATATAATCAATCTCTCCCTTGTTAACATCTTGGAAAAAACTTTTAATCTGTTCGTTATTCTCAGCTCCAAAAGCTCTTAATAGCGTAGTTGCTGCTACTTTTCTCTTTCTGTCTATTTTTACTCCTATAAAACCAGTTGGGTCTGCCTCAAATTCAAGCCAAGCCCCACGATTAGGAATAATTTTTGCTCCAAAACAATCTTTTCCACGAACGGTTTGCTGGGTAAAGAAAATTCCCGGAGAACGAATAAGTTGCGAAATACCAACTCTTTCAACTCCATTTATAATAAAAGTTCCCCTTTCTGTCATCAAGGGGAAGTCTGTTAAGAAAATTTCCTGGTCTCTCGTTTCCTTTGTTTTAAGGTTAATCAACCTTGTTTTAACTCTTAGGGGAGCTTCAAAGGAATCATTATTTTCTTTTGCTTCAAGGTCGCTTTCATATCTAGGTTTACCAAATTTGTAATCCAAAAACCAGAGCTCAAGCTCTTTTCCAGAATAATCTCTAATAGGAGAAATTTCAGAAAATATTTCAGATAGTCCTTTCTCGCAAAGCCATTTCCAGCTGTCTTTTTGAAGGGTCAACAAATAAGGCAAAGGTAAAGAAATTTTTGACTTTGAAAAATCTTTTATCTTTATATTTTCCATAGATAATTTTTAAATTGCGAAATACAATTTTTGTCTAAAACTTTTATATCAAAAAGCATTTCGTAATTTAAAAATAAATAAAATAAATTACACGAACAAAAAACGCGTTTTGTTAGCGTTTTTAGATTGAGAAAATCGAGTATCTAATTTTAACTACAATAATAATATTATTTCTTTAGATTCCTTGAATTCTATAATTTAAGGAATAATCAGTTAAATAACACTAAATTCCCTTTTTGCAAAAACAGAACACCATTCAACACCTCTTGGGCGCAAAGAGAATTTAACGCAATTCAATTAACTGCACAGAAACATTTTAGATTCTATTTAGATCCTATTATTTTTTTGAAAATTTGTCAAGCTCTACTATTATCTTTTTCAAAAATCAACTCTTTATTCCTCTTCTGGCTGTAACTCTTCAGGAAGCTCTTCTTCGATAGGAATTTTAGGAGGCTCTTCTTCAAGAATATTTTCTAATGCTCCTCTTCCATTTCTTAGGTTTGCTAAAATAGTTTGAACTTCTGAATTATCTGGATTTAATTCAGCAACTTTTCTGAACTTTTCAATGGCCATAGAATTTTGGTCAAGCTTATCATAGGTAAGCCCTAAGAAATATAAAGCATTTGAATAATCAGGATTAAGTAAAATTGTTCTTTCAAGCTCATTTTTAGCTTTTTCGTAATCTTTGTTTTGATAATATATCAATCCCAATTGGAAAGACAAGCCAACATCGTAGGGAGCAATACTTTTTGTTGTTTCTAATTCTTCAATGGCTTCTGTTTGTTTGCCCTGCGATTGATAAGCCATTGCCAATTGGAAACGCGCTGGAGCATAATCAGATTTTAATTCAATTGCTTTTTTAAATTCGTCTATGGCTTCATTGACGATTTTATCCTTTTCTTCTTTTTCTTCTTCTGTTAAAAACGACGCTCTACTCAACAAAGCTATACCTGTTTGTGTCGAAAAATAGGGATTATTAGGCTCAAGCTCCAATGCTGTTCTGTAAGATGTTTTTGTCCAATCTTCTGACCCATCTATTATCCCTATCATATTTTGATAAATATATCCTCTCACAGACCAGTTCGCAACATTGTTAGGATTAATATCAGTAGCTGTCTTGGCAGAAATAACAGAGTTGTTTATTAAAGTCTGAACTTGTTGGCTAATCTCTTCTTTTGTCAAATCTGTTCTGTTGGCAACTTCACTTATTCTTTGGATATAAATTTGTGATAATTCTCTCCAATACAGGTCAATCTTTGGATTTATGTTCACGGCTTTTTCCATAGAGCGAATAGAATTTTCGCTTTCTCCATTTTGCCAAGACCTTACTCCTTTTACGTAATTTGCATCTGCTATGTATCTCTGTCCTTCCATAATAAAAATACCTAAACCGAAAATGAATATCAAAGTAAAAACAAAGGTAGTGGCTAAAGTTGTGAGCGAAGAAGATTTCAGTATAATCTCTTTTTTGTCAGAAGATGCCAAGGCAATAAAACTTGCCATTAATAAAAAGAATAGAAATTCTAAAGATAGATTGGCTTGATAGAAAAAATACCCAAATATCAAAACAATAAAACTAATAAAAACTCCAGCTCCTAATAACCACAACAATCCTGCGTCTTCTTCCTTCTTTTTTGTATTTCCTTCATCTTTTTTATCTTTGTCTGTTTTTTCGTCTTTACCTGTTTTTCCAAAAAAAGATTTTATTCCATAAAAAATGAAAAAGAAAATAAGAGCTAAAAACGAAAGGGTTCCCAATATGCCCGTTGTGCTAAATATATCAAGGAATTTTGAACCGCTATTCTCAAACCTTATATTCCACAGCGAATTTTCATTAAATTCAATCTTCTTGTATTGCGAGAAGCCATAGGAAAAAGTACCAGGACCTGTGCCCAAAACAGGATTTTCCTTGAGCGCTTGTTGTCCAATATCAAAACTTGTTTCTTGGTTTAAAAATACCTCTATATTCCGTGCAGGCATTCCCGGAACCTTAAAGCCAAAGAAAATAAAGAACAAAGACAAAACCAAGAAAAATGTCGGCAATGCCAGCCAACGATTATCAAAAAACTCTCTTTTTTGAGCAACCAAAGTAACAATTAAAGCAGAGCCTATTATCACTAACCACCATGCAATTGAGAAATTTGCCAAAACTAATAGAACAACACTTGTGGCAAGAGTTGCTACAAAAAACGCCCTCAGCAATCCTTTTGCCTTTGTTGTCAGGATAATGAACAAAGGCAGTAAAACAGCCCCGAAAACAGCTAAACTGCCGACTGTTCCAATTGTGTTAAAAGATGAAGTACTCGCAAAATCAAAGGGTAATATAAATTTGCCGAAAAGCTGTAAAATTCCGAAAAGCATTACCAAAAAACTTGATAAGGCCAATAAAGACATTAGCTTGAAAACTTCCTTGGTTTTGAATAAACTCGTTATTAGGAAATATAATAAAACTAAAGAAAGTAGAGTTATAAGACTGGCTGAAGTTATTTGCGGCCAACCCCAGAAACTACCATAGGACCATAGCGAAAAGATAGTTGAAGCTAATAAAACAAAAAAGAACCCTAATACCGGAATATGAAGCCAGTTAAAACAAAACTTAAACTTGCCCGAAATTAAAGTTTTCAGTATCCAGGCAAACATTGCAATAAACACTAAAACTATTAACAACGCTTGCTTGTTAAAATCAAGAACATTGGCTGTCCAAGGAAGGAAAAAAAGCGGTAGCAGAAAAACTAAAAGATATATACTGCTTTTAGAGATTTTTTCGTAAATCTCGCCTGTCTTGGAAGAAGCTTGAGCTACGGGAGTCTGAGCCGAAGAGACTTTAACTGAAGAACTCTTTTTTGAAAATATTTTACTTAAAACCTTTGCCATATTTTTGCCCCAACCCGAGGTCAGTCTTCCACGACCACGTGGAAGTCTGACCTCTAAAGGAACTAATTAATAATAAATGATTAATGATCAATGATTAATGATTATTATATTATGTAATCTATTATTAATCAATGTTCAAAACTTTTATTTGTTTAATGCATATTTAACTAACTTTTGTGCTTTGGAGTATGCCAAAACTGATAAAAACAGCGATTAGACCTGAACCGCCATAGCTAATCAATGGCAAAGAAATACCGATAACAGGCAGGATACCAAGGTTCATCCCTATGTTAATAAACAGTTGCGACGATAAAACAATAACAATACCTGAAGCAAACAGTCGTGGAAAATTAGTTCGAGAAGCAATCGCAATTTTCATAATTCTCCAGAATAAAATTATATAGAGACAGAAAAGAAAGGACACACCCAATAGCCCAAACTCTTCTGCGATAGATGCAAAAATAAAATCTGTGTGGGGTTCAGACAAAAAACCATATTGAGTTTGCGACCCCTGACCCATTCCTTGACCAAAAAATCCGCCTGAACCAATGGCTATCTTTGACTGAATCTGGCTCCAACCCATTCCAAGAGGTTCGGTTTCAGGTGCTAAGAATGATATCACTCTTTCTCGTTGATAATCTTTTAGAAAGAAAGACCAAGCTAAAGTTAAAAGTAAAATACCACAAAGAGATAAAATCAAAAAATGGCGTAATTTAATTCCAGATATAATCAAAACCCCAATCCACAGAGCAACTAATATTAAAGCTGAACCAAAATCTGGTTGACGAAAAATTAAAAACGAAGGCAACAAAACATAGAAACCTGAGAGGAAAATATGCCTTAATCTATACATTTCAATGTGTTTCATTGAAAAATATTTTGCCAGTAAGATTATTAAAACAATTTTCGTAAGTTCTATTGGGTCAAACGAAACTGGTCCTAATTTATACCATCCTTTTACTCCCCTAATTTCAGGAGCTAGAAAAAATAATCCGACTAAAGATAAAACGCAAAAGAAATAAAGGACTAAAATAAAATAAGAGTTTGTTTTAAAAGTTCTCCAATCAAAAAAACTTAATGCCAGCATCACAAAAAATCCAATTGCAAAAAAAATAATCTGTTTATTGAAATTAGAAAAATCTCCTTTGCCCAGAGAAGAACTATAAATAGATAAAAGCCCTATTCCAACCAAAAGCACAGAAGTAACGGCTAATACCCAATCAAGACGTTTTAAATGGGATAATATGTACATAGTTATCGTTGGTTATAGAGGTCAGACCTCCACGAGTACATGGAGGACTGACCTCGGGAAGGGGAGATATTAATCATTGATTATTGATCATTGATTACTTATCATTAAGCATTTTTAGGAAATCTTTCTCTTTTACTATTTTAATACCAAGTTTTTTGGCTTTTTCATATTTTGTTCCAGGGTCTTTACCAATAATTAAAAAATTTGTTTTTCTTGAAACAGATTCTGAAACACGTCCCCCTAATTCTTTAATTTTTTCTTTTGCCTCTTCTCTTGTTGTTGTGTCCAAAGCCCCAGTTAAAACAAAACTCAATTCATTTAATTTTTGATTCTTGATTTTCTTTTTTTGATTTTCTATTTGTATCCCTAATTTTATTAATTTTTCTAAAAATTTTAAATTCATTTCTACTCGAAACCATTTATAAATCAATTTGGCAGATACAGAACCAATGTCTTTTATTTCCTCTAAATCTTCTATTGAAGCATTTTTTATGCCTTCTATATCTTTAAAATAATCAGCTAAATTTTGAGCAGTTTCCTCCCCAATAGTTCTAATTCCCAAAGCGTAAATAAATTTTGGAAAAGTTATTTTTTTGTTTGCTTGAATTTCTTTTACTAATTTTTGAGCTGATTTTTCAGCAAAGCCTTTTAGAATCGAAAGATCTCCTTCTTTTAATTCAAAAAGATCTGATGGATCTGCGATTAAATTATTTTCTACAAGTTGCTCTATAATCTTTGGGCCAAGTCCATCAATATTAAAAGCTTTTTTAGAAACAAAATAGGAAAAATATTTTTTCTGTCTTGCAAGACATTTTGAATTAGGACAACGGAACATAACCTCTCCCTTAACTTTTACTATATTGCTGCCACAAATTGGACATTTTAACGGCATTTTGAATTCTTTTTCTTGGCCTGTTCTTAAATTTTTCAAAACTTTTAAAATATCAGGAATTACGTCTCCTGCTCTTCCAACAATAACTGTATCGCCTATTTTAATGCCTAACCTTTTTATCTCGTCTTGGTTATGTAAAGTTGCGCGAGATATTACTACACCGCCAACATAGATTGGCTTTAAAAAAGCAACAGGGGTCAACACACCTGTGCGTCCAACTTGAATTCTAATATCCTCCACAATTGTAGTCGCTTTTTCAAGAGGAAATTTAAGCGCAATTGCTCCTCTCGGAGTTTTGCCAACCGTTCCTAATTTTTTAAAGATTTTGTTAGAATTAACAATTAAAACAATGCCATCTATCTCGTAGGGTAATTTTTTTCTTAATTTTTGGCATTCTTCGTAAAACTCAAAAACTTTTTCTACGTTAGCGCAATATTTACTATGCTTGCTTATGTGAAAACCAAACTCTTTCAATATCTGGTGTTTTTCCCTATGGGTTTTTTCTTTAAAGTCAGTAATTAAATCATAGGCAAAAAAATCTAAATTGCGCATGGACGCAACTTTTGAGTCAAGCTGCCTAATAGACCCAGCCGCAAGGTTGCGCGGATTGGAGTAAAGAGAAAGTCCTGCTTTTTCACGTTCTTGATTAATTTTGTTAAACTCTTTTTTTGAAATAAAAACTTCTCCACGGACAATAATAGGCTTTTTAGGATTATAGTCTTTTATGGCTTTAATTAGACTCTGACTTAATTTATGCTTTTTAACCAATCCATACTTTTTAATATTTTCAATCACTTTTTCTTTATTCTCAATTTTTAATGGAATCGAATCTATTGTTTTTAAATTCTGCGTAACATTTTCACCTATTTTCCCATCACCTCTTGTTGAGCCACTTTTTAGAATTTTTCTTACTTGTTTATTTTTAGAAACAGAGTTTTCCTCTACGTAAAATAATTCAATCGCCAAACCATCAATTTTTAATTCGCAATAGAAATCAATGTCAGATGTCTCTTCTTTAGTTAAAAGCCTTGAAATTCTTTTGAGCCAGTCATCTATATCTTGTCGCGAGAAAGCATCATTAAAAGAAAGCATTGGTTCTAAGTGCTTTATTTTCTCAAATTTTTCCAAAGCCTTTCCTCCAATTCTTTGACTCGGAGAATCAGAAGTAATAAATTCCGGAAATTCTTGCTCTAAATCAAAAAGCTCTTTCTTCAAAGAATCAAGAGCTGCGTCAGGAATTTCTTGGCGATCTAAAACATGATATAAATGCCTATGATAAAAGATAACTTCTTTTAATTTTTCAATTCGTTGCTTGGCTTGTTGTTTGTCCATTTAAAAGTTCTATGTGAATAAATTTCCTAAAAATTATAGATATTACATTGTAATTAGGATAGCCCTTTTAGTGCCTTGATAAGTCCCCACAGATTTTATGCAAAGGGTATAATCACCACTTGGTAGACACCAGTCTTCATATCCTGATTGACCCTGTGTTGCTTGTAAAACTTCATATTCTACTATTTTACCTCCACAATTCATTGTAGTAAGAGGGATTTCAATACTTCCGTCAGCGTTATAGATAACATCTTGCTCTGCAAGCATTTGTTCAACGCCAGTATCGGCTCCATAAAAAGCAATAGCTGAACTTTCAACTTTTTTCATTGATTTTATTTGCCCAACTAAAATCACGGTTAAGCCTAAAACAATAGACAGAATAATAGCCATCATTACAACTGATAGATACACAGAGATTCCTTTTTCTTTATTGGTTTTATAAAAATTTTTAATAGACATACTCTCTTTAAGTCTGCTAGAACCTGGTTT
>Ga0075114_10001213_pt1 | contig 14137 bp, 13 predicted proteins | sample AntAceMetag02UKM_FD_69784 | JGI IMG/M metagenome (GOLD analysis project Ga0075114, IMG submission 69784) | Saline lake microbial communities from Ace Lake, Antarctica - Antarctic Ace Lake Metagenome 02UKM | ecosystem: Environmental > Aquatic > Non-marine Saline and Alkaline > Saline | place... | reverse complement strand
CCTGCTGATGGGGCAGATATCGGGGATCGTTTTCATCCTGGGAATGGATAGCTTCAAGTCCCCCGCAACAGGTTCGATGAGCCCCTCCTTAATTGTGCTCATCGGGCTCATGGTTCTCGGCCTGCTTCTCTGCACAAGACTCAGGGAATCGACGCTAATGACGGAAAATGCACGCCGCTGAGACGCAACTCTGTGTCCGGCCGCAGTGGTACGGACAAGTTCGCTATTAGTGTGCCGCACCGTGAGCAGTGGGCTCACCGCCCGGCCGTGAGGTTGTGGGTTGATATACCAACATAGATTGGCGAGGACGAAAATGCAAACATACCGTGTAGAAACAAAGGTCTCGCGCAGCAGAACGCTTACGATCAAAGGGTTGCCTTTCCAGGTGGGCGAGAAAGTCGAAGTCATTGTGCGCCGCCGCGAGCGTGAACGGGAGCGTCGTGGATGCTATCCCCTGCGGGGCAAACCGATACGTTATCTTGACCCATTTGGGAGCGTTGCCGAAAACGACTGGGAAGCGCTACAATGATCGTTCTCGACACGCATATCTGGGTCTGGTAGGTGCACGGTGAGGAACGGCTTGCCCGAACCCAGGCAGAAGTCATTAAGGCCAACGAGACGGATGTCATTGGCGTGAGTGCTATTTCGTGCTGGGAGATAGCGAAACTTGTGGAATACGGACGACTTGAGTTACCCTGTTCACCGGAAGAATGGTTCGAGGACGCCCTGAGCTATCCCGGCATTCGTCTGCTTGAGCTGACGCCGGAGATTGCGATAGAATCGACTCAACTGCCGGGCGAGTTTCACCGTGATCCTGCGGATCAAATGATTGTGGCAACAGCGAGGATGTATGGATGCCCACTTGTGACGTCCGATGGCAGGCTTCTCGAATATCCGCACGTTGAGACCGTACCATAAGCGATAGGGTCATAGGGTTCATCTCCACTGCGAGCACGCCACGCCTCGCTGTGCGGAGGAACCGCCACCGGCGCCGAGGGGAATACAAGACAAGAAAGGAGAAGATGATGAGCATAGCACGAGTAGAGGAGATTCAAGTTGCGATTGAATCCTTGCCTTATCAGGAGTACATTCGCCTGAGGCAGTGGTTCTCGGAAAGGGACTGGGAAAAATGGGATAGGCAAATTCAGGCGGATTCGGAGTCAGGAAAGCTGGATTTCCTAATTGAGGAAGCTCTCAATGAAAAAGCCGAGAGCATCCTGAGAGAACTATAGATGCATAGGACAACAAAGCGTTTCTGGGAATGCTTCGGAGATCTTCCAACACCTGTCCAACGGATAGCGAGAAAGAAATTCGCATTGCTCAAAGCAAATCCTTCACACCCATCTCTTCATTTCAAGAAAGTGGGCAAGTTTTGGTCCGCCCGGGCCGGAATCCATCACAGGGCACTTGCGATTGACGATGGAAATCGTGCCTGGCTATGAGGTCAACTGTCTCGTGTACTCTCGAGAGAATCTTCGCCAGGAGATTTCCGGATAAACCCTTTTTGGGGTATCATGCGGGAAAGACTCCGCATATAAGCATCAAATCGAAAGGAGAACAATCATGAACATCGAAAAAGCCAATGCACAAGCGACAGAACGAATGATGGAGGCCCGCCCGCTGCTGGTGGGGCTGGGCAAGGCCCTCGACGTGATCCCCGGCATGCGGGAGAACCTGCTGCTGCACGCCGGTCCGCCCATCACCTGGGAGCGAGCCTCCGGGCCCATGCAGGGCGCCATCACCGGCGCCTTGATCTTCGAGGGAAAGGCGACAAATGAGGCGGAAGCCCAGGCCCTGGTGGAATCGGGCCAGATCGAGCTGGAACCCTGCCACCACCACGGCGCCGCCGGGCCGATGGCCGGCCTCATCTCGCCTTCCATGTCGGTCTACATCATCGAGAACAAGACCCACGGTAATCGCGCTTTCTCAGGCCTGAACGAGGGCTACGGCAAGGTGCTGCGCTACGGCGCCTACAGCGAAGAGGTGCTGGAGAAACTGCGCTGGATGGAGGACGTCATGGCCCCCGTCCTGGCCGATGCCATTGAAGCCAGCGGCGGGATTGACATCCGCGCCCTGCTGGCCGAATCTCTGCACATGGGCGACGAAGGGCACAACCGCAACAAGGCCGGCTCCATCATATACACGACAAAGCTGGCGCCCTTCATCGTCAAGGCCACCGACGCCGACACCGCCTCGGACGTGCTGCGCTTCCTGGGCGACAATGCGCTGAGCGTGCTCAACCCGGTGATGGCCGCCTGCAAGGCCATGACCGACGCCGCCCACGGCGTGGAGGGCAGCACGATTGTCACCGCGATGGCCCGCAACGGCACCGACTTCGGCATCCGCGTCAGCGGGCTGGGCGACCGCTGGTTCACCGCGCCGGTGGCCATCCCCCAGGGTCTCTACTTCCCCGGCTTCACCGCCGAGGACGCCAGCGGCGACATCGGCGACAGCACCATCACCGAGACGGCGGGCATAGGTGGCTTTGCCATGGCCTCCGCGCCGGCCATCGTCACCTTCGTCAGCGGCACGCCCAAGGACGCCATCAATGCCACCCTGGAGATGTACGAGATCACCTACGCCGAGCACAAGTACTTCACCATGCCCCCGCTGGACTTCCGGGGCACGCCGACGGGCATCGACATCCGCAAAGTAGTGGAAAAGGGCATCACGCCGCGCGTCAACACCGGCATTGCTCACAGGGACGCTGGCGTCGGGCAGGTCGGCGCCGGACTGGTGAGGCCGCCGATGGCGATGTTTGAGGAGGCGGTGGTGGCGTTTGCCGAACAGCACGGATACTAGATACTAGATATTGGAGGTGAAGGATGGCCTTGCAGTTCGAGGAGTTGAGGATACTGAAGGCTGCTGAAGCTGTGGCCGATGGCGTCTGGCGGCAGGTGCTGCGCTGGCATCGGTTCGCACGCGATGTCGTCGGCGGGCAACTGGCAAGAGCGGCAGACTCCATCGGGGCGAACATCGCCGAAGCCTACGGACGCTTTCACTTCGGAGAGAAACTCCAGTTTCTGTACTACGCTCGTGGCAGTCTCTTCGAGACCAAATACTGGCTCAATCGGGCACGAAAGCGCAACCTGATGCCGCCTGCTCAGGTGGAGGACTACGGTTCGCAATTGACCAACCTGGCACGCCAACTCAATGCCTTTGCTACCACTCTGAGAGCCCAACGCAAGACCAGCCGGTCAAAGCCGAAAGCGATAGGCGAAGCCACCGTCGAGTATGCAACCGACGTGGCACATGAGGCGCCAGTCCCTCTCTTCACCAAAGAGGACCTCCAATGGCTCCAAACCATCAATACCTAATATCCAATACCCAATATCCAATACCCAACACCCAATACCCAACATCCTATGTAAGGAGGAAAACATGAACCGCGAACAATTCATCAAAACCATGGACGAAGCAAAGCTGTATGACTTAACCCAGGGCTGCAGCATCTTCACGCCGCCGTGGCCCGGGGAAAAGTCGCTGGAAGTCCACTTCTTCAAGCGGGTGACCGGCGCTTACGGTGGAGGACTGGGGGCCAACGGCCAGTTCATCCGCTGGAGCAACACGGTGGGCACGCATCTCGTCGGCGAACGGGCCTTCCATTCGGGGGCCAGAGCGCTTGCCGACATTCCGCTGCAAGATCTCTGCGGGCCGGGCGTTGTGGTGGACATCTCCGACCTGGTGTCCGACTACAGCCTCTACACGCCGGAGATGATCAAGAGCAGAGCCACGGTTAAGGAGGGCGATATCCTGATCATCAACACGGGATACCACCGCTACTCCTGGGACATGCCGGACGTCTTCAATCCGCTTGCTCAGGGTGGCGTCGAGTCCAAGGAGTTCGGATTCCTGGTGCGGCATCCCGGGCCTTCGCCCGATTTCTTCCCGTGGGCCTTGGACATGAAGCTCAAGGTCGTCGGCGTGGACTGCGGCTGTGCCGAGCATCCCATGAACACAACCATTCGCTACATGCACGCTGGCGAATTCGAGAAAGCTGAAGCGAAGCTGGTGGCGGAGTACGGCAAGACCTGGGACGAGATGTTCCCGCCTGATGACTACTACACGATGACCCACATCACCATGCCCAAGGCCCATCTGCTCCTGGCAGAATCGATCGTGGGGGACATCAACGAGCTGAACAACCAGCGGGCCTGGGTCATGATCCACCACATCCCCTTCATGGAAGTGGGCACCGCCTGGTCGCGGGTCTGCGCCTTGCAGCCACCCGATGGGATGAGCGAGACAGAGTTCTTCCAGATCATGGACTCAGCAGAGATGATAGACATGACTCTGCCCTTCAGCGTCCAGACGCCCCAGTGGGCCAACTACGAGCCCTTGTCCATCAAGTACACCAAGAGGGTCGGCGGCCAGGCTTTCGGCATGGGCAGGAACGGGGCGCTGTGCGCCGCCAGCTTCCACCTGGCGACGCACATGGACGGCGAGAAGCACTTCTGGCCAGCAGGCCGAACCATCGGCGAGGTGCCGTTGGAGGAGTGGGTCGGCCCCGGCGTCATCGCCGACATCTCCCACCTGGTCAGCGATTCCAGCGTGTACACGCCGGCGATGATCGAATCCGTCGTGGACGTCCACCAGGGCGACATCCTCCTCATAAAGACCGGCTGGCACAAGTACGGCTGGAACAGCCCCGACTCTGATGAGTTCCGCTACATGATCAAACACCCTGGGCCCTCGCCTGACTTCGCGCAGTGGTGCGTGGACAAGAAGATCAAGTGGATCGGCGTGGACGCTGTGAGCGCCGACCATCCGATGAATACCATCCAGAGGATCTGGCATCCCAAGACCTTCGAAGAGGCCAACCGCAAGCTGATCGAAGCCTTCGGCAAGGACTGGGACGAGATGTACCCTCTGGATACGTACTACCAGGACATGCACCTCAATCTCTTCCCCAAGAAGATCGTCCACGCCGAGAACCTGGGGAAGGACATCGCCAATGCGCCCAGCGGCAGGTACTACATCGGCTGCTACATGCAGAAAGGTATGGAAACCGCATCCATGTGGGGGCGGTTTGTGGCTTTCAAAGAGGGGGGGTAGATATTAGATATTGGATATCAGAGATTAGAGATTGGAGATTGGAGACTAGAAATTGGATATTGGGTATTGGATATTCAATACCCAATATCCAATACCCAATACCAGGGGGGGTGTGGATGGGAGGTCAAAGCAAACCGTCGCCCTTCTGGTTTGAGCGATTGCCCTAAGTGGAAGTGGGAAGTTGGAGGTTGGAGGTTGGAAGTTAGATGCAGGTTTGACAAGCTCCCGATAATTGTGTACAATTGGAATTACTTCAGGCGGAGGGGAACGCAGGTAGCCGCGGCAGCGAGGCCTAGACCGCGGATGACTGTATGCCTACGCCGCTCCCCAAGAACAAGTAAAGGAGGGATGGATATAAGCCAGACTGATTTTATCCCCAACCTGAGCGGCAGCGGTTAGTCCTCGACATTTCACACAAAACAAAAGGAGAAGAAAATGCACTGGAAGAGAACAGCGTTAGCGGTCATCTCCCTAATGGTGGTACTGGCGGCTTGTGCCACGCCTACCCCTGAGGTGGTCGAGAAGGAGGTTCCGGTCACCGTCGAAGTGGTGAAGGAAGTGGTCAAAGAAGTGACAGAGGGTGCTACTCTGGCGATCGAGCATTTCAGCATAATCGAGGGGACGACTTGGTCTGGAGCCCACGATCGCGCAGGAAAGCGAATCGCTGAGAAGTATCCCAATGTAGACTACGTCTACAGAGAGGAAGTAATGCCTGATGTTACAGTTCCCTTCGCCGAAGAGCTGATCGCTGACGGGGCCGACATCGTCGTGGGTAACGCAGAGTTCATGGGGCTGCCCTTGAAAGACATCGCTGACAAGTACCCCGATGTTTACTTTGTGTCCATCATTGCCAGCGATCTGACCACGAAGAGGAACTTCATCAGGCTCTTCCCCAGGCAATATCAGGCGCTGTACCTGGAAGGGCTCATCGCCGGGGCGTTAACCCAGTCAGGCAGTATAGGAATCGTCTCGGCATTCCCATGTGTTCAGGTCATCAGGCGGCAGGCCGGCTTCTATCTTGGGGTGCAGGATGCAGCAGAGTTGCTTGACAAAGACATCACGGTGTACGTGAAGTACGTCGGTGACTGGTACCTGCCCACGGAAGAGCGAGAGATCGCCAAGACCTTGATAACTCAGTACAACGTGGATGTCTTGACCCAGCAGACCGATTCCGGATCCCCCCTTGACGTCGCCGAAGAAGAGAGCATTTGGTTCGTAGGGAAGGACATGGACATCGTGGGGCATTACGGCTGGTCGAGCACGGATACCGTGGCCGTGTCCTTCGACACGCGTTGGGAAGTCCTCTACGAGAAGATAGTCAAGGATTGGTTGGCTGGCGATACGAGTCCAGAAACAGTACTGTACATGGGCATGGACGACAAAATGATCTTGGCTGATGGCACAGAGGCCCTAACCGTTGATATCATGAACGACAACAAGGTGGGCGTTGACGCCATAAGTCCAAAAGCACGACCATTGATTCCGGATGAGATCGTAGAACTCGTGGAGAAAAGAAGAGATCAGATGATCAAAGGAGTGTGGGATCCCTTCTTCGAGTTCGAGTTCGTGAGCAACGGAACTGGCTTGGCGCTGGAGAATTTGCCTGTTCCAGCCGCGGGGACAGTGGTCAAGCAAGCCAATGAGATGCTGTCGGCCGAGTGGCTGCTTTCAGAGTTCAACTTCGACCTGGCAGGCACGGTGGTACTGGAGTAAACGCAGTTCGGTAGTCTCCCTCGATCGTGTTGATGTATAACAACCTCCAGTAGCCAAGAGACATGAGGCTCCCATTCTTGAGGGAAAACTCCCAAAGGAGGGAGCCTCAATTTATGCTGTGTCTTGGTGGGTGAAATGCGGACCCTGGCTCTGAAGATAGAACATCTCTTATTGAGGAAATCCCAGGAAGAAAGATAAATGCAAAAAGGGCTCCTGGAAGGGATAGAACGCGGAGAGACGGTCTTGGAGGCGCGGGGAATCACCAAGAGATTCCCAGGGGTCGTCGCCAATGACCACATAGATTTCGAGATAAGAGCGGGCGAGATTCACGCACTCCTCGGGGAAAACGGCGCCGGGAAAACCACCTTGATGAATATCCTGTTCGGGCTATGGCAACCCGACGAAGGCGAGATCTACATCGGCGGTAAGAGGGTCATATTCAGATCACCTCTGGACGCCATTGAGCTGGGGATAGGGATGGTTCATCAACGCCGCAAACTGGTGTCCGCTCACACGGTGATCGAGAATATCATCCTCGGCCACCCGAGGGCTGGGAGGATCCTGAACCTGAAGAGGGCGGAGGAGGAGATACAGGAGCTCTGCGAGAGATACGGATTCAACGTCGCTCTCAGGGCGAAAGTCTGGCAGCTTTCAGAAGGGGAAAAGCAGGTCGTGGAGATCCTGAAGACCCTCTATCGCGGAGCCAAGGTGCTCATCTTCGACGAGCCGACTTCCGCGCTGACGCCCCCCGAAACGAAGAAACTCTTGGCATCCATCGGAGCCATGGCTACAGATGAACTGGCCATAATCCCGTTCATCACCCATAAACTCCCCATAGTGCTGGCGATAAGCGACAGGGTGACAGTTCTGAGGCATGGAAAAGTCACGGCCCGCTTGGAGACGGGGCGTGTAACGGAGAAGAGCCTGGCTAAGAAAATGGTGGGGAGAGAAGTCATCTTCAGGATAGAGAGGACAAAGGTAGAGAAAGGGAAGCCCATACTCCAGGTAGAAAACCTCTCCGCCCTCAGCGACAAAGGTTTTCTGGCTCTGAAGGGTATTTCGTTTTCTATACGTGAAGGCGAAATCTTCGGCATGGCCGGAGTCTCCGGTAACGGGCAACACGAGTTGGCCGAGGTTCTCGCCGGTCTCCGAAGGGCGGAGGGGGGCAAGGTGATTTTTGAGGGGAAAGACATCACCGCATCCTCTATCTTGGAAAGATGGGAGACGGGGATAGGATACATTCCCTGCGAACGCACAGAAGTGGGTTCGATCGGTGATTTCTCCCTGGTGGAAAACATCGCCATGAACTTTTACTTCGACGATAGTTTCTCCCGGCGAGGGATCCTGGATTACGGGAAGATACGGAAGCGTACCGAAGAAATCGTCTCCGAGTACGATGTGGCGACTCCGAGCCTGGACACGAAGGCCAAGAACCTATCCGGAGGCAATCTCCAAAGACTCATCTTGGCGCGTGTGCTCTCACGCAAGCCGCGGCTTCTGATCGCCAATCTACCGACCCAAGGACTTGATGTAGGGGCAATGGAGTTCGTTCGGAACAAGCTCATGGAGGCGCGGAAGGAAAAAGCCGCTATTCTCCTCATCTCCGAGGACCTTGATGAGATTCTATCGTTGAGCGATTGGGTGGCGCCGTTTTACGAAGGAAAGTTCATGGGCATCATACCGGGGGAGGAGGCCAAGAGGGAGAGTGTGGGTGCTATGATGGCTGGTTTGTGTCTGGAGGAGCAAGAGACATGAGGATCGGTAGTTACGAATTGAAGATCGAGAAGAGGTTGGCGTTAGCCGGTTGGGAGGCAGCGATCATCTCGATCTTCGCCATAATCTTCGCCCTCGCGCTTTTCAGCATCATTTTCATCCTGGCCGAGATCAACCCGCTGCTCGCTTATCGGGAGATTTTCTCCTACGCTTTCGCCAACCCTTACGGCCTGCCGCTGACGATCAACAGATTCGTCTTCATATTGCTGTGTACGTCCGCATTCATCATCCCTTTCAGAGCTGGGCTCTGGAACATCGGGATGCCGGGGCAGCTTTACGCCGGGGCGCTGGGCGCTTTCGCAGTACTGTTTGCCTTTGGCGGAAAGGCACTTCCTCCCCCTGATCTTTCCCCTGCAATTCTCATCCCATTGATGTTGATCGCAGCAGCCTTGGGCGGTGCAGGGCTGGGAGCGATTGCCGGGTTTCTGAAGGGGAAGTTCAACACCAACGAGATCGTGGTGACCATGATAATGAACTTCATAGCTTTCTGGCTGGTTGCACACATGATCAAAGAGGGAGGTCCCTTCATGAATCCCGGCGGGAGAGGTGAAAGCTTCGAGCTACCCCCTTCTGTACACGCGCCTTTGATCATGGGCGTCCCCTTCACAGTCTTCTTCGCCCTCGGGGTAGCCGCGTTGCTGTACTTTGTGTTCGCCAAAACCAAAATCGGATATCAAATCAGGGCCCACGGTCATAGCCCGGCTGCGGCCAGATATGCCGGGATCAGCCCATTCAGGATATCGCTGTTGGTTTTTGCCATCGGAGGCGCCGTGGCTGGTTTGGCAGGGTATCACTATTTCGCCGCGGTTCCCGGCGTCTACAAAATCGCGAGGACCTATGGATACTTCGGTGATCTGGCTTTCTATGGGATCATATGTGGACTGATTTCCCTCGGAAACCCTTTGGCGGCGATTCCGGTAGCACTGCTCTTCGGAGGATTGTCCATAGGTGGCAGATTCGTCCAGGGAAAACTCCAAATAGGCTTCGGCGTGGATTATGCCCTGCTCGGAGTTTTGATGATTACTCTCGTGGCTTTCCAATTCTTTTACCACTATAAAACTGCATGGGTAAAAACAGGGGAGAAGAAGCTAGATGTGGGAGTTTATCGCTAGAAGCCTAGAAGCCTCAATGATCTTCACGTTTGCCGCTCTCGGCGAACTCATTGACCAGCGATCAGGAGTCCTGAACGTTGGGATCGAGGGTGTGATGCTTTTCGGCGCCACCTTAGGTTTCATCGCCGCCCAATCCACCGAGAGCTACTTGCTCGGCTTCTTGGTGGGAATTGCCATTGGAGGCCTGCTCGGCTTTCTCCACGGGTTCTTTTCCGTAACGCTGGGGGTAGACCAAGTTGTGGTCGGGATGGGCATATGGATCCTCGGCTTCGGCCTCACCACCTACATAGGCAACCCATACACAGGGCCTCTGGGGATGGAGAGGATACCCACTATCCTGGGGCTTTCCCCATTCTTTTATGTCGGAATCGCGCTGGTAGTCGTTTCGTGGTTCGTGCTCTCCAAGACGAGCTTGGGGCTGAGGATAAGATCGGTGGGAGAGAATCCAGCAGTCGCGGAAGTTTCAGGTATAGACGTCACGAAAACTCGCTATCTCTGTGCCACAATCGGTGGGATGCTCGGGGGGCTTTCGGGTGCGATTTACTCTCTGTTCTACAACCCGGTCTGGAACTATAACTTTCTCATGGGCTGGGGTTTCATCGCTCTGGCTCTCGTCTTTTTCTCCATGTGGAATCCTTTGATCCTGCTCGGTGGTTCCTTACTTTTCGGAACCCTGTGGCAACTCTCACTTAACCCACAACTAGTACTCCCGGGCGTTTTGTCCAGGTACATCTGGAGGACAATCCCCTTTGTCATAACCATAGGGGTTTTGCTGATCATCTCAACGAAGTGGTTTAGGATCAGGTGGGGGGCAGCAAAACCCGAAGCGCTTGGACAGCCCTACGCAAAAGAGTGAAGACAAAGTATAGTGAGCGATAACGAGAAGGGGCGGTCGCATAGGCCGCCCCTCCCATTTCTCGGCAAAGAGCAACGAGGCAACGAGTAACAAGTCACCTATTCGAGTAGGAAAGAAACCTGGTTTCTCCAAAGTAGGTACTGAGCAAGGAGGTTAGCAACGTGCTGGCAAGACCTGGTCTTCCGAGTTTCGACTACGTGAGGGCGAGCGCCCTCGACGAGGTGCCCCGCCTTCTGGAGGAGCACGGGAAGGCGGCGCGCCTGCTGATGGGCGGCACTGACCTCTTCGTGCGCATGCGCGACGGATTCATTAGTCCCCAGATCGTGGTGGACGTCAAGCACCTGCCCGGTATGCGCGACATCTTGTACGATGAACAGGCGGGGCTGACCATCGGCGCAGCGGCCACGATGAACCAGATCGCCTGCCACCCGGACGTGCAGATCCACTATCCGCTGCTGGCGGAGGCGGCCAACTCTGTGGCCTCGTACCAGTTGCGCAACCGCGCCACCCTGGGCGGCAACTTGTGCAACGGTTCCCCCGCCGCCGATACCGCTCCGGCGGTGTTGCTGTTGGAGGGGCGCATGGTCCTCTACGGGCAAAATGGAGAGCGGGAGGCGCCGGCCGACGAGTTTTTCCTCGGTCCGGGCGCGACGGCGATGCAAACAGGCGAGTTGATGACGGCTGTTCGTTTCCCAGTCCCACCGGCGGGCAGCGCGGGAAGATACCTCAAGCTGGGCCGCAACAAGGCCGGCGACCTGGCCATCGCCGGAGTGGCGGTCTTGGGCTTTCCCGACGAAACAGCGTCCGGCTATCGTTTTCGTATCGGGCTGTCCTCAGTCGCGCCGGTACCGCTGCGGGCGCTGGAGGCTGAAGAGGTGCTGGCAGCCAGTCCGCCGGGAAAAGAGACCTTCGCCCTGGCGGCCCAAAAGGCAATGGAAGCCGCCACCCCCATAGATGACGTGCGCGCCAGTGCCGCCTACCGCAAGGCGATGGTGCGGAACCTTACGCTGCGGGGGCTGCGGGAGGTTTGGACACAGATGAAGTAGGTTTCGGGTTACAGGTTTCAGGTTCAAGACGTAAGACGTGAAACCCGAAACATAGAAAGGAGTAGACGAAATGGCAAACCATTCTATTACCATAACTGTGAACGGTGGTCGAGAGCGTCTAGACGTTCCCTCGAACATGACGCTGCTGCAACTGCTGCGGGAGAAGCTGGCGTTCACTGGCACCAAGAACAGCTGCACAGCCGGCGAGTGCGGCGCCTGCACCATCTTGATGAACGGCGAGCCGGTCAACTCCTGCATGGTGCTGGCGGTGGAGGCCGATGGAGCCGAGATCGTCACCGTCGAGGGGCTGGCAGACGACGGCCAGTTGACACCTATGCAGGAAGCCTTTGCGGAACATAACGCCGTTCAGTGCGGCTTCTGCACGCCAGGGATGTTGATCTCCGCTCACGCTCTGCTGAAACGCAATCCGCACCCGACCGAGGAGGAGATAAGATTGGCGATGGTCGGGAACCTATGCCGCTGCACGGGCTACCTGCGCATCATCAAGGCTGTGCAAACGGCCTCCAAGAGAGTTTTACAATCCCAGGACAAGGGAGGCGCATGAAATGACCAAGCTTACCTCTGATCCCGTTGGCAAGAGTGTCCCCCGCGTGGATATGTACGATAAGCTCACCGGGATTGCTCTCTTTGCCGACGACATACAATTCGGTCCCAGCCTCTACTACGCCCGGTTGGTCCGGAGCCCATACGCCCACGCCCTGATCAAGCGCATAGACGTCAGCAAGGCGCTGGAACTGCCCGGCGTGAAGGGGGTAGTCACCGGCAAGGACGCTCCAGAGCTGGTTGGCATGTACCTCGTAGACCGCCCCGTCCTGGCTGGCGAGTGCGTGCGTTACTTTGGGGAGCCGGTGGCCGGGGTGATTGCCACCAGCGAAGCAATCGCCGAAGAGGCAACCCGACTGGTCGAAGTAGAGTACGAGGAGCTGCCGGCGGTCTTTGGCCCGATGGAGTCCATCGAGCCGGATGCCCCTCTGCTCCACCCCGACCTGGGCAAGTACAAGGTGGCCAACTTTATCTTCCCCGAACCGGGTACCAACATCTCTGAACACTTCAAGCTGCGCAAAGGAGACGTCGAGTACGCCTGGCCCGAGTGCGCCGCTATCGTGGAGGGCACCTTCCGCCTGCCCCAGATCCAGCATGTGCCGCTCGAACCGCACATATCGGTGGCCCTCTGGGAGCCATCGGGGCAGGTAACGCTGTGGACCAGCACGCAGTCGCCCCACGCTCAGCGCGATCTGATCGCCCAAAGCATCAATATCCCGCACGGCAACATGCGGGTAGTGTCTCCCTACGTCGGCGGTGGGTTCGGTGGCAAGGCAGGCGTAACGATGGAGGCGTGCGCGGTGGTTCTGGCGCGGGCGGTCAAGGGGCATCCAGTCAAGCTGCGCCTGACGCGCGAAGAAGAGTTCGTGGGCACGACGATGCGCCAGAGCCTGGTGGCGCACACCAAGATTGGCTGCGACGCCGAGGGCAACCTGCTGGCCATGGAGACCCAGTATCACTTCGGCGGCGGGGCCTACAATGACTACGGCGTCAACATCGCCCGCGCCGCTGGCTATTCCTGCACCGGTCCTTACGACATTCCCAACGTCAAGGGCGATTCCTACTGCGTCTACACCAACCTGCCTATCGGCGGGCCGATGCGCGGCTTCGGCATGCCTGAGATCCACTGGGGCATCGAGCAGATCATGGATCAACTGCCCGAGAAGATCGGGATGGACCCCGCTGAGTTCCGGCGTCGCAACTGCGTGCGGACAGGGGATATCATCCTGACCGGGATGGAGATGCCGGCCATTGACCTGGTGGCCTGCATTGACAAGGTCGCTGCGTCGGTCGGTTTGGACAAGAAGGAAGAGCCTTCCGCATCGCACAAGCGGCGTGGTAAGGGCATCGCCATCATGTGGAAGGCCCCGGCCATGCCGCCCAACCCTGGTAGCTCGGCCGTCGTGCGCTTCAACGAGGATGCCACGCTCAACGTCGAGATCGGGGCCCAGGAGTTGGGGCAAGGCTCCTTCACCGTGGCTGCCCAGATGGCGGCCCAGGCACTGGGCATCCCCTACGAGTGGGTGCGCGTCTCGGCCCCGGTGGACACGAAGTACAGCCCCTACGAGTGGCAGACGGTAGCCAGCCGCATCACCTGGACGATGGGCAACGCCGTAAAAGCCGCCGCCGAGGACGCCAGGCGGCAAATCTTGGAAATCGTGGCGGAGCACTGGGGCGAAGACCCCGACGATCTGGACATCAAGAACGGCAAGGTCATCTCGTACAAGTCCGAAGAAGAACAGCCGCTTCAGAATATGGTCATCTACGGTCTACCCAACGAGAACCTTGAGGGGTGGACAGGCGGGCCCATCGTCGGCCGGGGCAAGTTCATGCCCACCTACGTCACCAATCTGGATTTCGAGACCGGCCAGGGCACCCGCGCTGTGGTGCACTACACCGTCGGCGCGCAGGCGGTAGACCTGGAGGTGGATACCGAGACCGGCCAAGTCGAAATCCTCAAGATCGCCAGCGCCTACGACGTGGGTAAAGCGATCAACCCCGATCTGATCATGACCCAG
>Ga0075114_10001212_pt1 | contig 14141 bp, 16 predicted proteins | sample AntAceMetag02UKM_FD_69784 | JGI IMG/M metagenome (GOLD analysis project Ga0075114, IMG submission 69784) | Saline lake microbial communities from Ace Lake, Antarctica - Antarctic Ace Lake Metagenome 02UKM | ecosystem: Environmental > Aquatic > Non-marine Saline and Alkaline > Saline | place... | reverse complement strand
ATTGTTGGACATCATTTCCTCCAGTGTGATTATCATTTGAGGGAATGATACCACATTAGTGCGATTTTCATTTGAGGGAACGAACTGCCTTCGGTGCGATTATACTTGAGGGAATACGTCGCATTGACAAGTATCACCCTTTAGTCTATACTTCTCCGCGCGGACTTGCCCCCAGCGACAGGATGAAGTATAATGCAATCCACCCCGTGGCATAGCACAGGCGGAAATAAGAAGGAGAATGCAACAAATGACGCCAGTTTACACCATCCTGCTCGTGGAGGGAAGAAAACCCGCGGCAGAGCGCCTGGCTCCAGTCCTCAATGACCAAGGATACCACGTCGTCACAGCCCGCACGCGAAGGGAGGCCTGGGCCAAAGTACAAGAAGCACACCCGACGGTGATCGTGTTGGACTCCCCCTCGCTGCGCTTCAGCAGCAGCCGTTTCTGCAACACCTTGCAGGATGCCGCGCTCGAAGTCCCGGTGCTGATGTTGCTGCCGGAGGGAGAGGACATTGACCGCAGCATGGGCGCGCGTGTATACCTACGCTATCCGTTTTCTGCCAAGAAACTGACCAACCGCATCATCAGACTGCTACCTGCACCCGATGACGAGGTGCTCCGGGCAGGCGATATAGTCCTCAACTTCAAGCAACGATATGTTATTCGAGGTAAGCGCGAAAGCCACCTCACCCCCAGACAGACCCGCCTACTCAAGGTCTTTATGCGCCATCCAGGCGAGGTTTTGAGTCGGGTCTTCTTGATGAAACAGGTATGGGAAACTGACTACATAGATGACACACGCACCCTCGACGTCCACATCCATTGGGTGCGCAAGGCGATTGAGGAAGATCCCAAATCGCCGGTATATCTGCGCACGGTCCGTCGCGCGGGCTACTGTTTTCAGGTACCAGAGAAGTAGTGCGACGGATTTGCTCAAATCCCACTTTATGGTACAATCGTAGCGGGCTTGACCCAATACACACGCCTCCTGACCAGCGAGATCGTGCCGGACGAGCAGCCAATCCGGTCTCTCGGTGGAATGATGGAGGCGGAGGATAACAAAACAAGATAAGGAGGCTCCTCTATGGCTGTCGTCTCTATGAGGGCACTCTTGGAAACTGGAGTGCATTTCGGTCACCGCACCCGGCGCTGGAACCCGAAGATGAAATCCTACATCTTCACGGAGCGCAACAAGGTGCACATTATAGACCTGCAGCAGACCATTACCGCGCTTGGCAGGGTCTACGAACTGGTTCGGGACACCATTGCCGCCGATGGAACAGTGCTTTTTGTGGGCACGAAGCGGCAGGCTCAGGACTCTATCGCTCAGGAGTCACAGCGCTGCGGAATGCCCTATGTCAACCAGCGCTGGTTGGGCGGCACACTGACCAACTGGCTCACCATCAGACAGCGCATTGACTACCTGCTCAATCTGGAAGCCCGCCGTGACCGGGGCGACTTTGAGCGTCTGACGAAAAAAGAGGCGCTGGGCCTGCAGCGCCAGATCGTGAAACTCAACAACCGGCTGGGGGGTATCAAAGAGATGCGCGACCTCCCCGATCTGCTCTTCATCGTGGATGTGCGACGGGAGACCACCGCAGTGAAAGAGGCCAACAGGTTGGATATTCCCATCGTCGCTATTGTGGACACCAACTGTGACCCCGATCCAATTGATCACGTGATCCCGGCCAACGACGACGCTATCCGTGCGATCAAGCTGATTACCTCGAAAATAGCCGATGCTGTGCTGGAGGGAGTTGCACAACGGAAGGCCTACGAACCAGAAGACTTGGCGGTTGAGGAGTTCGCCGTTGAGGATGAGAAGTACCTTAGCGCTGCCACTCTTGCCCGCTTGAAGGGACTGTCGTTCGAGGGAGCAAGAGATGCAAAGCCAATTGCGGAGATAGCGCAGGCTGAGGAACCAACTGAGGAACCAACTGAAGAACCAACTGAGGAACCAACTGAAGAACCAACTGAGGAACCAACTGAAGAACCAACTGAGGAACCAACTGAAGAACCGGGCGAGCCAGCCAAGAAACCAGGTGAACTGACGCAGGAGATGGCGGGTGAGACCACGACAGAGAGCATGATAACCGAGGAAGGAGTCGGGGAAGAAGAGGTATGAGTCCTCCCCGCGCCTGCCGCCGGTACCCGCAGATAGATAATCGATAGAACACTAGGAGGACGGAATTTGGAAATTACCGCTGCAATGGTCAAGGAAGTGCGGCAGGTAACTGGCGCTGGCGTGTTAGACTGCCGTCAAGCGTTGGAGACTTCTGCTGGTGACCTTGAAAACGCGATCTCCCGTTTGCGCGAAAAAGGGCTCGCCGCGGCTGCCAAGCGAGCGGGCCGCCAGGCTTCCGATGGGCGCGTGGAAGCGTACGTCCATCACGGCAGCCGGGTTGCTGTACTGTTGGAACTAAATTGTGAGACTGACTTCGTCGCCCGCACTGATGACTTCAAGACCCTGATTCATGATTTAGCGCTCCATATCGCCTTCGCTGCCCCGCGTTACCACACTCGTGAGAAGGTGCCCGAGGCAGTGATCGAGCGCGAACGGGCCACCTACCGCGCCCAGGCTTTGGAAGAAGGCAAGCCCGAACGTATTGTGGACCGCATCGTCGATGGCCGGCTGGAGAAGTTCTACCAGCAGGTGTGCCTGGTGGAGCAACCCTTTGTCAAAGATAAGGACAAGACCGTACAGGATCTGATCACAGAGGCCCTCGCCAAACTAGGCGAGAATATCGTCCTGCGCCGCTTCGTACGCTACGAAGTGGGAGAGGACCTGGAATAACCCGGTGTCAGATCACAAATCATCTTCCGGCTTGGCTCACGAAATCGGATAGACGTGATGACCAGCCACGAACCGAAATAGGATGGCTGTCGCGAAATACAAACGAGTCCTACTCAAACTGGGAGGCGAGGCACTGGCCGGCCCGGGCGGCTTTGGAATCAGTCCCCACATGGCAGAAGAGGTCGCTGCCAAAATGTTAGCCATGCGCAACCTGGAGGTGGAGATCGCTATCGTCCTGGGAGCGGGCAACCTCTGGCGTGGTCGGGATGGCCTTGTACATGGCATGGACCGTGCCACAGCAGATCACATGGGTATGCTAGCGACGGTGATGAATGCCCTCGCTTTGGCCGACGCATTGGAGCGTCTGGGGATCACCACCCGTGTACAGACCGCTATCGAAATGCGAACTATTGCTGAGCCCTACATCCGTGGACGGACGATCCGCCACCTGGAAAAAGGGCGCATTGTCATCATCGGTGGCGGTACAGGTAACCCCTACTTCACTACCGACACAGCAGCAGCACTCAGAGCAATGGAGATTGACGCTGGCTTATTGATCAAGGCCACGAAGGTGGACGGTGTCTACACTGAGGACCCCCACGAGAACCCCGACGCCGAGCGATTTGACTACCTGACCTACATGCAGGCGCTTGAACTGCGGGTGGGCGTGATGGATGCCACAGCGATCTCACTATGTATGGAAAACGACCTGCATATCCTTGTGCTCAACTTGTGGCAACCCCACAGCCTTGAGCAAGCCGTGCTGGGGGAGGCCATCGGGACGTTGATCTCTCAATAGGACAATGATCAGAGAACTACTCCGTGAGACAGAAGGCCGTATGCGTAAGACACTTGAGGTGCTGGATGCCGATCTGCGCACCATCCGTACTGGACGGGCCTCTCCGGCGCTGGTGGAGAGGGTGATGGTAGAATATTACGGCACACCTACGCCCCTCAACCAGTTGGCTGTCATATCCGCCCCGGAACCTCAGTTGCTCACTATTCGGCCATACGACCCAGGGTCATTGGGCGACATCGAACGGGCCATCCTCAAGTCCGAACTGGGTCTCACTCCCTCTAACGACGGCCGGATCATCCGCCTTCCCATTCCGCGCCTCACCGAGGAGCGGAGGCGAGAACTGGCAAAACTGGTGCGCCATCGCGTCGAGGAAGGCAAGGTGGCACTCCGGAACATTCGCCGCGAGGCAATGGACGACCTGCGCGAGTTCGAGAAAGAAAAACTTATTTCCGAGGACGACCTCTACCGTGGCAAGGACGACCTTCAGGACCTCACTGACCGCTACGCCAAGCAGGTGGACGAGACTGGCGCCCGCAAGCAGCGGGATGTCCTGGAAGGCTAGCACACCCCCCATAGATCGCCTCGGACAGTCTACGACAATGCCTTCTCAGCCGCAGAATAACCAGCAATACCCGCCTCTGGAACGAGTGGCCCGGCATGTTGGCATTATTATGGACGGTAATGGTCGCTGGGCTCGGGCACGCGGTTTGCCTCGGCTGGCTGGACACCGTGCAGGAACAGAAAACCTGCGCCGCGTGTTGCGAGCAGCGGTAGAGTTTGGCATCCAGATTCTTACCATCTACGCCTTCTCGACTGAGAATTGGGGCCGTCCGGGGAACGAGATTCAAGGTCTGTTGTCCATCCTTGAGCGGGTAATTGATCGGGAGTTGTTGGAACTGCACCAGGAAGGCGTCCAATTGCGCCATATTGGTCACCTGGAGCATCTTCCCCCGAAGTTGCTGCAAAAAATTCAGGACGCCATCGAAATGACCAAGGACAACCAACAGCTGATCTTGAACGTAGCATTCGACTATGGCGGCCGGGCCGAACTGGTGGATGCAATACGCCGCATGATCGCCGACGATGTGCCTGCTGAGGAAGTAGACGAACTACTCATCAGTCGCTACCTCTATACGGCAGGATTGCCTGATCCTGACCTGATTATTCGAACCAGCGGGGAGATGCGGATCAGCAACTTCCTTATCTGGCAGGGGGCATACGCCGAGTTATACGTGACCCCCACCCTGTGGCCCGATTTCGACAAAGACAAACTCTACAAGGCCCTGAAGAGTTATAGCCAGCGCAAGCGCCGCTTTGGCTTGGTGCCCGAATAGAGCGCAGTTGTAAGCAGACGACACCAGGGACTCCAGCATCAGCATTTTGGAATCTATCCGGATAATCCGCTCAGCCCGGGGAGTGCTTTTCGGATAGGCACTTATGCGGATGTGTCGGAACATTACTCTCAAGTGCTTCTCGACCCATGCTGCGTACACGTCTACTCACTGCCGCCATTCTAGTCCCGATCACCATTTATCTCATCTATCTGGGCAGGCTGCCATTCCTGGCCCTGATGGGATTGCTGCTGACCATAGCCGAGATTGAGTTCTGCCACCTGATGGCCCGTAATGGCTTTCGACCAGCCCCCATCTTCGGGATCGGGCTGGTATGGCTCTTCTTGTTGGATGCCCAATTTCAGACGCGCGACCTGCTGCAGCCTGGCATGGCGCTGATCCTGCTGGCCTCCCTTGCCTGGCAACTGTTTCATCGTCAGAGATACCCGGTGGCCGATTGGGCGCTGACCGTGACGGGCGGCCTATACCTGGGGCTGTGCGGAGCCTGCGCGATCAGACTACGAAGCCTGCAGCCTGACGGTCTCTGGTGGACGCTGACCGCCATACCGGCGATCATGCTCGCTGACACGGGTGCATACTTCGTCGGGCGGGCATGGGGACGCCGCAAACTGGCGCCTGCGCTGAGTCCCGGTAAAACGTGGGAGGGGTACGTGGCGGGCGTGATCACCGGCGGGCTGATGACACCGCTGCTGACCTCGCTCTGGCGTGCCAGAGCGGGTGCAGGAACCGCTGTTAGCAGCACCCACGGCTTGATCCTGGGAGTGCTGATTGCCATATTCGCACCACTGGGCGACCTGGCTGTCTCAATGATCAAGCGACAGGCTGGCGTGAAAGACAGCGGCGGTAGCATTCCTGGTCATGGCGGAGCCTTGGACCGGGTGGACAGTATCCTGTGGGCAATCGTGATCGGATACTATTACGTGCTGTGGTTCGCACTCTGACAAAGTAGGACAAGTTGGCAACTTGTCTCACAAATCAAGTAAATGAGGAGAAAACCTATGGACAAGGAACGATTGGTACGCGACATCTATCATAAGGGTGTTATCTTCTGCAAGCCGGACACTCCCCTTCAGGAAGTGATACGGGTGATGGCCGATACCGAGATTCACGCCATCATGGTCGCCGAAGGCGAGGGGAAACCTCCGGTGGGTGTGGTGTCCCACAGTGATGCCATCGCCCATTACGGAGAGGACATGACAACTATCCAGGCCCGCGATGTGATGACGTCCAACGTTATCAGTATCTCTGAGGGCACCACCATGGAGGAGGCAGCCAAGAAACTGCTGGAAAGCCACATCCACCGCCTCCTGGTGGTGAGCGAGGATGGCAAGCCGTTGGGTATACTCTCTACCACCGACATCATCCGAGAAATGCGTGGCACCCGCTGGGTGTGGTATCTGGACTGAAGGAAGTGAAAATGGCTAGAGAAAGTGCTGTAAAAAAGATAGATATCGCCAGCCTGGAGACCAAGACGCTGGCTGAACTGCGTGAACTGTCCAAGGAGTGGGAGATTTCCCGCTACAGCAGATTGAAGAAAGAGGACCTCATTCTGCGGCTGCTGCGGGCCAAGGCAGAGCGGGAGGGCCTGAAATTCGGCGGTGGCGTACTAGACATCGTGGACGAAAACAAGGGCTACCTACACTGCGACCACTACAAGCCAGGGACCGAGGATGTGTACGTCTCCCAATCTCAGATCCGACGCTTTGGACTCCGCACCGGAGACATGGTGATCGGGCAGGTGCGGCCGCCGAAGGAGAACGAGAAGTACTATAGTCTCCTCCGTGTGGAGGCTGTGAACGGAGTGGACCCAGAGGCGGCTAAGCAACGACCGTCTTTTGAATCACTGACGCCGATCTTCCCCAACGAACGTTTCACATTGGAGACCTCTCCAGGCAATCTGACGACACGGCTTCTGAGCATTACCGCGCCGATTGGAAAGGGACAGCGTGGGCTCATCGTATCACCGCCAAAGGCCGGCAAGACCACCGTGCTCAAGCACATCGCCAACGGCATCACGGCCAATCACCCCGAGGCACACCTGATGGTCGTGCTCATCGACGAGCGGCCCGAGGAAGTCACCGACATGGACCGCTCAGTGGATGCCGAGGTCATCAGTTCAACATTCGACGAGCGAGTACAAAGCCACGCACAGGTGGCGGAGATTGCGCTGGCCCGGGCCAAGCGGCTGGTCGAGGGGAAAAGGGACGTCGTTATCCTACTCGATGGCATCACCCGCCTCTCACGTGCTTACAACCTGGTCGTGCAACCCAGCGGCCGCACTCTCTCCGGCGGGCTCGATCCAGCGGCTCTGTATCCACCTAAGCACTTCTTTGGCGCGGCCCGCAACATTGAGGAGGGAGGCAGTCTCACGGTCATCGCCACATGCATGGTTGATACCGGCAGCCGGATGGATGACATGATCTACGAGGAATTCAAGGGCACCGGCAATATGGAACTCCACCTGAGTCGAAAACTGCAGGAGCGGCGTATCTTCCCTGCCTTCGACATTGAGCGCTCCGGCACGCGGCGGGAGGAGTTGTTGCTCGATGAGGACACACTGCAGAAGGTATGGCTGATGCGACGACGCTTCCTGGACTCCCACACGTCCGGTTACAGTGTTGCGCAGGCAATGCAGGAATTGCTCCGCGTTCTCAAGGGCACTCAGAATAACGAGGAATTTCTCAACCTGTTCTCAAGAATGGCAGAAATGGAAAGGCATTAACGCGAAAACTCTAGCACTGCCTTCGCCACCTCTGCCGATCTCTCCAGCATCACCATGTGACCTGGCCCCCTCAATGATCACACACCGAGCGCCAGGGATGTGCTCAGTCAGAAAGCGCGCGTACTTGACCGGGGTAAGTTGATCTGCCGTACCGGCGATGACCAGTGTGGGCGTTTTGATCTCTCTCAGTCGCTCCACCACATCGAAACGGTCGCAGGCAGTGAAATCGCCCAAGAGCACATCCGGACCAGTCTCCAGAAACGATTGCTGCCCCAATTCAGCCAGCGCCGGAGGGGCCTCTGGTGACCAGGCGAAGCGGGTGATGAGTTCCACGACCCCCTCGAAATCGCTGCGGACACCTTCCAAGATGGCGGGGGCCACGCGCAGCCGCGCCCCGGTCGCCACGAGCACCAGGCCGACCACGCAGTCGGCGAAGTCCAGCGCCAGCGTCAGAGCGATAGCGCCGCCCATCGAGTGCCCTGCGACGACCGCCTGTTCGATTCCGACCGCGTGAAGGAAAGCGACAACGGCCTCTGTGTAGCCCTCGACGGTATCACATCCTTGCCTCCCCGAACGCCCATGGCCGGGCAGATCGAGCGTGTAGACCGTGGCACCGGGCAATCGGCGCAGTTCGGCTGGCCAGTGCAGGCGCGTGCCCCCGGCCCCGTGCACCAGCACCAGCGTAGGGCCATCTGTTGCCCCCTGGCTCAAGGTGTAGAACAGGTCCCCCATGGCAGTTTCCGCGTAAGGCATAGCCCCAATCTCTATTCTCTATTCTCTACTCTCTACTCTCTACTCTCTACTCCCCGATTTTGCCGTCGGCAGCGTATCAAGCGTCTCTCCGCGCAGCGCCCGCCGCACTGCCTCCCGATCATCCCAGGGGTACTCGGTCGTGCCGAAGCACATGCTCCGCTCATGCCCCTTACCACAGGAGATGACCACGTCACCCGCTCGGGCCTTATGGCACGCCAGCAGGAGCGCCTCTCCCCGGTCGGACACGCGCCATAGATCCACCCCCTCCCGCTTGCCCTCTGCCGTGGCTGCAGCAATGCTCTCGGCCATTATCTCCTCCAGGCTCTCGGTGCGGGGGTCCTCGGCGGTGATGACCACCAGGTCGGCCAACTCCCCGGCGATGTGGCCCATCATTGCTCGCTTCTCCCGGTCCCGCAGCCCTGCACAGCCGAAGACGACAATCACCCGGCCGCCTGCTCCAGTCATCGTGCGCGCCGTTTGCAAGGCCCGCAGGAGCGCGTTGGGAGTGTGGGCGAAGTCCACGATGGCCAGGAAATCCTGCCCGACCTCAATCCGCTCCATCCTCCCCGGCACCCCTCGCACCGCCGCTATCCCCTCAGCGATGGCCTCCAGCGGCAGATCCAGCGCTATACCGGTAGCCGCCGCCGCCAGGATGTTGCTGACGTTGTGGGCCCCCACCAGAGGGGTTTCGATGGATACCTCGCCGGCAGGCGTGCGGAGGGCCTGTCCTGAGCATAGTCGAAGGATGAAGCGAGTTCGGTCGGGGGTGAAGCAGACGTCGGAGGCAGTCACGTCAGCCTCGCCTTCGCCCCCCCCTCTTTCCCCCCCAATGGGGGGGATGAAGGGGGGGCTCCCCCCCATAGGGGAGAGGTCCGTTACCGCGTAGACGATCTGCCGGTCGGCGGGTAAAGGGCTCAGATAGCGGTAGGAATCGTCGTCCCGGTTGAGGACTGCTACCTTTGATACACCTGGCTTGCGGAAGGAACGGGTCAACCCCTCGAAGAGGCGGGCTTTGGCCTGTTGGTAAGCCGCCAGTGTGCCGTGGAAGTCGAGGTGCTCGTGGGTAATGTTCGTCACAGCGGCTACGTCGAAGTCGCAGCCGGCCACCCGATGTTGGGCCAGCCCGTGAGAGGTGACCTCCAACACAGCGTGGGTAACCTCGGTCTCGACCATGCGGGCCAGATACTCCTGGACATCGGGCGGGTCGGGAGTGGTGGTGTGGAGACCAGTATCTATCTCCTCCTCGCCAATATGAGCACTCACCGTGCTGACCATCCCGGCGTTGAGCCCGGCGGCGCGCAGGATACCGTAAATGAGGTTGACGGTGGTGGTCTTGCCGTCGGTGCCGGTGACGCCGATGAGGGTCATTTTGCGGGACGGAAAATCGTGCCAGGCGGCGCACAACCAACCCCAGGCCTCCCGCGCATCGGGGACGCGCACGTAGGTGAAGGCTCCCCAGGGCAGGTCGGGCAACTCCTGCGGGGCCCGCTCGCCGACGACGGCCACCGCGCCTTCGTTCACCGCCTGGGTGATGAAACAATGGCCATCCACGTTGAAGCCGGAGATGGCGACGAAGAGGTCGCCGGGGCGCACGCGGCGCGAATCGGCGACGACGCCATGTACTTCGACGTCGCCGCCGATCCGACCCAGAACGGTGGGCAGGGCTTCGATCAAATGATTCAATCGCATTTCTTTTGCCCGTCGTCCTACCTTTCCTTCAGTGCCAGGGATACCAACACGCTGGTGTCAGCGACGAGCCTGGCAGTCACCGACCATCCTCTCGCTTCCGGTGTTGGCGAAGTCGCGTCAGCGATTTGGGCGCAGGGCCATAAGGCCCGTAGCCGCAAACGCCGTATATACGCCGTCACCTCGCCGTTCTCTCAATGGATTGTCGAAAGACTTTCTCAAGGTCATTCGGGACATCGGTGCCAATTCGATATTTCTTACCTGTTTTCATCTTAATTTCAACGGCATAAGAGCCAGAAACATTATAGAGCCAGCCATGAGGGGTCAGGCGAATTCCCCAGCCATAGTACCAGGGGTTTTCCACGACCTGGCATGATTCAATGTCTTTCAGGGGGAATTTCTTTCGAATGACTCCTGGCCCGAATCGAATTTCTAGAACATCTTCCTCGATCACTACAGTTAGCGTGGCGAATAACACCAGACAGGCTCCAAGGATAATCAGAACTGCGAAGGCAATCCAATTGAAACCATAAACAGTTATGCGATATACAATGAAAAGCAGCGCGATGGCTAATGCAATTATGATTAAGTATCCGATTTGTGTGTGTTGATAACGTTTGATCATTTCATCCTTCCCTTCTCACAATCTCGACCTCATCATTGTGCTCAGCCTGCCGTTGAGCCAACTTCTCCGCTGTATTGTGCAATCTACATCAAATTGAGTTGCACCTTCACAACCCGTTCTACCTGGCGCATCTCGGCATCAGTCAACCTACCACCACGATTAATCAACCTTAACTTGCTTACTGTGGTAAGTTGGTCGGCCATTGTTTTGCTTTGTTTGCCCTTGAAGGTCACAAGTGCCTCGCTCGGATAGGCTCGCCCGATTTTGGAAGTCAAAGGAACAACCTGTACACGATTGAGATGTTTATTGGCCGCGTCATTGCTGATGATGACCGCAGGACGCTTTTTTTTGATTTCGCCGCCTACCGACGGATCGAAGTTAATCCACCACACTTCACCACGCTTCATCGCCCACATCTCCGACAGTGGCTTCTGCCCATTCCAGTGCGAGTGATTCACGTTCTTCGTCCTGGGCCATTTGCTGATATGCAGCTTCCAAGTCCAGATATATCACGTGGGGACGAACCAAATCTTCAATGAAGCGGCTAATTCGACGGGTGCCAACCACACGATATAGACCTTCGTAGATTTGTTCATCAATTGTAATGGTCAATTTCTTTTGCATAGTCTCGCTCCTATCTGCTACACGTGTATTACACGTATAATAACAGAGATCAGGAGAAAAGTCAAATCTTACGACTGTGAAACCGTGCTACATCATACCTCATCTTTACACAACGGATTGCGGCTTGGCGATGTGCGAGCGTAAGCGAGCATTTGGACGGAGCGACCGTAGGGAGCGAAGTCGCCAAGCCGAAGTTATGTGAAGTTTGACGCGATAATCAAATCCGGGATTTGTTCTACCATAACAAACAGTACTGGACTATGTCGACTGAAGCAGGCCTGCTATTTTCCGAATGGGCAGGACAATTCACACTTACGGCAGTATTTAATATATTTAAAACGAGCATCCATATTGAAATCTTCTTCACTGTCCGAGACTAAATGCACATTATCATCCAAGTTTACTTCAGAGTCCTTGACATCTTTATTCATCTGGAACATACAATTGGCCCTGCTGAAAAATCCGTCCCGCCCAGGTAGCGTGGCCATTCCCACATCAGAAGATAATAGGATCCTCTCTGCAAACGCATTCTGTGGACATTCTTTTCTGCAGAACTCTTCACAGCCGTCACATGGATCAAAGGAAATCGGACCTGTAGAAGGTAGTTCTTCTGCGAGTAGCATCGCGCGAAGACGGACCCTCGGCCCTAGTTCTGGCGTAATAAGAAGATTGTTCCTGCCGATGCAGCCAAGCCCGGCTAATACCGCGGTGTCCTTTAGATATATTCCACCCCTTTCAACAGCGTAAGGCATTTCTTGAGTTTTGATACCATATTCTTCTTGTATCCAAACAGACAGCTCCCTAATGATTCGTATAAGAATATTGTTTCCTGGAGAGCTTTTTCCATCCCACCAATCAAGTTCAGGTTTATCCTCTGGATGAGAAACGGCGATAACAAGAGCTGACTTGGCGTCTTTAGGCCAACTGATTCCAGCAAAATCTTTAATCTCCAGCCCCGTTTTCATATTTAGGATTTCGTGGGAGGGGGTTTTCTTAAGGAGCTCAACGCTCGCGATACCCGCCATAGATGCTCCTTTTTCCTTTGCCTTCTCAATGATCTGAGTGCCTATATTCGATTTCATTAATAATCTCCTTTTACCTACTGACCAAATTTCTAACAAAACCTAAAGACATCTTCGATATGGCAAAGCGCCGAATTTCACATAACGTTTCAAGCATATACGACGTTGCGACCGTAGGGAGCAATGTCCCGAAGGGCAAGGGCGTAAGCCCGCAGCGTATATGCTGTGTTAGCCGAAGTGGTGGTTTCAAATAAGATTATACCTCTCAACCCATATGTTTACTGGCAGATAAAGCATGGACGGTTCGGACTTCTCAATGTAATAGTCAGGACTTTTTACGGCATCTGCATTGAAGATAATCAACCGATAATCGGCCTTTTCTTGAGATCGGAGCTTTTTGATCATGGAAGATTTCTTTGATTGAAAGAATGATGGAGCGACGTTAAATGCCTCACCTACAAGAAAAGAACTGCCAGCAGTAGCCCTCAAATCATTACCCCCTTCTACACCGAGAGCGACTTCGTATTCCGTGAATGGAAGCCGAACATCACCAAATGATGGATTGGTTAGAAGCCGCCGGACGCCAAATAGGACAACTATATCCGAAAGAATACGATTTGATGCTTCGAATAGGCTCACGTCAGGGTATGGCCCAGAACCAAGTGCCTTTCGTTTCAGAGAATCTATGAAAGTCAAGACATCTTTGTGCGGTGCTGGAAGCTTTATTGAATTGACCGATCTTAGGTAATCGTTGAGCTCTTTTTCAATATTTGTCCTGTTTAGCTTCATATCAATCCACCATTTCGGCTAACATCGGAATTTAACGAAGTCGCCGAAGGCGATTTGGGTGGAGAAACCTGCAAGGTTTCGGAACCGTTAAATTGCTGTTATATTCTCCGAGCATAGCGAGGATTGAGTTTTAGTGCAACGTTCCGTAGCGAAGCGAAGGAAAAACTCAAAGTTTTTGAGTCGGCCAATAGAATTAATTGTTATTTTATTTCTTTTGCTTTTATATGAACTTTGCAGTTAGGGCATTTAAGATATTTGTATCCGCCAGTGAAGGTTATCCAATGTGGACTAATAAGATCTTTAAAGAAAGATATTTTAAATTTTTTCTTACATTTCGGACACTGATATTTTGTATTTCTTGAATGCCATAATACAAGGGCAATTAGTCCTATTAAACCCAATAAAATTAATAAAATAATTATTATTGATGACATATCTGTTAATTAGGTAATTTAATATATAAAGTAACTACTCAGCCATAGCCCGGGCCAGATTCATGCCGGGCGCCTAACGCAACTGTAATCAATCTGTAACCCAACACCGTGACGAATCATGGATAATAGAGCTTGTGCCTCTGCTCGACGATGACCGGATGACAACCATACAACTGCCGACTCACGAAGATGTTCGAACTGCCTACGCTCAAGGCGAGGACCGGTGAGTTAGTCAAGAGGTGTCGCCTTTTTTACGGGGGCAGTTTTCGGCCCCATCCACGAGTAACACGGATAATCGGACACGTCAGGTAGATGATGGGGATATTTACCCCAAAAGTTGCACCAGTAGGCACTGTGTGAAGTTGACCTCCTCTGGCAAGTGTGAGATCATAGAAATTGCACAGAGGAGGCAAATATGGCCAAGCGATACTCAGCGAAATTAAAGTTCCAAGTGGTCACCGAGTTACTGACTGGTGACAAAACTCCCGGGCAAGTAGCGAAAGTGTATGGGGTTCACCCCAATACGGTCAATGCCTGGAAG
>Ga0075114_10001208_pt1 | contig 14201 bp, 11 predicted proteins | sample AntAceMetag02UKM_FD_69784 | JGI IMG/M metagenome (GOLD analysis project Ga0075114, IMG submission 69784) | Saline lake microbial communities from Ace Lake, Antarctica - Antarctic Ace Lake Metagenome 02UKM | ecosystem: Environmental > Aquatic > Non-marine Saline and Alkaline > Saline | place... | reverse complement strand
TCAAAGTCAAGCCGTTGCTGACGGTGGTGGAAGGTGAGTTGAAACTGCTGAGTGTCGCCCGATCGTACCGCCGGGGACTGGAGCGCTTGAGTGCAGAGATCACCGGGTTGAGGCCCCTGGAGAAGCTGGCAGTGATTCACATTCGGCGTCCGCAGTTAGCGGAGCAGTTGGCGGATGAGCTGTCGGAGCGGCTGGCCTATCTGCGTGACGAGGTAGTGCTGGTGGAGACAGGGACCGTGCTCTCGTGTCAAGGTGGGCCGGGCGTCACTGCCGCTTTTTGTGTCGCGGCGGGGTAGCCAGGGAAACTGACGCACTGGATCAGGGATGAGAGAAGTCGTAAGCTAAGAAGAGTGCCGTGGCGGGTAAGGTCCTGTCAGGAGGGTAGTAGGTATCGAGGAATCCGCACACGCGGAACCCTACCTTGAGATAGACGACCAGAGCGGGATTGGTAGCGGGGGCCTCTGCCAGCAGTGCCCGTACTTCATGCTCGCCAGCGTAGTCCAGATCTTTCTCGATCAATCGCGTGGCGATGCCCCACCGGCGATACGATGGCAGGACGAATATCTGGTTGAGGTCAGCGGTGCGATTCCACTCTTGGATGGTCACGCTGGAGAAACCCACAATACGGTCTCTGTCTATGGCGACGAAGAGTACGCTCTGGTCTTTCTCTACATAACCAGTCCAATCGCGCCCTTGTTCGAAATCATACTGTTCATTGATTTGGGCAACGATCTGAGCTTCCTGAACCGTTGCTTCACGATAGACTATAGCCCGTGCACGACACCAGTCGCGGAGCGCTTGCCTATGGGTAGTAAAGGCGACGTCTTCCGGGATCCCTTCCGGTGGGAAGAGGGTGGCTTCAATGGCGTCATCGCCCGCGTGGAGTTCTCCTCCGATCGCATGGGCAGCGTAGAGGACGAGAACGCCCTTGCCCTGTGGGGTGCTGTCGAAGGAATAGACATCCAGGAGGCCATCCAGTTCGACTCTCAGGCCTACTTCCTCCCACGTCTCCCGGATGGCTGCTTCTTCTGCCGACTCGTCCGCCTCTACGTATCCACCTGGCAAGGCCCAGTGCCCGGCCATCGGCTCTGCGCCCCGACGCACTAGCACGACCTTGCCATTTTCCTCGACCAGGGTGCCGGCGGCCACCGTCGGGTTGAGATAAACGATATGCCCGCAGTTGGGGCATACGGGTCTTGTGCGCTCTCCCATATCCTTCTCGACGAGACGGCTTCCGCACTGGGAACAGAATGTCACTTCCATGTGTTCGTTCTCTTGTCTTCAGTTTTATGAACTGTGGAGCTCCATTGTAGACCATTTCCGCGAAGTTGGCAACCTGTAGTCTCGAGGGCGGGCAGTTGACGGGTCGGGTCAGTTGTGCTAGAATAAGCGGAGTTAGGATACTAACGCCTAGTAGACGATCGAAAGTCTGCCCCCAATGTGACGTAGGTGCCCCACTGACAGGCTGCATATTGACGGACAGAAGTGCTTGGAGTACAATGCTGCCCAAACTAAATCTCAGTCAAAGGGAGACTCAAGGAGTTGCTAGAAGGGATACCTTTTCGTACTGTTTCTATTAGTGAAGTTGCGTCGAAGTTAGCTGTTGATCTCGAAAAGGGGCTTGATGCTGACGAGGTTGAGCGTCGTAGGGCTCAGTTCGGCCCTAACGCGCTGACCGAGCGTCCCCGGCCAAGCTTCTGGGAGCGTCTGTGGAATCAGTTGAATCAGTTTCTGGTGCTGATCCTCATTTTCTCGGCCGTCGTTTCGATGTTCCTCGGTTGGACTGAATACCAGAAGACCGGTGCCATCACGGAGTTCATAGATGCGGGTGCCATAGTTGCCATCGTTGTGTTGAATGCAGCCCTGGGAATGATACAGGAAGGCAAAGCGGAGGAGGGGTTGGCTGCGCTCAAGAAGATGGCTGCCCCCAATGCGTTGACACTGCGCCGGGGACGCTTGGAGAACGTGCCTGCCAGGGATCTTGTCCCAGGCGACGTGGTCGTTCTCGAGATGGGGAATCTAGTGCCCGCCGACGTGCGGTTGATAGAGAGTTTCAATCTGCGCATAGACGAGGCCTCTCTCACTGGGGAATCAGTCCCAGTGGAGAAGGATGCACAGGCCATCCTGCCTGAGGATGCTGCCCTGGGCGACTGCAGAAACTGTGGGTATATGGGCACGATGGTGACCTACGGGCGGGGCCGTGGTGTTGTGGCTGCTACCGGCATGGCAACTGAATTCGGGAAGATCGCAACGATGATCCAGGAAGCAGAGGAGGATCCGACGCCTCTGCAGATCAAGCTGGATCAACTTGGCAAATGGTTGGGTATTGCTTCTCTCATCGTCTGTGGGGTTGTAGGATTACTTGGGATTGTGCGCGATCCCACGTGGAGTGTTCTGTGGCAAGACGGAGTTGGAGCCTATTTGGTGGCTGCTCGCGAAACGCTGATGGAGATGTTCATGGTGTCCGTCAGCTTGGCCATAGCTGCGGTGCCCGAAGGGCTGCCGGCGGTCGTGACAGTATGCCTTGCCCTGGGAATGCAGGAGATGGTGCGTAGGAACGCGTTGATTCGTCGGCTCCCTGCCGTTGAGACACTGGGATCTACCACAGTGATCTGTTCAGACAAGACCGGCACGCTGACACAGAACAAAATGATGGTTACGCGGGTCTACGTGGACGATGCCATTCTCACTGTGAGGGGGAGCGGCTACGAGCCTATAGGAGAGTTTTCCCGTGACGGGGAGGGTGTTCGTGAAGCAGGGTATCCGGGGCTGGATATGCTTGCGAGAGCGGTCCTCCTCTGTAGTGATGCGGAGCTACAGCGAGATGCTGATGAGAGCGGGGTCGAAGAAAATGGCTGGCGCATTGTTGGGGATCCGACTGAAGGGGCTCTGGTCGTTCTAGCGGCCAAGAATGGCCTTTGGCGCAAGGAAGCAGAAGCAGAATACCCACGGGTAGACGAGGTGCCTTTCGAGTCTGCTCGCAAGCGCATGAGTACCATACACCAATCGGGCGATGGGGAATACGTCGTCTATGTGAAAGGGGCTGCCGATTGGATCGTGGACCTGTGCGATCGGGTTTACCTGAATGGAGAGGTGAAGGAGATAACCGGGGAGCATCGCCGCAAGATATTGGAGACCAACCGACTGATGGCATCTGATGCTCTGCGGGTTCTAGGCGTGGCCTATCGGCCACTGAGCGAGTGTCCAAAACACGCTACTGCTGAGGAGATAGAGCAACAGCTCGTCTTCGTGGGACTGGCAGGGATGATCGATCCTGCTCGGTCAGAGGTCAGGGGGGCCATCGAAGTAGCCGTTGGAGCTGGTATCAAAACGGTGATGGTCACTGGTGATTACAGGGAGACGGCGATAGCTATTGGCAGCGAGCTGGGTTTGCTGGATGGCGATAAGTCTATTCACGAGCAGGTCATGATCGGCACAGAGATGGATCGACTGGGTGATGAGAGCTTCGAGGAGATCGTCGAGGATATACGGATCTATGCGCGAGTGTCGCCGGCCAACAAAGTGCGTATCGTAGATACTCTGAAGAAACGCGGGCACATAGCTGCCATGACCGGCGATGGAGTGAATGATGCGCCGGCCCTGAAACGGGCCAATATCGGCGTGGCTATGGGCATTGCCGGCACGGATGTCTCTAAGGAAACGGCAGACATGGTGTTGGCAGACGATAACTACGCCTCCATCGTGTCGGCAGTAGAAGAAGGGCGGATTATCTATTCCAACATTCGCAAGTTCGTATACTATCTGCTTTCCTGCAACGTGGCTGAGATAGTGATACTCTTCGTGGCCATGATGTTTGATCTGGGACTACCACTGACGGTCTTGCAGTTACTGATTCTGAATCTGGTAACAGATGGGGCTCCTGCTCTGGCGCTAGGGCTGGAGAAGGGCGAGCCGAACATGATGGAGCATCCGCCCCGGCCGGTGAACGAGCCAATCATCAACGGTCTAATGATCAGAGGCACGATTGTCCAGACCATCGCCATTGCCGGATCGGTGCTGGCGGCTTTCTTGATCGGGCGAAGCTGGTACGGGAGCACAGGAATTGGACTGCAACGGGCCCAGACCATGGCCTTCGTCACGCTGTCAGCTTCGGAGCTTCTACGCGCGTACACTTCGCGCTCGGAGCGCTATCCGATCTCCAGAATCGGAGTGTTCACCAACAAGTACATGCAGTGGGCTGTCATCGGATCTCTAGTAGTGCTGCTGGCGACTGTCTACCTTCCCTTTCTCAGCACAGAGATCTTTGGCAACCAGCCACTTGGCCTGAGAGAGTGGACCGCAGTATTACCACTTCTGTTTGTTCCGGCACTGGTTGCAGAGATCAACAAATGGGTTGGGCTGCGATTGGAAAAGAGCCGTCGGGCGTTGAAGCCTGCTGCCTGAGTGGCACGAAGGGGAATCGCTGGAGGAGACGAGCTACTTGATAATCAGCACGAACTCGCGTTTCTGGTTTTCAACTTGCTTCAACACGGCTCCAGTGGTTCCTCGATAGATGTGCTCGGAAGGAAGCGTGAGATCGCAGGCCAGAACAACCTGTCGTTTGCTGCCGAATACGCTCGCTACATCCCTCATCAATGCCGCCATACGGTAGGGAGTGTCCATCAGCACGACAGGTGAGTTAGCTTTCCTCATGCGATGCAATTCCTGACGGCGCTCTTCTTTGTTACGTGGCAAGAAGCCTCCAAAAAGGAATCGCTCCATTGGGAAATGGCACACAGATAAAGCTGCCATAAGTGAAGAGGGACCGGGCACGGGCACAATCGGTATGCCCCCTTGCACGACTAGCCTGAGCAGGAGGTGTCCGGGATCGGCAAACACCGGCGTCCCGCAATCGGAGATCAAGGCAAGTGACTGTCCCTGCTCAAGCAATGCGACGATCTCTGGCGACTGGGTTTCTTCGTTATGCTCGTTCAAGAGGATGAGTTCGTTCTTGATGGCGAGTTTCTTGAGCAGGGTACTACCCTCTCGGTACTCCTCGCAGATCACCGCATCAACGCTTTGCAATATCTCCGTAGCCCTTATGGTCATATCCTTGTCGTTGCCGATGGGCGTGGCCACAATGAACAAGCATCCCTGCTCGGACATCCGAGTATTTCCTTGGATCTGATCGGCGGAAGATGACTGCATCAGAGGGTCCTCCCAGGATCAACCTCTCGGGGTCAGTGCCAGTTCCCTGTGATACTGCAGGCAGGCCCCTTTTGACTGCCTGGTGGCAGTAACTAGTGCACGACGGGACAAGATCGCCGCCGGTTCCGGCTCGTCAGATACGGGCATTGTGTGGTAAGACCGGTGCTTCAGATGGGATCTGACGAGCCCCTTTGAGCAGGAGACGCGCGGAGGATTTCCACCGAGCTGTACTAGCAAGGCGTAGCTCAAATCCTCTGGCAGTTATCCGTTTGCCAGGGATTGCCAAATCCCGGCTTTGTGGCTGGGCTTGACAACCCCCATGGAACCGAATAACTGCAAGGAGATCTTTTCCGAAGTGTACTGGGACACCCTCCAATGGACTCTTGGAGAGTGTCGCGCAGGGGAAAACAGCTCTCGAAACGGAACCTGTGCGAGATACAACATGGGCCTACACGTCCAGGTTCTGCACCTCTGTGGCGTGAGTTTGGATGAATCTTCTCCGGGGAGGAACCCTGGGGCCCATCAGCATGTCGAAAGTTCGATCTGCTGAGGCCGCATCCTCGACAGTGACCTGAAGGATGGTGCGGTTCTCCGGGTTCATGGTCGTTTCCCAGAGTTGCAGGGGGTTCATCTCTCCCAGTCCCTTGTAGCGTTGAAGGCGGACGTTGGAAGATTTGAGCTTCTTTAGTAGCTTGTCCTTTTCATCCTCCGAGTACACGTAGTGGTGCTTCTTGCCAGCCTGGACGCGATAGAGCGGCGGCTGGGCGATGAAGAGGTGTCCGCTTTCGATCAGCGGCTGCATGTAGCGGAAGAAGAAGGTCAAGAGCAGCGTGGTGATGTGCGCGCCGTCTACATCCGCATCGGTCATGATGATCACTCGGCCATAGCGCAGGTTTTCAACGTTGAATTGCTCTCCGATGCCAGTGCCCAGAGCGGTTATCAGAGCTCGGATTTCCTTGCTGCCTAGAATCCTGTTTAGGCGTGATTTCTCCACATTGAGGATCTTGCCCCTGAGGGGTAGAATGGCCTGGAAGCGGCGGTCGCGTCCCTGCTTTGCGGACCCACCGGCCGAGTCACCCTCGACGATGTATAGCTCTGTTTGGGTGGGATCCCGCTGTGAGCAGTCAGCCAGTTTGCCTGGAAGGCTCATACTCTCCAGGGCACTCTTGCGGATTACCAGATCACGCGCCTGGCGGGCGGCCGCTCTTGCCCGTGAGGCAGTGAGAGCCTTCTCTATGATGGTTTTGGCTTCCCTGGTGTTCTCTGCCAGCCAAGCTGAGAAGGCTTCTCCTACGACTGACGTTACCTGCCCGACTACCTCGGCGTTGCCTAGTTTTGCTTTCGTCTGGCTCTCGAACTGCGGATCGGTCATCTTTACGCTTACGATGGCAGTCAGGCCCTCTCGGACATCATCGCCGCTGAAATTGGGGTCCGCGTCCTTCAGGAGGCCGCTTTTGCGGGCGTAGTCGTTGAGGCAGCGTGTCATCGCGGAGCGGAAACCGGTCATGTGCGTGCCGCCATCAACGGTATTGATATTGTTTGCGAAGGCATAGACTGATTCTGAGTATCCGTCCGTATACTGGGCGGCTACTTCCACCATCGTATCGTCCATTTGTCTCTCAACATGAAAAGGAGGGTGAAGGACGTTGCGGTTGCGATTGAGGTAGCGCACGAATGAGGTGACTCCACCTTCGAAGTAGAAAGTCATCTCATCGCGGCCACGATTTCTCATGTCAACGAAGTGGATCGTCAGGCCCTTAGTAAGGAAAGCCATTTCTCTGAAGCGTTGAGCGAGGGTCTGGTACTTGAAATCTATCTTCTTGAAGACGGTTACGTCGGCAAGGAAGGTCGTCTTGGTGCCCGTTTCCTTGGATCTACCAATCACCTCTACCGGTGTCACGGGTTCGCCTCTCTGGTACCTTTGGCGATGGACTTTGCCCTCCCTTCGTACTTCTACTTCCAGATATTCAGAGAGCGCGTTTACGGCGGAGACCCCGACACCGTGCAGCCCACTGGCCACTTTGTAGCTGCCACTGCCGAATTTCCCTCCAGCATGAAGCACAGTGTGGACCACCTCCAGAGCCGACTTCTGCACATCTGGCTGGATGCCCACGGGGATGCCTCTCCCATTGTCAATAACAGTCACTGAGAGATCCTTGTTGATGGTTACCTCAATGTGGTCACACTCTCCAGCCATGGCCTCGTCAATCGAGTTATCTACTACCTCATAGACAAGGTGATGAAGGCCCCGGATATCTGTGCTTCCGACGTACATACCTGGACGCCGTCGTACTGCCTCCAGCCCCTCCAAGACCTGTATGTCAGAAGCCTCATACTCCGAACGTTGATTCGTGCTCATCCTTGTTTCATACTCCTTGTCTGTTCCAGGCTCTCAAGCCGGGCCATGTATCTATCTCGATAGAAAATGAATGCCGCTGTCACCAAGCCTGTGCCTATGAATGCATTGCCGATGATGCTGACCAGGTCCAGCCAGGGATTACCCGCGAGCGATTCAAAGATCAGGGAAAGCCCTGCGCCGATGACATAAGTCATGATGACCAGACCAAGGGTGGACCAGAAGTTAAGTCGTACAAGTTGGAAACTGAGCCATAGTGACTCCCAGATGCCCGCCTCGCTGAACAGGATGGCCTTCGGTACGAAGAAAAAGTAGAGGCCGACCCAAAACAGGATGGCCCAGAACAGGCCCATCAAGAGCGATGCTATGCTCTGACTGAGTAGCGCCGTAATGGTCAGGATGATTGAGAGTGGCAGAGCTGCTACGATTGAAATGATCACTGCCAGTAGCATGATTGCGGAAAGGCGAACCCAGCATATCCAGATGTGTCTAAACAGATGCCCAATGTCTAGACGTTCATCACGGATCTGTTGTGCTACAAGCATCAAGTAGATACAGCCGATCAGTAATCCTGCCAGTTCGAGAAGAATGAGCAGCCCGACCAGCGTCTGGTAGCTGTGAATCTCGACTACAGAAGGAACCCCAAGTATCTCTGAAGCCAGTCGCTCCAGTCCGATCAAGCTGGGTATCCCCAGCAGCCTGGACGATAGCGTGCCTAGAAGATTGAGTGAGTTACTGCTCTGCTGGATGAGTGCACGCAGGCCATTGATAGTCTCAACGTACTCGGAAGGTGAGCCCGCTGGGACTTTCAAGAGAGTCGAGAGATCATGCAGCAGTGGGGCAATTGAGAAACGGGGCCCCAGCCAATAGCATAAGTCCAGCACGACCGGAATGATGATTAGCCAGAACTTTCTGGATACCGTGGCGAAACCCTCACTGAGGGTCTCGATGACCCCAGGAACTGTACTCTCTTCCATGCCTCAAGTATACCACATTTTACCGGTTATGGAAAACCGATTGTCGCCGGTGCTTGCTTTCGCCTTTTTTGGTCTCTTGTGCTATAATCTTGCAGATGCTACGCTGGCGAAGTTCGGTACTGCCGCGAATATGGAAGAAGCGATGGATGAGGTGGTCTACCGCGGAGTGAGGTTAGCAGAAGACGACCTCACTTTTATTGAGAAGATAGCAACTGATCTGCCCATCGTGGCTGACCTTGGTCGGTCAGATGTGCTTTTGTGTTGTCCTGCCTCTGGTCAGCAGGTGAAGATAGTTGCTCACGCTAGGCCTCATTCCATTCAACCCCTGTACACCGAATCGTTGAGGGAGCAACGGTTCGGCCAGAATGACGCCCCGTGGATATTCCGCGCAATGGCAGGTGCGGAGCGCCATAGTTTGCGCGGGATGGCCGGCGAGATCGTGGTGATGAGGGATCTGTTACCTGTTCGACGAGAACCCTCCCAAGTTATTGGGGTGCTGGGTATCGAATCCGGCCTGCTGGCCTACGAGCGTCATCGCAGACGCAACAGTGCCTTTCGAAGGGCCATTCGTCAGCTCCAGCAGATGGCTCTGCGTGGGGAACTTGAGGATACGGAGGGTCTTTCCTCTTTTGGGGAGCATGATGGTGTCGTCTTCGTGGATTCGTCGCGCCGTATTCAGTATACCAGTGGCATCGCGACCAGTCTCTATCGTCGATTGGGGTACCTGGATAGCCTGATCGAACACAAGGTATCAGTCCTCGATCCGGCTGACGTTGATCTGGTGGAAGAGGTGATGCGGACTGGTCGGTGCTTGGAGCGCGAATCCGATCGACGTGGATTGACCTGGATCCAGAAGGCAATCCCAATTCGTTCGACTAGTGATCGTGGATGGCCGGGACTATGGCAGAGGCTTACTCGAGCATCAGGGGGAGAGTCACACGCGGTGGGTGTCTTGGTGACAATCCACGATGCTACTGAGGCGCGGCGCACTGCTCAGGAGCTTCGGGTCAAGACGACGATGATCCAAGAGATTCACCATCGGGTAAAGAATAATCTTCAGGTGATTGCTTCGCTTCTTCGCATGCAAGCGCGTCGAGTGGGCGTAACCGAGGGCAAGCTGATTCTGGAAGAGAGCATCAATCGTATTTTGAGTGTGGCTGTTGTGCACGAGTTTCTTTCACAGACCGAGACACGCAATATCAATATTCGAGAGGTGACTCAACGAATCGTTAGCCAGATAGCTCAGGGCATCATGGACCCAAGCAAGCGCATCAGTCTGAAGGTTACTGGCCCGAGCGTCTATCTTCCCGCTCAGCAGGCGACAATCTGCGCACTGGCGATCAACGAACTGGTGCAGAATGCTCTGGAACATGCCTTTGAGGACAAGCATGAGGGACGTATCTCTGTCTCGCTGGGCGATGACGGGGAGCGGATATCTGTATCGGTGAGGGACGATGGCGAAGGGCTCCCCGATGGGTTCGATTTGATGCGTGATGGTAGCTTAGGCTTGCGCATCGTACAGGCTCTCGTGGAGGATGATCTTCGGGGAACTTTTGAACTTCGAGGAAATGAAGGAGTTGAGGCTGTCGCGATCTTTCCGAAATCTACTTTGGGAGGTGGAGAACATTGGAGCGAAAAAGAGTAGTAATAGCTGACGACGAGTCTATCATTCGGATGGATTTGAGGGAAATACTGGATGATCTCGGCTATCTCGTCGTGGGAGAAGCGGGCGATGGGCGGAGCGCGGTGAACCTGGGGCGCGAGTTGCGTCCCGACATCGTGATCATGGACGTACGCATGCCAGATCTGGATGGCATTGAGGCTGCCAAGATACTTACGGAAGAGCGTATCGCTCCCGTACTGCTGCTCACTGCTTTCAGTCAGCGCCATCTGGTAGAACGTGCGAAAGAGGCCGGTGTTGTGGGCTATATCGTCAAACCATTCAGGGAGTCCGATCTGGCGCCAGCTATCGAAGTCGCTCTGGCTCGCTTCGAGGAGTTTCGCACGATGGAGAAAGAGGTCGACAATCTGAAAGACGCGCTGGAGTCCCGCAAGCTGGTTGATCGTGCCAAGGGAATCTTGATGGACACTCAAGGATTGTCCGAGGCGGATGCGTTTCGACGCATTCAGAAGATGAGCATGAACATGCGCAAGGCGATGAAGGAGATCGCTCAGGCGATCATCCTGACACACGAAGCCGAGAGCGAAGAGTAGATCAGTACTGCGCCTTGGTGGGGGAAACTAACTCGCTAGACTTCGGAAGGCTTCGGCAAGACAACGGTCATCCATGGCCTAAAGAGGATCACACGAAATCCGGTGCTCCTCCGGCACGAGACAGACTTCCGAAGTCTTCCGTCAATGTCCTCCCCTGGTTCTAGTTTGATAAGATTTGCTACGAGTAGGAGTCAGAGAAGCCTCCCGTTTCTACGAGGGGGGCTTCTTCGATTGTGGACGTAGGGCGTCGCGAGCTTTGAACCTCCCCTAGGTTTGTGGTGTTTTCGATTGCTCGTACTCTTCTTTCGTGATGAAGTGGCCCCCGGTGAGCTCCTGGGACAGGATGTTGTAACGCTCATCGAAGTGGACTTCCGCCCGCATGAGCTGGAAGCAGCGGTCGTCCGTGATTCCTTTCCTCCACACGAAAGCGCACTCACCTTCGTATTGGCGGCTGAGATCGTTGCGTCTATCTGCGCGCGCATCGACCACTGCCCCGCACCGATCACACTGAACGTAGAAGTGGATGCCGTACGGGTCGGCATTGTCTCCCTTGGGGGACAGCACACTGGCCAGTTTCTTGAGAAATCCCATGTTCCTGCTCCTGTCTATGGCGAGTTGAGTTTGGGCCCGGGTTGCTATGCGGAAAAGAGCCGATCCGGTTGCGTGCTCAACGACGGTCCGACCACAGCCCTTGCTATCAAGTACTTCGGTCGTCTACGATTGCTCCCATTCTAGCGGACTTTGTTCGGCATGTCAATGAGCGAGGCGCAAGATGCTGAAAGAGGACTTCGGACATCTGTCAAATGCAGACGGCTTGCCAGATTCTGCGTGCTTCTGGCCAGATTGTAGACAGTTGGTGTCTCGTTGAAGACTTCCGAAGGGTGGCGGGTGCGATGTTCGTCTATCGGAAGTAGGGAATGATGAAGCCCCATAGGCAGACAATCGCGAGTCCGAAGAGGCTGGCATGTACTAATGGGGGGACTATCACGGCAATCCACTTCGGCAGGAACCGCCTTGCAACGTAGTATACGAAGATGATAACTGCTAGAGCTGTGGGCAGCCTACCAAACTGAGGACATGAAAAGTGTAGTAGCACTGCCGTGCCTGCGCCCAGTGCCGATATGGGGACTAGCGCGCGCGCCCAGTAATCTGTCACGAGTTCCCTCAGACCGAGAGCGAAAAAGAGGCCCATGGGAATCATGGCGGGGAAGAGATAGCGACCCTGGTGCTGCACGAACTTGGTGTTGTACCAGAGGTAAGTGCAGAGTGTAAGGAGGGCGGAACCCGCCAGCAGTACCAACGCCTGTTCTTGGAAGCGGGTGAAGCGATGGGCATCTTGTCTCTGGCGGACAACGAAAAGTGCCAGCCCCAGCGTGACATAAATGCAGAGCAGGGCTAGCGTGAGATAGATCCTTTGGTCAACCAGTATGCCCATCCAACCGAATTGAGCCCAAAAACTCTGAAAGGTAGTGTACAGGAAAGCCTGCAGATATTGCAGGAGGCCGACCTGCGATAGAAAATCGGTCGTCGTCAACTGTCCGGCAACTACTTCATCGTGTCGTTGCCACCCCAAAGGATCAGTAGGCCCGTAGACTGCCACGTTTCGCAGGAGCCATGGGAGTGCCACCAACAGGGCAGGGGCAAGGATGAGAGCGGATCGAACAGCAATTCTCTTCCAGGATACCTGGGTTGATGATCCCCCGTTTCTGTATGCCGTCGAGAGCACCACGATGATGGCCAGTGGTAGGGAGACGTAGGTGGTGGTCTTGGTCAGCAACCCCAGGCCCATGGTTATGCCTAGTAGAATGCTACGCGCGGAATCGAAATCGGTTTTCAAGAGGCGCACTAGTTGCCACAGGGTGCACGCCAGGATGAGTTCGGCGAGGGCATCATTGTTGATACCGGCCGTCATGGCGATGTGCATAGGGACAAACGCGATGAAGGCCGTGGTGCCCAGTACCAGGTATGGGTCGTTGGGGAAGATCTCACGCACTGTGAGATACGCCATTAGCAGAATAGCTACGCCGAAGAACACCGACAGAAGCCGCAGTCCCAGGACCTGTGTTGGAAGTGGCAGACCGCTCAGAACTCGGTACAGCACGCTGGTGGTCAGATAGTAGAGCGGGGGCTGATGCGATTCGTAACGTATGGGAGCAATGGACATGTCGGCGGGGAAGTGCCTGGCCTTGATTTCTTCCAGATAGGCTTGCGGATAGTCTCCCGTTTGGAGTGCAGGGAGCCCGTTCTCTTCCGCGACGTACACTATGTAGTTGAAATGAGCAGGCTCGTCCGGTACCTGCCACAGCGGCGTCGTCTTCGCGTAGGCGAACCCCAGGGCGATGTACGCCAGCAGGATGATGAGTAGTATTGACCTGGATGGGGTTTTGTCGCTCAAGGACTTCTATCCTCATTCTCTGTATCCTCCGTGGTGGAGGAGTGTCTCGCCACGGAGTACACAGAGCGTACTAGTCGTTGGGTGAGGGTCTTCTGACCGAGCGCCTTCGCGGCGACGGTCAGGAGACCTTGCCGAACTGTTACTGTTGGGCGATGGTCTCCCGCTTGTTGGGTGAAGGTCTCCTGACCGAACCCTCCAGCCGCTCGGTCGGGAGACCTTCGCGGAACATAGTGGCCTTCGCGGAACAGAGTAAGCTCGCTGGGCGATGGTCGCTCGTTAGGCGATGGTCTCCTGACCGAGCCTGAGGTTATGCCTGGGTAACACCTTGAGATCTCATCCGCGCAACTTCCTCTTCAACGATCTCTGCGTCCAGTTTCTTGAATAGAGCCTTTGGCTCGTTCAGTCTTTGGCCTGGTGGCAGGTTGCTGGGAGTCCACATATCCCCCGTGAGATAGCTGCGGTAGCGCAGGGCGGTGTGCGAGCGAGTGGTCTCATCAAAGGATTCCACATATTGATCGCCCAGCAGGTTCCCCTCGTATCCCATCGTGGTGTGCAACCTTTGCGACGAGAAGGGCAAGAAGGGATACAGTAGGATCTTCAGGGAATCTATGACCCGAAGCGCCACGTATGTTGCGGTAGCTGCTTTTTTGGGATTCTCGCGAATGTGAAGCCAGGGAGCAGCATTGTCCAGGTAGCGATTGGCCTCATGGGCCAGGGCCATTGCCCGCGAGATGGCGGCCTTGAACTTGCAGCCGTTCAGAAGGTCAGCCACGGGATCAAAGGTCGCCTCCGCTTTCGCAAGGATTTCCTGGTCAGTTTGGTCAAGGGGACCAGGCTCTGGCACGCGCTGATCGAACTTCCGATACGCGAAGGTCAGGACTCGATGGGCCAGATTGCCGTAGGTGGCAACCAGCTCATCGTTATTGCGCCGCAGAAACTCACTCCAGGTGAAATCAATGTCACTCGTCTCGGGCATATGGATGGAGAGCATATAGCGCAGGGGATCGGGATCGTATCGCTCCAGGTAGTCGGGCATCTAAACGGCCCAGTTCCGGCTGGTTGACAGCTTCTCACCCTCAAGCGTAAGGAACTCATTGGCTGGCACGTCGTA
>Ga0075114_10001206_pt1 | contig 14209 bp, 9 predicted proteins | sample AntAceMetag02UKM_FD_69784 | JGI IMG/M metagenome (GOLD analysis project Ga0075114, IMG submission 69784) | Saline lake microbial communities from Ace Lake, Antarctica - Antarctic Ace Lake Metagenome 02UKM | ecosystem: Environmental > Aquatic > Non-marine Saline and Alkaline > Saline | place... | reverse complement strand
CGTGCCCATGCTGTAGGAGCCGGTCTGATCCGAAGGCTTCTTCCAGATGGTGTTGACGATTCCCACCACCGGCACGTTCGATTCGATGATCGCCAGGCCGTTCCAGTTGTCGCTCACCGGCTCGAAGACCCCGCCCGCCTCGCTGTGATAGCGGGTATTGAAGCCATCTGAAGCATACGGAGCAATACTCTGGCTGACCGCAGGCACGGCCAGCGAGCCATCCCGGTTGTAGAAGTACATCGTCAGATTCGCCGTGGCGCTGTTGGGGTTCATGACGATAGCACCACTGTAGATCTGCCAGTTGGCAAACTTCTTCTTGAAGATCGAGGGTGCGTACAAGGTGGTGGAGGGGTTGGCGACACCGGGATAGGTGCTACTGCCCCAGTTCCACAAGGTGGTCACAACTACGGCTACCTTGTGCGCCGAGGTGATCTTGGCTGCGCCAACCCAGTTGTTTGTGCCTGGGTCAGGCCCGAAGTCCGGAATCGCTGAGTAGTCCCACACGTCGTAAGTGCCCTGCGCTCCGCCCGGGATGGTGTCGTTGAGGGTGTACACCGGCGCGCTCTGCCCACGAGTGTAGAAGTCCACCTGCACACTAGCATCAGTGGTCTCCGTGTTCTGCACAGTCACCTTGGACGACTGGTAGGTGCGCTTGTACAGAGCCGGAGCGTACACGGTGTTGGCACCCTGGGAGAAGCCAGTGTAGGCCGCAGCCGTGATGCCATCCCCCGACCCCCCACCGGTCCACAGCAGATGGCTCACCGCCGCGATGGGGCGATCTGACGACAGGATGGCTGAGCCCAGCCAGCCTGAGGGCAAGCCCGTCAACTGGGTGTCCCAGGACGCATGTCCTGCGTAGGGGACGTTGGCCGAATCGCTGTAGGCGACCGTACCCGCCTGGTTGTAGAAGTCAGCAACCACATGGGCTTGACCACCGGAGTCCAGGTTCATGGCATAGATCTTGGCGTTGCCTGTGCCCGGGTTAGGCCCTGCTGCTGTCACAACCAGCGGGGTGACCAGTAGCAAAACGGCGGACAGGAAAAAACCCCACTTCTTCATGATACTTACCTCCTCCAAAACGATGATTTGTGATTACGGAAGTGAAACGCACGAACGAGTTCAGGCGCTTTTCTTCCAATGCCTGATAACATTATATCAGGGGATGTCGCCTGATTCAATAGCCCGTTTGGATAGTCCCCGCCAGGTTCGGCAGCAGACGCCGGATGCGCTGCCCAACTTGGCCTGCAAGAGGCTAACCCTTCTGTACTACCCTTGTTTGCGAATAGACATGGATGCCCCTGCCAAAGGGTTCGTCGAAGGTCAATGCTGGACATCCTATGCTGGCGAGTTGACCGGTTTATCAGAAGGCTCCTCTATGCCGCAGCACAGTGCCGATGGTGCGCCAAAGGATGCGCAAGTCGAGCAAAAGCGAGTAGTTTCGAATGTAGTACAAATCGTCCTCAGTATGCAGGTGCATGGTGTGTTCGCTGCGGCCGCTCACTTGCCACCAGCCGGTCATGCCTGGCGGCACAGCGAACCGCTGTCGCTGCCAGCTCTCGTAGTGTTGCACCAGCAAGGGCAGTTCCGGGCGGGGCCCCACCAGGCTCATCTCTCCCTTGATGACGTTAAAAAGCTGGGGCAGTTCATCCAGGCTGCTGCGCCGCAGAAATCGCCCTAGACGAGTCACCCGCGGGTCGTCGGGGCGTTTGCTGAAGATTATCCCCTCGGGAGTTTCCCGAACGATCTCGTCTAGGTGCTGTTCGGCATCCGCACACATGGTGCGGAATTTGTGCATGGTGAAGTGCCGGCCGTTCTCTCCCACCCGCTCCTGACGAAAGAGCGCAGGGCCTGGCGAATCCAGTTTGATCAGCGCGGCGATCAATAGCATGAAGGGCCACAGTAGGAGGAGGAGCACAGTGGATAGGGCCAGGTCAAAGAGGCGTTTCACAACTCGGTCGAATCCATCAATCACAGGGTCGCGCAGGCCGATCAAGGGCACGCCGTGGAAGTCCTCGATGGTGGCCTGGAAGAAGGCCAGGCTGAACACGTCAGGGACTACACGCACTCTCACCGGTAGCTCTTGAAGCCTGAAGACGAGCCTGGCGAACTTCTCGTAGGCTCGCAGGGGCAGTGCGAAGATCACCTCGCTGATGTCTCGCTGGCGAATGATGGTCAGGGCCTGCTGCAGAGTGCCTAGCACGGGGATGTCCTCAATAACGCGGCCCTGCTTGGTGGGATCGTCGTCCACGTAGCCCTCGATACGCAGTCCTGTCCACTGGTATTCTCTTGCCTGGCGCACGATATTCTGTCCCAAGTCGCCGGCGCCAACAATCAGCACCCTACTCACCCGCTGCTCCTGCTCACTCAAAACACCCCACAGCAGGCGCAACAGCAACCGCAGGCCGAGCAGGAGGATCAGGTCAATCAAGTAGAAGTAGGCGAAAAGGAGCCGAGGAACCTCGCGGAAGGAGAGGTAGAGGACTCCGGCAAACACCAGGGTGCTCGCACTAACGGCCAAGAAGGTTGACCACCCCTGCTCTTTCGGGTGGAGAATGCGCTTGGGGTCGTAGGCGGACATGGTGGGGAGGATGACGCCCCAGATCACGACGACCATAGCGTAGAGGAGAGGATGCAGGTAGACGTGACGCGGCTCCAACCGGTGGCTGAAGGGAAGCCACAGTCGCGCCAGTCGGGCCAGGTACAGAGCAAGAGGAGTGAGTAACAGATCGAAAGTGACCAGAACGACCGTGTAATTGAACGTGATCCGCTTGTTCATGGCTGCGTCGATCAGTCGTCCTGGTACAAGCTTACAGGGTACGCGCCGGCCCTTGGGTCTGGTTGGTTCAGCATACTATCTGCCTCATTATTCATTCCCTGCCGAAATGCTTGGCCAACGCCTCATCCATGGACTGCTCTACCTGGGGGATAAGCTCTCTCAGTTTTCCGCCTATCTCTTGGTCTATCTCGTCCCAGAGCATGTTCTCTTCCTCGCAGATGAAGAAGCCCACCAACGGATCTACAGTGGGATTACTCAGCCCATCCAAGCGCGCCTGCAGCAGGTCCGGCATGGTATCCGGAATCAGATGGACGTGCCGCTGTCCCTTGCTGCCAGGCACCTCAACGGGCTGACCTGCCAAGGCCGCGCTGTGAGCGGTCGCCCAGCGCTTGAACAAGTTTGACAACGTGTCCTCATCGTTGTACAAGATCCACCGCCCATCTTTCGATTCCGCATTGTAGTATAGGTCGTAGCAGAAATACGGGCAGGCTTCCAGCACAATGCGAGCTTCCAGCCGGCCATACTTGCCATCCCCCTGCAAACGGGAGGTCAACACTTCGTAGTCCCGCAGGCTGCCGTCCAGGAACTCGCCAATCTGAGTTTCGATCTCGGTCCGGACTGCGGCCTCAAAATCATCCAAGGACGTGGGTGTAGGCATAGGCGTGGGCGTGGGCTCGCACCCGGCCATCAGGAGCCCCAGGCAGATGATGATTAGGGTAGCGCTTGTCACTTTGTGTCGCACCGTTGTCCCTCCTTGATGTCCGGCACTGCTGGTGGTGGCTAACGGCGAGCATTATACCACGACTGAATGCTGATGGCAATCCAAGGAGTCTAGCGTCTACACAGAGAGTGGAACAGTTCCTCGTAGCGGTCGGTGACCGCCTCCCAGTCGTAGAGGGCGGCGGCGCGCTCCTCTGCCCGCCGCCGATATTCGGCGACCAATGCCGGATCGTCCAACAGCCGTTGCAGAAGCGAGCGTAACGCTTCTGCCCCCTGTGTGCCATCGTAGGCGAAGCCGGCATCGCCGATGGTCTCGCGGTTCTCCTCGGTGCCATTGGCGGCCACACAACTGCCGAAGGCCATCGCTTCTACCAACGCCGGGTGGGTACCGCCCACCTCCGAGGTCTCCACGAAGATGTAGGCGTTGGAGCCCAACTCATGGTAGCCCTCGCCGAATAAGTAGCCAGTGAAGGTGACGTTGGGGCCAGCATTTGTCCTCAGATTGGCGATGTAGGCTTGGGCATAGGCCGCGTCGCCCACGATGACGCACTTCAGGTCGGTGTCCAGCCCAGCGAACGCTTCAACCAGGTGGTGAGCGCAGTTTTCGGGCACCAGCCGGCCCACGAAGAGCACGTAGCCGCCAGGTTCCAGTCCGTAGCGAGCCAGGTGCTTGCCCGCCGGCAGGCGCGGCACACCGGCGCCATAGGCGATGTAGGTGGACTCGGTTCTGTGCACCTGCCGGTAGTAGCGCTGAACAGCCCGCGAGTCGGTGATGATGGCAGTGGGCAGATACTTGGCCAAACGCTCGGCGAAGCGGATATAGCGCTTGGCCAGCGTCGGCCATTTCTGCCTCTTCCAGTCCAGTCCATCCACATTGAGCACCGATACCTGCCCGGCCAGGCGGGGGATCCAGGTCACAGGGCTATTGCCAGCGATGAAGTAGAGCGCGACATCGTACCCCTGCCTCAGGGCGTGGAGCGACGAGATGAAGGAATGGACGATGGTGTCCAGGTACTTGTTGGCGATGGTGGGCAGCTTGACCAGTCGCATACCCTTGTAGATGGGTTCCGCATAGGTCACGTGGTGCGTGCGGCAGTAGACAGTAACCTCGTGGCCGCGTCGCACCAAGCGGCTGCCCAGTTCCTCAACACAGGTTTCGAATCCACTGTAGCTGGCTGGCACCCCGCGGGTGCCCAACATAGCGATTCTCATGCGCTGGTTTCCCGTATCAGCACTCTCGAATTTGCAGTCAATAGGCCACCGTACAGATCGGCCGTGCGTCGGGCGATGCGGTCCCAGGCGAATTCCTGCTCCACCAGACGGCGACCGGCGGCGCCCATCGTCTCGCCCCTCTCGGGGTCGGCCAACAGTTCGTTGAGAGCGTCGGCCAGAGCCGTGGGATCGTCCGGAGGTACCAGTAGCCCCGTATGGCCGTGCCGAACCACCTCGCCCAGGCCGCCGATGTTGCTGACCACCACCGGCCGGGCGTAAGACCAGGCCATGAGCAAGACGCCGCTTTGGTAGATGCGCCGATAGGGCAGTACCACGACGTCGGCAGCACGGTAGTAAGCCGCTACGTCCTCGTCGGGGATGTAGGCGATGCGTCCCCGCACGTGTTGGGCCAATCCTAGTTCACGCATCAGCGCCTCGTAGCGCCCCCAATCATCCTTCCACACCTGGCCGGCGATGAGCAACAGCGTGTCAGGATGGGTGGCGATTACCGCTGGCAACGCTCGCAGCAGCGTGTCCAGTCCCTTCACTCGCTTGATCTGACCAAAGAACAGGAGCACTGGCCGCTCGGCGTCGAGACCGAGCCTGGCTCGCGCCTCCGTCCGGGAGAGCAGCGCATCCCCCGCGTACGGCAGGTAGTGGCCGTGGGGGATGACGGCCACCCGTGCTGGGTCGAGCTTGAACTGCGCAAGCAACTCGCGCCGGCTCTGCTCCGCATGGACGATCAACGCATCCGCTTGGCCGTAGAGCTGCTGGAACAGCGCCTGAGTGTGGAAGCGCGCGTTGAAGGGAATCACGTCGTGAGCAGTGATGACGATACTGACTCCCCTGCGGCGTAGGCGGCGCAAGAAGATGTGGTCGGCCGGTCCCAGCAGGAAGTAGTGCAGGTGGGCAATCTGCACACCCTCACGTGCGGCGCTGGCGCCGATCTGGCTGAGTGCTCGCCAGTAGCGCCAGGCTCGCAGTGGCGCAGGGTCATCGCCAAAGATGCCCTGAAAGGGATAGTGCACCGCCAGCCCTGCAGGAGTGTCGCAGGCCGCCGTCTCGTCGCAGGTGAGCAATGTGACGTCCACGCCAGCCCGGCGCAGCTCGTCGCACAAGGCGAAGTCATAGTAGTGCATCCCCCGGTGGCCACCCACCGGCTCGATCATCCAGACTCTGGGCGAGGGCATGCTAGCTCTCCGACTCCACAAGTGCGATCAGGCGGTCGACCCACACGTCGGCCACCATCCCCCTTCGTTCTCATGATCGTTCTCATGAACTGGTGTATAGTTGTCGTCCACTGCAATCTAGGTGATGTACCCCAGCCCTCGCAGCTTGTCCCGCATGTCCTTCTCTTCTTGGGCAGTGTGCCCGGCTGCAGTCTGCCGCTCCAGTACAATCTCGGCGTAGCGACGCGGGTGCGCAGCCAGATGAGCGGGCTCGAAGATATCGATCAGCACTTGGCCGTCCATATGCTGCGGCACGGTCTGGCCCAGGGCATACAGCACTGTGGGAGCGATGTCGGCGATGGTACCACCCGTCAATTCCGCACTAGAGCGCACTCCCGGCCCGGCGGCGATGAAGATGCCATCCATGGTGTGCACGCCAAAGTACTCGCGCATCTCCGCCAGGGGCGCAGGCTGCGCCCAGATTTCGGGTAGCCCCTTTTCGGCGTAGTGTCTCGGCCCAGTGACGTACACAATGTCCGGCGCGATCTCCAAGAAGGGGCCACTGTAGATCTCCTCGCGCCTGAAGATCTCGGTGGCAACCGGTTCCTCCGTCTCCGGATCGCGGGCAGCGCGCAAGGCGTCCATGACGTCATTTCGCACTCGCTCGAACTCCGCGCCGGGCTGGACCGCTCCCTGCGGCTGGCGGCCCCGCACGTTGATCTCGATGCCAGCGGCCGGATGGTACATCGGGAAGTGATAGGCGCGAGTGCGGGGCCAGTCCACCATGTCCAGGTCCATGTGGTAGCCGCGGGCGCGATGCACCAGGCTGGCTGGAAGCAAGCGGCGGAGCCTCTCCTCAAAAGGAAGTACACGGCGCGCAGCGTCAATGCTGCGGCGGATCAGCCGCGAGACGGGGCTGGGTTGCTCTCGTCTCTGCACGAGGAATCCCATCTCCCGCAGCCAGGCGTTGGGGTAGACATCGCGGGTTGGATGTGGCCCGCCGCCATGGTCGGACATGATAAGGATGAACGTGTCATCGTCAGCCAACTCCAGCAGCCGCCCCACCTGGGTGTCACTGACCTCGTAATGCCGATCAATGGCGTCGCCGAACTTCTGCGCTCGCTGGCAGCCATACTGTGGGAAGCGGGGATCGCGGTATTGCCAGAAGTCGTGCTGGGCGCGATCGATCTCTCCCAGCACGAGAACTAGCGCGTCCAACTCCTGCTGGCGGGCCAACTCCAGTACCATGTCCGTGCGCTGCTCCAACATGACCAGCCCCTTGCTCAGGATTTCCTCCTCGGAGGCGTTGAGGAAGTAGTCAGCAGAGAAGTTGTAGCTCTGGGGCAGCGTCTCGCCCCACTTCTCGGGGTAGGTGAAGTTGCGCTTTGTGTCCGGACATGGGTAGCCGCTGAGCAGGAAGCCGTTGACCTGCCAAGGGGAATAGGTCACCGGCACGCAGATGGCCGCGACCTGATGGTCAGCCTGGCCCAGGATGTCCCAGAAAGTGGTGCCGGCTATCCGTGCTGCGGTGACAATGTTTTCGTTGACGTTGGTGTAGGTAGTGGGGTCGTAGGTGCGCCACTGGAAGATGCCGTGACCGCCGGGGTTTACGCCGGTCATGAAGGTGGACCAGGCCGGCGCGGTGACCGGCGGCAGTGTGGAGCGCAGCGGGCCGCGCACGCCACGCTCGATCAGTCTCTGCAGGTTAGGCAACTTGCCTTGCGTCAGCAGGGGGTCAATGACATCAAACGTCGCGCCGTCCAGACCGATCAACAGAAGTCTCAACCTACGCATCTCTCTCCCTACTTTTCGTGCTCTCTTTCGTGCTCCATCTTTCACCTGCTGTGCTTCTGGCAGCCAGCCCCACCAGCATCCAGAACAGGGGGAATACACCGTAGGAGAGCAGTCCCCAGGCAGCCAGCCCGTGAACCAACACAGCGACAAGTCCTGCCAGCAATCCCCGCGCCAGCGGCACTGTGTGCCACAGTGCTGCGCTGTCCTCCCCTCTGCTGGGCCAGGACTGCAGCAGTACCACGCCCATGAACGCCAGGAAGAGCAGCAGCCCCAGCAGCCCCGCCTCGCTGGCCAGCGCAAGGTAGACGTTGTGCACTTTGTGTGACTTGCCTTCCATCAACCAGCGCCAGCCAGTGCCGTAGTCTGGCGCCACGCGCACGAAGTTGTCTAGGCCAATACCGGTGAGCGGGTGGTCGGCGATCACAGCCAGCGCTGTGCGATTCAGATTCTCCCGCACGGTTAAGGTGTTCCCTTCGCTCTCGAACAAGCGGGCGCGAATCAAGTCGGCAAAGGGCAGCAGCAGGAGTGCTAGCAAGACCACTGCCGCAATAGCAGCAATCAACTGCCGTCGAATCACCAACCGGCTGCGGAATTGCAGCCAGAGGACGGTGGCCATACCCGCCACCAGGCCAAACCAGCCGCCGCGGGTGAAAGTGACGACCTGGGCGGCCGTGCCAGCCAGGACGATCAGGCCCAGCAGAAATCGTTGCATCCGTGTGCGGGTGGCCAGCCACAGGCTCAGGGCTAGAGGGACGAGCATCTCCAACCAATGGGCCAGGCTAGTGTCGGTGTTCAGAGTGCCGCGCACACGGAAGAGCCCGCCCGCCGCCGTGCCCACTTCGCGCACCTTGCCCACCGTGCCTCCCACCAAGTCGGAGATGGAGCCGATATTGCTGCGGGTGAGGTACTGGAGAAGGCCCAGGCCGCCCTGGATAGCGACCATCGCCAGCAGCACCACCACCAGCCCTCGCAGTTGCCAGCGCTCTTGCAGCGCGTGGGCGAAGTAGAAGTAGATCAAGTAACCCCGCAGGTAGAGAAGCCAACCGTTCAGAGCGGTGGGCGTGTGTCGCCCCATCAGGGAGGCCAGCAACAGCCAAGCCATCAGCGCCAGCCCCGCGGCGTCGAGTGCTGTCAGCCGCAGGGGCTTGGACTCACCCCGGTAAGCTCGCCACAGCCAGGCGCCGTAGAGCGCCAACAGTAGAGGGTCGAAGGCATAGATGGTTAGGGGAACGCGCTCCACTGTGAGATTGAGCGCAGCCAGAAGGCTCAGGGCGAAGATGGCCGGCAGCCAGCCGTCGAACCCGGCAACGATAACAATGGTCAGCCCGATCAGCAGCGCCAGTACCAAGGCCAGGAAAAGCCCCTCGGTACCGCCCGCGTGGATGCTGATGGCGGCTACCATCGTCAACAGCATGGCCAGCAGGGCGAAGCCCGCCAGCAGCGCCAGATCGGGCAGCCAGTTGGCTCGCAGACGCTCTCCTTTCACCGTTGGGTTCGTCGGATCGCTCAGGGAATCGCTCATCTCTGACTCAGTGGGTTCAACTCAGGTATCCCAGTCCTGCCAGGCGAGCCTCCACCTCCGCCGAATCGGTTTCGGAGTACACCTCCCCGGCGTGGCATGTCTCAGTTGTTTCTTCGTCGGCGCCATGAGCAAAGCGCACAGGCTGCCTAGACAACAGCGCCTCCTCCAGTGCCTCCTCCAACACCTGGCCGTCCATGGCCGCGGGCACAGCAAGGCCCATCAGGTACAGGATGGTGGGGGCAAGGTCGGCGATGCTACCGCCGTCGAAGGCCACGCCCTGGCGGATGCCTGGCCCGCGCATGGCCAGGATGCCCTCCATGCGGTGCGTGCCACTGAGGAAGTCGGGCATCGGCTCTACCAGCAGGCCGCGGCGAAACTCGGTCACCACCTGGTAGCCGTCGGCGGGCTTCACTACCAAGTCGGGCAACTCGTCGACACGGCTACCATGGTAGATCTCCTCCCGACGCCACACACGCTCTATCATTGGCTGGCCGTTGACCGGATCGCGCAGGGCCAGCAGCCCTTCGGCGATACGCTCTCGCAGAGCGTCCCATGCTGGCCCCGGATGTACCATGCCCTGCGGCTCCCGCCCCCTGGTGTTGAGGTAGATGCGCCCGAAGAAGGGGCCGGAGAGGGCGAACGCCTGCGTCTGTGGCCACTCGATGAGCGCGTCCCGCTTGACCCGTTCCACCAAGCCCTCTCCGCGGCTGCGCGGCTTGATCAACCGGCGTCGCAGTTTGAAGATGTCGGCCCGGCGCACTGCTTCCTCAACCCAGCCCAGCACCCAACCTTTGAGGGAGGACTGCCCCGGCGCCGACAGCAGCCCCTCGTTCAGCAGCCACTGGTTGAGGTACAGGCGACGCATCACCGGCCCGAAACCGTGGTCGGACATGACGATGACCAGCCGTTCGTCGCCGACCAGAGCGCACAGTTCGCCCACCAAACCATCCAGCTCCTGGTAGAACCCACGCACCTGATCCTTCTCCACTTCCGGTTTGCGGTCGAAATCAGGGTGACGGGGGTCGGCCCAGGCCCACAAAGCGTGCTGGATGATGTCGGTGGACTGGAAGTGCACCATGAAGAAGTCCCAGTCTTCCTTGTTGAAGAGGTAGCGGGCAACCGCCGCCCGGCCGCGGGCCAGGGCCGTCACCTGTTCTACGAAGCCCTTCACACCCAGATAATCGAAGGTGCGCACGGGGGTGAAGACCTGGTACTCGCCCACAGCGGCCACGACCTCGTCGTACAGTTCCGGCGGCCAGAAGGCCTGCCGCGGCGAGGGGCTGAGCAACCCCGCCACCAGCACGCCGTTCACCGGCTGCGGGGGATAGGTCACTGGCACGTTGATGATGGCCAGCCGCTTGCCCGCATCGCCGAGCAAGCCCCACAGCGTGCGGGGGCCGATGCTGGTGGCATTCACCAGGGCCGTGTCGTAGCTGCCGGGCCGATAGCGAGTGAAGTGAAACAGGCCATGTTTGCCGGGATTCATGCCCGTCTGAAACGTGGCCCAGGCGGGAGCCGTGACCGGCGGAATCGTGGAGCGCAGCCTGCCAGACGTCCCCGCGACCACCAGGCTCGCCAGGTTCGGCAGATAGCCTGCCTCCATCCACGGCTGCATGATGTCCCACGTCGCCCCGTCCAGGCCGATGACCATCACCTTGTGTGATGCGTGTTGCGTGTTGCGTGCTATGTGTTGTGTGTCACTCATCGCCTAGCGCCCATCGCTTGTCTCACGTCACTGATTCCCCGCACCAGTTGTAACAAGCGGGGCAGCTCATCCAGTCGTAACAGTTGACCCACAGCGAGGTAGATCAGCCCGCCCAGCGCACCAGTGCTGGCTGCTACCAACAGTGCATTGATCGTTGTGGTGGCCCACCCCAAGCAGCCGGCCACTGCCCATCCACCCCATGCAGCCAGTCCGGCGAAGCATGACGCGGCCACCACTCGGGCCGTGTAGGCTCCCAAGTCCAGCCCGCCCAGGGGCCGCAGAAGCCAATAGGCCCGTGCCACGGACAGAAACGCTGTCAGCGTGGAGGCCCAGGCCAACCCGTGCACGCCGATCAAACGCATCAAGCCCCAGGCCAAAAGGACGTTCACGCCCAGCATCCAGGCCATGTGGCGGGTGGGCGTAATCGCATCCCGCCGGGCGTAGTGCGGCGTTAGCAAAACCTGCACCAGCGCCAGCGCTGGCACGTTCAGCGCGTAGATGGTCAGCAGAGCGGCGGTGAGCACGGTGTCTGCCACATCGAACGCCCCACGCTGGAACAGCACCCACACGATGGGCGTGCTCAGAGCGGCCATCAACACCGCGGCCGGGCAGGTTATAAAACTCAGCAGCCGGTAGCCCAGCCGCAGTCTGCGGCGGAGTGCCGGTCCGTCTCCGGCCCGAGCCGAGGCCGATAGGGCCGGCAGGATAGCCGCACTGACGCTGTTGGCGAAGACCTGGAACAGCGACAGCGATATGCGCCGGGCATAGCTCAACGCGGTCACGCTGCCGGCGGGCAGGAAGGACGCCAGGAAGCGTTCAAGAATGAGTCCGCTGCGCCGCAGGCCGATGCCGCCCGCTCGCGTCATCAGCAGTCGCATACCCTCACGAACGTCGGGGTCGGCAAGGCTCCAGGAGAAGCGATAGCGACCGCCGGCCCAGGCTATCGCCACCGCCAGCAGAACCATCTGCGCCAGCGCTCCCACGACATAGCCGAAGGCCAGGGCACGGATGCCCCAGGTGTGGTAGCCAAGCAGCAGTGTCGCCAGCGCGCCCATGTGGCGCACCACATTGCCTGCTGCGGGCACGGCGAAGCGCTCCATAGCGTTTAGTTGCGCCCGCATCACCTCCGCCAGGCCAAGGGGCGGCAGCATCAGGAACAGGATGCGGGCCAGCGAGACGGCCTGCGCCCGCTGGGGTAGTTCCAAGCCCGCCCCCACCACACCCGTGATCCAGCCGGCTGCCAGCCATCCCAAGGCCGAGATGGCTACCAGCAACGCACCGCTGAGGTTCAGCAGGCAGCTGAAAACCGTCCAGGCTCGGGTGCTCTCGCCATCTTGCAGTCCGGTCAGCACCGGCACCAGCCCGCTGACGAAGGATCCTTGCAAGACGAGCATCACGAACTGGGGAACAGTGAAGGCCAAGAAGAAACCGTCGGTGGCTTGGCCAAGGCCGAACAGCGCGGCCACGACCATATCCAGCACCAGTCCACCCAGCACGCCCAGGCTGTTGAAGAGCGAGATGACGGCCGAATGGCGCACGATGGCGCTGTGGGCTTCCTTGTTTTTCGGCTTCGTCGATTCCTTCGGCTGATCTAGTTCAGGCAACCTGCTGGGCCTCCCCATTGTTGGCCGGGAGTTGCACTGTTAGCAGGGAGTTGCACTCCCGGCCCCGGTGGCAAGGGCCAGTTCGCCCCATCACAGGCTTGCCAACGGATGCCCAGACCCCCGGAGTGCAACTCCGGCGGATCAGATGAATGCTCCCCTTCAGGCAACCTGCCGGGCCTCCGAGCGCAGGGCCATGAGCAGCGCAGCCAGCACGCCCAGCAAGCCCCCTAGCACGCCGCCCACGGCGGTGTTGACGAGAACTTTGGGCGACACTGGCGCCCTGGGCAACTGAGCCGGGCTCACGACCAGCAGCCAACTGTCGTGTAGCTGCGTTTGGGTCTCGATCTCTTGCAGCTTAAGGGCGAGGATGATGTACGACTCCTCCGCCAGTTGCCGCTCGCGCACCAACTCGATGAGCTGTCGCTGCTTCTCAGCCAGCTTTGCTTGCAGTGCACCCACATCCGCTTGTAGCGCGGCGATGATGCCCTCCAACGACACCGCTTCGGCTCGTAGCGCGTCCAGCACTCCGCTCATGTCTTGCGTGACCAGCGCAGCAGGACCCAGCCGACCGCGCGCAGTCAACACCTCGCCGGCGCTCAGCAGCTCCAGCGGCAGGTCTCGGCCAGTGGCACTGCCCTGCCCCTGCAAAGCCTCCGCCTGTCCGATGAGCAGATTCACTGTATCGCGGGCTGCCAGGTAGCTGCCCAGGGTCAGGTTCTTGGTCTCCAACGCCTCCCCCGCCGCGCCGTAGCGCTCGTATAGGCCAAACAGATTGCGCACATCGGCCAGGCCAGATTGACGGGAGAAGGAAGCGGGGTACTGGACGTTGTCCACCAGCCCTACGCCGGTTTCTCGCTGGAACGCTTCTAGTCTGTCCTCCGCCTCGCCCAGCTTTGCCTTAGCTGCATCCAGAGACGTGCCGATGTCCCCTTCTGCCTCCAATGGAAAGCCATATAGCTCATTCACCTGAGCCACGTACACGCTGGCCCATGTGTTCGCCAGTTGCTGTGCCATGGCCGGATCACTATGACGTGCCTTGATCTGAAAGTAGCTAGTGTCACCACCCACTTGGGTGCCCCCGATGCGTCCCATCAACGCTCCTGGGGCCTGTTCCTCAGGAGTCAAGGCGTTCCCCATCACTTGAACTACTTGCGCTTCCAGCTCCCGGTTCTCGATCAGGTTGAACAGCGTACGATTGAGTGCTGTGCTCAGCCCTAGCTCCAGAGTGGAACGGAAGCGGCTATCGAAGTCGGCCTTCAGCTTAGGTGTGGTCACCAGCAGCGTCGTTCCCGCCTCGTAGACCGGCGGCAGCACCCGGCTGATGACAAAGGCGGTCAAGGCCCCGATGATGGCCAAGGCGAGTACCACCGGCCAGCGGCGTATCACAGCCCGCACGTAGCGGCCCAGGTCAATCATATCGTTCATAGCTCCTCCTCGAAGGTGCTCAAGGGCAGACAGGGTTCACAAGTAGTAATGCCGAACGACAACGCCTAACAGCGATCCTATGTCCAACAGCGCCATACCCAGCACGGGCACGAGACACCAATGTCGCCAACCCAGGCGCAAGCCCCAGCCGCGCCAGCCCAGCACGAAAACCACAGCCAAGGGCACCAGTGCCGGGAAAAGGTACCTCCCCTGTGGCTGCCAGGCCCGCCCGATCATGGGCAAAAGGACCACGACGGCGACCAAGACCGCCTGAAGGCCCAG
>Ga0075114_10001205_pt1 | contig 14211 bp, 22 predicted proteins | sample AntAceMetag02UKM_FD_69784 | JGI IMG/M metagenome (GOLD analysis project Ga0075114, IMG submission 69784) | Saline lake microbial communities from Ace Lake, Antarctica - Antarctic Ace Lake Metagenome 02UKM | ecosystem: Environmental > Aquatic > Non-marine Saline and Alkaline > Saline | place... | reverse complement strand
ATTTGCATCGTAGAGGGCTGCTACCGAAATGCCTGTTTGTAGATGAAAGAGGCTGGAGACTGTATTCCGGCGGACAGGTCAGGCTGATAGTTGATACGTATGCTGAGCAGAACCAAGGTCAAACTACTACTGCTGATGCAGCAATTGAGATAAAGGAAGGTTGGAAAAATGCCGGAAAAGAAAATTAAGATTTTACAACAAGAGGCGATTGTTGAGGTGACGTCGACTGTGTTGGGGAAGAAGGCGGTCAAGGGTAAGAAGATTAAGGTCAGAGCCTTTGCTACAGATCCAGCGACAGTTGGAGTTAAGTATGGTGTGACGATTCCGACCGGAGATTACGCCAGTGCCAGAGTTGACGTATTCCTGAGCGCTCCGTGCTATAAAGAAGAGATGGTAGATGTGTACAAACAGTTGCAAGGAATTGCAGACACGTTGGTAAGCGCTGAGGTAGACAAGATAACTGGAGGTACTGATGGCAAAAAAACCTAAGGAGGAGTCAGGGGCGCATACCCTGTCTTCTCTACAAACTGCAATGAATAGTGAGATGGGTGCAGGTACTATGTTTAGAGGTACCGGCCTAGCAAAAGATCCGCCAAGGTTGCCCACGGGGATTTTCGCCATAGATTTTTCGACAGGCGGAGGTTTACCGCTTTGGGCAACTTCTTGTTTCTGGGGTCCGGAGTGTTTGGCTGGGGATAGTTTCATTCAGTACAGCACAAGGACAGATACTGTACGACACGACAATAAAGGAGGCACAATTAGGAGATTGTATGAAAGATTTCACGGTGTCTCTGGAAAGGGTAAAGGGAACTATCAGCGTAAGGAATCAGTAGATGCCTTATTCACAGTCCCTTCCGTGAACGAGAGCAATCGTATTTTTCACAATAAAGTTTTGGATGTTGTATCTTGTGGAGTTAAGCGGTGTTACAGTGTGGTACTGAAGAGTGGGCTACAGATAGAGACAACAGCACAGCATAGGTTTTATTGTAAGGGAGCTAAGTTTGTAAAACTTGCAGAGTTGCAGTCAGGAGACCTTGTGTATGTGCATAACGGTACCCCGTATAGGGTGACAGATCCGGAGATACGACGCAGACCTGAAGTGCTTGTGAAGCATCACAGTAGTTGGCCAAAAAAAGTAGTTGCCAAGAAATATGTATATTACAGAGGTAGGGTTAGCCATGCTGTGTATGAGGCACGAATGAATACCATGCAGTATGATGAGTACATAGCCGTGCTTAACACAAATAGCATGGTTGAGGTTAGAAAACTATGGTCTGTGCCGGTAGGCATGCATGTGCATCATAAAGATTTAAATTCTGAGAATAATGATTATGATAATTTGGAGTTGCTTGTGGGAAAGGAGCACAACAGAAATCATGCAGAACTGCAGCATAATAATCTCAGATATGTAGCTGTGCTGGATGAGATAATTAGTATCAAATGTGTTGGAGATAAAGAGACTTTTGATTTGAAGTGTGAGTATCCGCACAACAATTATGTTGCCAATGGTTTTGTGGTGCATAATAGTGGAGGGAAGACGACAGCGGCGATTAACGCTCTGTCCATGGCGCATTCGATATGTTGGAGATGTTTTAAATTGATTGAGTATTGTGAGTGCTCAGCCAAGCCGGTGGAGATGGGAGCTATGTGGCAGGACGTGGAAGGCTGCATTGCTGAAGATCAAGAAATGTTTGACCCCGTATCTGGCTTTGTGGGTAGTTTGGGGGAGTATGTTAAGCAAAAGAGAGCCTCAGTAGTTTCCCTCGAGGATGGTAAATTGTGTGTATCAGAGCCAAGCATGTTATATGACTCCGGTATATGTGAGACACTAAGGATTAAGACAGCTACTGCCGAACTACGAGCCACTCTCGATCACCCAGTTTTTACGTATCGTGGCGGAGCTGGGATGTGGGTTGAGATGCAAGAAATAGCTGTGGGGGACTATATAGCGCGTCCGCGACACAGTATAAGTGTAGAACCCGTTGATTCTGAGTTTACGGCAGACATGGCAGAGTTGTTAGGTCTACTGATAGGTGATGGCAGCATGACCGATTCAAATAGATCTGTATCTTTTGCAGGGATAGACAGTGAAGTTTGGGCCAGACTTGAAAAGCTTGTCATGCCTTTCGGATATTGTGTGAAACGACAGGATGATCGTCATGGTAGGATAGTTCAAAGCGATGCTCATGGTAAAAAACATGAAAAGGGCAGTGGTGCGTTTTTACAAATGTTTCTGAGAAAGATTGGTTTGTGGAACAAACGCTCTGGTGAGAAGTTTATCCCGGCACCTTTATTGATGGAGAGTACAGAAAAGATTGGTAGACTTTTGTCGGGGCTTTGGATGACAGACGGAGGAGTTAATCCTGCAAGACTTAGTCTTGCATATTCCACAACTTCTAGGACGTTGGCAGTGCATGTGAGATGGTTATTGCAGCGGATTGGCATTTTGCCTAGGATGTCAAAGGTGGTGTATCATAATGATAAGCATGCAGATGCTTATATTGTAACAGTGAATGGGTATGATAACCTTCGTAAGTTTATGGCAGCTGTTCCTCTATACTCATATAAAAGAGACATGCTTTCGGAGTTATTGCATAAGCAGAGAAAGCAAATCCATATGACTGCGGATTGTTACCTCCCCTGCTACTCAAATAGAGAGAATTGTAGTCAAAGAGCATTGATTGTGAACGATACGGAGATCTGGTGGGATAAGGTTGTTTGCATAGAAAATGCTGGTGAGTGTAGATGCTATGATGCAACAGTGCCTGTGGGAAGCTCATGGACGGCAAATGATGTGATAGTGCATAACACGCTGGACAGAGACTGGGCTACGGCCGTTGGTGCAGACCCGAATAAGTACATGGTGACGTTAGCCGACAGTGCTGAGCAGTATATAGACATAGCGGAGAAGGCAGTGGTGGCAGATGATTGTGGATTGCTGGTGGTAGATTCATTGGCAGGGTTGGTGCCACAGGCAGAGATCGACGCGTCAGCTCTTGATCAGTTCATGGGGCTGCAGGCAAGGATGATAACGAGGATGGTACGCAACATGAAGCAGTGTTTGATATCGGAGAGAAAACGGGGTAAGCCGGTGACAGTGCTTTTCACGAATCAGCTGCGCAAAAAGATAGGTGTTATGTTCGGTGATCCCGAGACTATGTCCGGTGGGCACGGCATGTTCCATGAGTTCAGTCTTTTGATCCGATGCTCGAAGAAGGCGTTCGATGAATCCGGTAAGAAGAAGTTTACCGACAAGAGCAGGAACGTGATAAAGGCACAGCGGCATACGTTTACGGTGAAGAAGGCGAAGGTGTTAACGCTGGCAGGTGCTGGGGAGTACACGAGAGTCAAGGAGCCGATGCCTGATGTGCGATTGCAGAAAGGGCAGATAGATGATTTTAATACGGTGATGAACTACGCTAAGAATTATGATGTTGTCTGGCCTGATGGGAAAGCATGGGAGTTCTTGGGTATGAAGTTTAAGAGACAGCAGGATATCATGGAGTTATGGCGACAGGAGCGGACGGAATTCTTGAGGGCTAAAATGGAGATTATCCACAGAGCGAAATTGGAAATATCAGGGGAGGCACCGGTGAAGACATGATTATACTGGATAAGATAGACAGACTGAAGAAAAAGGCGAGGAAGCAGCACACGCAGTATCGTGCAGAGCTGGGCTCTTTAGGTTGTGGTGCTTCCTTAGGGGAGTACGTTAATCCCAGATTACGTAAGGCAAAACTTGATTTTAATAAAACGATGGATGAGCTTGCTAAGCTAGACAGTGACTGTCCAACTGCACGATTATAGAAGAGGATTCTGATGATAAAGGCGAGATGTCCAGCTTGCAAGCGATTGCATTTGTACAGTAAGAGTGATTGGCGGTACATATCAGGCATACCATCAAAGAAGGCTCTTTGTTCCAGAGGCTGTTTGAGGAACTACATAGTGCGACAGGATGGAGAATATCCATCAGAAGCAATAAGCCCAGATGCTGCAAGACAAGGGGATGTATACAGTAAGAGATTCAACTCTTGGTTTTGTTCGTATTATGAGGTGCTCGTGGCCTCGTGGTTGAATGACAATAAGATTGAGTTTGAATATGAGAAGCTGGCATTCCTGATGGGAGAAAGGAACCGTCAGTATATTCCTGATTTTTACCTGCCACAGTATAAGGTGTTTCTGGAGGTAAAGGGAGTATGGGAGCAGGGAGCGAAGAAGAAGGTGAAGGAGTTTGTTATGACCTACCCCGAGACACCGCTGATAATAGTCCCATGGACGTTGTATAATGAGTTTAAGAAAGATGGCACAGAAGAGAGAATAATTACATGAGTGAGAATCAGAAGATAGTATTGTTTGTATGTTTGGTATTCGCCGTGGTTGCCGTAGCCAGTTATTTCTCCATTAAAAGAGATATCAGGAGGGAGGGGGCGAGAAAACGCCGAGAGAAGGTAGGAAGGACAGGATTTGATGACTGATAATTTCGCAACAAGAGTAATACGAATGAGACAGCAGAATGGGCTTGACCCGTTTGTGTCTGAGGCGTCAATGGATCCGACAGCGCTTGCGGCGGAGAACATCAATCTTCTGCCTCGAAGAGAGACCGGAGTTTTTGATGGCCCGAGAGCATCGTCATTGCAGAGTTGTTGTATTAGGCAGGTGGTGATAGGAACAGCATTGAAGAAAAAACAGACACAGACAGTTGGCCCAGCAATGAGGCTGATATTTGATGTTGGAGACGCCACGCATTATTTCCTGCAGAATCGGGAGACTATGTTTGGCAACAGGCGAAGGGGATGGTGGAGATGCATGGCATGTGATAGTGTTCTGTATTTTGGAAGACCGCCACAGGACCCGTGCAGGAAATGCGGTGCCCGGCCAGAAGCGATTGAATATCATGAGCATCCGTTGAAGATAGACACTGAGCAGTATCAGTGTTCTGGACACCCAGATATGTTTTTCGAGAAAGCGGATGGGAGACACCGAGTGATAGAGCTGAAGACCATGACCAGCCGCTCGTTTGCGACCCAGACCTCCCCGATGGTGGATCACGTATGGCAGGTGCTTCTGTACGCTTGGGGATGCTCGCTTGATAAGACACTGCCAGTGGACATAGATCCAGACGTTGCATACGTTGCCTATATAAGCAAGGAGATCGTAACCGGTTCGCTGCCAGTTAAGATTTTTCATGTTCAGGCAACTGCAGCGATTATGCGTAGAATTAAGGCGAAGTTGGAGCTGTATAAGATTGGTGTAGACAATTTCCCGAATCAGTTACCGCCGTTAAACCCGAAGTGTGTAGCCAAAGATTTTGAAAACTGGGAAGGACGCAGTTGTCCGTGCTTAAGTGAATGTAGAGATTTTGGAGCTTAAATGTCAATAAGAGACGACAGTCCCTCAGCTAGAATTACCGATGCCGTCCGTATTTTTGGAGAGACAGCAAAAAGAGCTGGTGTATCTGCGAGAGAGTTGGGAGCAGCTTTGAGGATGCTGGGAAGGGCTGGTGTTCAGTTTAATGATAACGTAGCAGATATGGCCAGTGTGATGACACGGGTAGAGCCGCCACAGCAGCGGGTGCTGGAGGAGAATGGAGGTATTTCGCCAATGTCGGAACTCCTTAGGGGTAGATCGAGCCACACTTCGGGTATGCATGACGCGCTTTATGGAATTGATATGGCTAGGGAGCGGGACAGGACGGACTATTCCATAGGAGAGTATCAGGCTTTTTTGTAGCCAGTGGATGAGGTGCAAGCGATTGCACCCCCAAAGGAGATGGAGTTTGGTGGATTCAAGATTGTGGTTGACTCGTCAGTACCGGAAAAGCCGCCGGTAAGAATGATTCGTTTCAGGGGAAGAAATGATGCTTGATAATTACACGTTTGGAAGATGTACAGTGGTTGTGACGTTAGAAGACGGCACAGTTCTGAATGGAGTTGTTTTTTCGGCGCAGTATTCGCAGGAGTCGCATACTTTCCCGCCGTCAGGAATGTTCCAAGACCGGTTTATGAGCCCAAGACAGATGACGTTGACCATGGATGTGCAGGAGATGGAAATGACAGTTCTTGCTGGAACACGCCCTTCTGAGTATTTGCTGGAGAAACCGGACAGAGTGATTAGATTTAAGGAGAAAGCATGCCACGCTTAATTACACCAATCTCAGGTATGGATTCTGCCAGAGTAGTGAAGATATTCAGAGACCACATGGAGTATTTGGCTGGGCACAATGGGCTAGAGGTTCATGTTGCCAGAGATTGGTCAATGCGTGCCGTCAGGCTCACGCTGATGAGAGGAGAACGGTATGTTGAAAGATTGGTGGGGTTTGATGATGATTTGATAGACGTACACCTTGTCCGGTACCTCTTTGAGGATATGCGTGGAATGCTGGATGAAGGAAGGGCAAATGTCCGTGGACAGTCAGTAGTCCAAAGGCCTCAGTTTATTCCGCCGGAGCTGGGTCGGATTCCAGAGCCAGAGCACGCACCTGAGAAGGATGCAGATTTGACGGTAAGAGATATACGATTTTTTAAAGAGTCGGTAAGAGTAATCAGATTCAGGAGGTAGGATGAATATAATTGAAATTAAGTATTTGCGAAATGGTTTTACAAGGAGAAGACACTGGTGACGACTGATGTCCCGATGAAGGCAAGCGAATGCCCGAAGGCGTACTTGCGCAGAATACTCGAGGATGGTAATGTGACGTTGGCGAATATATCAGATTATGCAGGGATGAAGGACAAGGGGAACAAAACCTAGTTGAATGATTAATCAAAGGAGGAGCATTATGTTGGGAAAATCGAGGTTGAGTGTAGTTTTGGTGCTGGTGATGCTGATGGGCCTGATGTCAGGTTGCGCAAGTTTTACGAAGAATTCGTACAAGAGTTTGCTGGTGGCTTCGGAGCTGTACAACACCACGATGATTTCAGTTGCTGAGATGGAAAAGACTGGAGTGATAACGGCAGAGAAAAGACTCGAGGTGAATTCGTATGCTAGGCTTTATTACGATTCGTATCAGGCAGCAGTAGATGCCTTGGGAGCTTACGTCAGTTTGGACAGCACTGCTAATAAAGAAGTAGCGTCCATGGCTGTATTGAAAGCTACCCTGTCTATTGCAACGATGGTGGAGAAGATAAAACCGTATTTGCATAAGTAGGGAAAGATGTACTCAGAAGCGATAATTAAAATATTAGAAGGAGATGACATGAACTCAGCACTGTTGATTAAGGTATTGGAGTTGATTCTGACGCACGGAATCCCGGTGACGATTGCTGCGATAAAGGCTACAGGAAAAGAGGAGTTGACACTGGAAGATATACAGGAACTCCGTACACGAATTAAACCGCCTGAGGATTATTAGTAGGTATGCGGGAGCTGGTGCCGTGGCTGCTATTTGGGGCAGCCTTGTTTTTCTTTATACTGGATGAGATCTGGATTTATGTGCTGAAAAAAGAGCTTGACAGTCATAAAGAAAATGACATTCTGTTTGAGGAAGATAATGCGGAGGAGAGATGAAGAAGATTGAAGCTATTGTAGGGTTGGATCTGTCATTGACGTCAGCAGGTGTGGCCAGATGGCCGATTACAGAACCGGATCCGAAAACGTCGACCGTCGGCATACCGCCGGAGTTTGGATCAGATATGGAGAGATATGTTGAGTCAGTTACGCAGCTGTTCAATCTGATAGGAAAGAACGATGTCGTCTTCATGGAGAATTATTCGTACGGGAGCGCGTCGAACGCTGTGATGGCCGGAGAGCTTGGAGGGATAGTGAAGTTCATGATCCTGAGAAAGACCGGTTTAAAGCCGATATGGGTATCGCCGAACACGCTAAAGAGGTTCGTGCTGGGAGCTGGTAAGGGACAGGATAAGAATAAGGTGATTCTCGGTGCCTATAAGAAGTGGGGGATTGAATGTGACACAGATGATGAGATAGATGCTTATGCCCTTTGTATGCTCGGTAAGCAGTTGCTGCACTTTGATAAGCCGGCTTATAAGTATGAGATCGAGTGTAACGAGACGGTGACCTTGGGATCGCTGGAGAACAGAAAGAAAAAGAAGAAGGACAGAAATGCAAATCTACCAGTACTGAATAGGTGCTATGAGATTCTTGCAAATAAAGGCAGTCTTTGATACCAGTTTTTCAGAAATTAGTAGCAAATTAGTAGTTGGGAGGTACGATGGAGAGAACAAGTAGGTTTACGCCACGGACGTATGAGAGGAGAAAGCTGAATAAGGGAGCAGGATGGCCGGTGTGTTTCGAGAATGCATGGGAAAGACACTTCAAGGCATGGGTGACACTCGATCTGATAAGCCAAGATCCGCCAGCACCAGAGCCAGCACCGATGCCGGAGCATAAGCCGTATTGCTCGTCAGTTAAGGTGAAGAGGAAGCGTTTGCTGGATAGAATAGAACCAATGGACATGGTGAGTGTGGCTGTCGATAATGAGGTGATATAGGAGGAATGATGAATACAGTTTTGGTGACAGGAGCAGCAGGATTTGTTGGGTCGCACGTTTGCAAGCGATTGCATGATGACGGGTGGAGAGTAATAGCAATAGACAATATGCAGAAGACGTATGATCCGAAGGTAAAGGTGATGAGGCTGCTTGATCTGTCCTCGCATTGTCAGTCGCATCCGGAAAGATTTGTATTTGAGCAGGTAAGTATTCTGCGACAAACTCGGGTGGAGGAGCTGATAGCCCTGTATGCTGTGGAGACAGTTGTGCATTTGGCTGCAGTAGCCGGAGTAAGGGATTCACTGGAGAATCCGAGACTGTTTATTGACACGAACGTCCATGGGTTTCAGAGCATACTGAGTTCGATACGAAAGTTGGAGGTGAAGATGATATACGCTTCGTCCTCGTCAGTTTATGGCGGAGTAGCCGGCGGACAGCAGGATGAGAGTCTGCAGTGCTCGCAGCCAAAGAGTTTGTATGCCGCTACGAAGTTGATGAATGAGTCACAGGCATATGCACATCACGTGGCATACGGTGGTTCCTTCGTGGGACTACGGTTTTTCTCGGTGTATGGACCGTGGGGGAGACCAGATATGGTGTTATGGAAGTGGGCGGAGGCGATTAGGGTAGGTAAACCGATCACGGTGTACAATAATGGTGGGATGACCAGAGACTGGACGTACATAGACGACGTTGTCGAAGCCATAGCCATGTGTCTGAATCCAGAACAGCCAGACCTCGTCCCGCAGGTGTACAATGTTGGTGGCGGTGAGCCCATATTGCTGAATGACGCGATTATGCTGATAGAGGATTTCTACAAGACGATTGCCTACAGAGAGTATGAGCCAATGCAGCGCTGTGACGTTATTGCATCGGATGCAGACTGGGGTAGATTGCATGAAGCAACTGAATGGATGCCACGTGTTCAGTTCAGGACAGGGCTGGTGAAGTTTTTGACTTGGCTTGAAAAACATTTTCAAAAGGAGGAGGAATCATGTTCTTGAGAATAGTAGTAAATTATGTTTTAGTGTCAGCGGCCTTGGCTGCATGGTTTTGCATTGTCGAGCCGAAGTTACGGGCACAGGAATGCCCGCCCGGCTATGAGTGCCTGACTTTTGAAGAGAGCATTAAGAATCATGAGGTAAGTATGTATAAATGCTTGTGCGGAGAGGAGGAGTTAGTAAGAGTTGGGACAACAGATGCAGAAGGCATCCTGACTATTCCCGACGTAGAAAAAGGAGTGTGGTATAAGGTAGTGCCGACAGAAGTGGTCAGAACTTATACGCCAAAATTTCAATTTATTCGTATTCCAAAGGAGCCGAAATGAAGAAGACATTGATTACGTTATGCCTGTTTTTTATGATGGTGACAGTAGCGCAAGCGATCAGCATCAACTTCGCTGTAGACTATGACAGAACCGATGTGGATGAGGATTCGATTCCCGCCTATCTCGATAACTGTCCTGACAGCCCGAATCCATTGCAGGCGAATGTGGACGGGGATGCCATTGGAGATGTTTGTGACGAAGACACGATTTACGGATACGTCTCTGGAGAGTTTAAAGAAGGACTGGCGATTAGCGTGAGCCTTTGCAGTGACTCGGTATGCACAGGGAAAGCATTCGCCGCTGAACCGACGACCGACGATAATGGCTACTATGCAGCAGGTAATCTGTCTGATGGGCACTTTATTGTAGAGCCGCAGTCAGATCTGTATGTATTTTACCCGACGAATGCAATTGTTGTTATACCGAACGAATGACGGAGGTAGGTTATGAGTTTTAAGGCATGGGGACAGGTCTCCATAGTCGTGATGCTACTGCTGGCAGTGATCGCAGCAGTAGTTGGGACTATGAAAGGGGCGGAAGAAAAGTTTGCGGATAAGGCAGTAGAGACAGAGGTCAAGGAGTTACGGTATGAGCGGGACATTCGGGATCTGGAGCAGCGAAAGTTTAAGGCAGAAGAGGTGTTCCAAGGTCAGCCGATGCCCCTCGAGTCGAAGCGCAGTTATGATAAGTTGAAGCGGGAACTCGAAGAGGTGGTAGGCAAGAAGAAGGCGCTGTATACGAAATGATTTGCAATCGCTTGCACAAAAAAGTTTATGCTTGCAATAAAACCTTGACAAAAGATTTTTATTATATTATTATATATAATAGGACAAACAAAAACCAATAATCAAAAAAGGAGAAGGTGTGTGGCGAAGACAACTAGAAGCATTCCATCATTATCAGATTATATACAGGCAGGTTATCCGTGTCTGTTCCTGAGAACGGTGGAAACGCAAGCAGCTGAGAAGGATGTGAGAAGGGCGCTTAGCGAAATGAACATGGGAGACACAGGGTTTGGGGTCTGGAAGGCGACCTCCGGTCTGAAAGTTGGAAAAGCAGATGGGACGGAGACACCGACAGACAGGTGCACTGACCTGCTTGATGCTCTGGCATTCGTGGAAACGTCGGAGACCCCACTGGTAGTGTGCTTTCATAATACTCGGCAATTTGTCAACAACTATTCAATAATACAACAGTTGATTGATGCCATTTGGGCCGCCAGAACAAAAGGCAGTCACATTATTCTGATAGGCCCGCATCTGGAGTTACCGGCGGAGCTGAAGAATCTGGTGACCTATGTTGACAAGGCATTGCCTACACAGGATGAGCTGAAAAAGAATTTCAAGAAGATAGTAACAGCTTATGAAGACAAGCTTGACCTTCCGAAAGGGAAAGACGCAATGAACCTGCTCCTAACCGATGCGGCCCGAGCGGCCATTGGACTGGATGAGATGGGTGCTGAAAATGCAATTGCTCTGAGTCTTGCAAAGTCTGAAAGCGTTGACTTGGAATTGATACAGGCACAGAAAGAACAGGAAGTTCGGAAGTCAGATGTTCTTGAATATGTTGGAGCCAGAGAGGCGATGAATGAGGTTGGTGGTTTTCATGCTATGAAAGAATGGCTTGAACGCAGATCGACAGTTTTCTCCAGTAAGGCAAGAGCGTATGGATTGCCGTATCCGAAAGGAATGCTGATAGTTGGACCGGCAGGAACTGGAAAGAGTCTGGTAGCCAAGGCAGTATCGACTTATCTGAAATTGCCATTGCTTAGACTTGATATGGGTAAGGTGTTCAGGTCATTAGTTGGTGAGTCAGAAGCCGCGATACGGATGGCGCTGCAGGTAGTTGAAGCAGTAAGTCCGGTAGTACTCTGGATGGATGAGATTGACAAGGGGCTGGCCGGTATGAGAGGCTCAGGAGATCTGGATAGTGGTGTAACGAGCAGAGTAGTTTCGACGATACTGACATGGAGACAGGAGACAACGTATCCGGTTATGCTCGTAGGAACAGCGAATGATGTTGCCAGCATCCCGAGCATGGTGTACAGAAAAGGTCGGTTAACCCAAAAAGTCTGGCCGACAATAAACGCCTTAAATTGCTGGAACGTCCTAAAGCTGGACTTGCTACAGCGTGGCTGGAAACGGCGAGCGCGAATGCTTGAAAAAAGTTCAGATGTTACAATGGAAAATCAGCAGCGAAGCACCTGCCTTGCAAGCGATCGCAAAATTGGTGAATGTTCAGAGACTAAACAGGGCGTATTATCTCTTGACAGCATTGGCTTAATGTTCTATAATTTGATGAAGTCGTCAACTTATAGAATTAAGGAGATAGTCGATGTGGTCACAAAAGTACGATTGTTGCCAAAATTGTGGTACCAAAACAATTCGACACATGGCCTTTGGGCTGTGTGAGCCTTGTTACAAGAAAGATTATGCTAAGCAGAACAAAGAGCGAGAAGCTGAAAGAAAAAGAGTTTGGTATGAAAAACATAGAAATGACCCACAATTTAAAGAAAGAGCATACGAGAATAAGAATGGTGATTGGAAGGCAGTGTATGTTAAATATGGTGGGAAGTGTGCTGACTGCGGAACTACTGAGAACCTACAGATTCATCACAGGGATCACCGTGGGCACAATGTTCCGAAAGCTGACAGAAACAATGACATTTCTAACCTCGTTTTGTTGTGCAGAACATGCCATGGACGGTTGCATGGAAAAGTTGATGGGTGGGCAAGAAAGTGGGATTGCTGCAGAGAGTGTGGAACAATTGCTAGGCCCCATCAGGCCCATGGATTATGCAGAAACTGTAAGGCAAAGGATTGGTACCAGAAACACGGAAAGACAAAAGTACATAGGTAATAAAGATATAGTCCAAGCCGGTATGAAAGTATCGGGACTACTTGTAGATGAAGTATGGGCGACTGATTTACCTGCCAAGGATGAGCGAGCAGAAATCTTTGATATTCATATCAGGAAGAGAGACAGGAACCCTGATAATTTCGATTCTGAATTACTCGCAGCAAAGTCAGGTGACATGGTAGGAGCTGAGATTGAAAGTTGTATTGAGGATGCAATGTTTACTGCTTTCACAGATGGTGAGCGAGAGTTCACGACAGAGGATATTCTGACGGCAGTGAGTGAAACGACCCCACAGGCTATAAGAGATGTAGAAGAAGTAAGAGCCATAAGAGATTGGTGTAAGACCAGAGCCAGAAGTGTGGCAACTGGAGGTCAAGGAGACGTGGTTAAAGAGTCAGCCAAGGTGCGTAAGATAGGCTCTGCAAAGAGAACACCGAAGAAAACAAAAGACAACTAGAACGTTAACGTAAGAGATGGAGGAAAGAGATGGCAGAGAAAAAAGGAACCAAGACGACCTCGAAGACCGGTGGAAACAAAAACGAGGCGGGCACAGGAACAGTTTCAAAAGTGAAACTGGTAAGGGACGTGGTAGTGCGGGAGAAGCTGCTTGATGCAAAGAGAGCTATTGATGATAATTACATCGACCTCTCGAAGTTGCTGTATGAAGCATACCACAAAGATTTCGCAGCAAAGTGGGGATTTGAAGATTTCCGTGAGTACTGTGCTGAGGAGATTGAAATGGATTATCGCAAGGCGATGTATCTCGTAGATATCTGGGACAAGGTGAAAGGACTGAATCTTTCTCCGGCAAAAGTTGCCGAGCTCGGGTGGACAAAGATGAAGGATATCGCTGCTGTCATTAATGAGAAGAATGCAACTGAGCTTCTCGAGAAGGCAGAGAAGATGACCAGTCGTGAGTTGACAGAGGCAGTCAAGGTTATGCGGAAGACTGATTCGTCAGGAGCAGTGTTGCCGACAATAACAACGATCAGCCTCAAATGTTCTGATGCTGAGTCGAAGGCAATTCTGGATGCACTGGAAGAGGCGAAGAAGCTGTGTGCTGTGAACAATGACACAATGGCTTTTGAGATGATCTGTCAGGAATGGTTGGATGATAAGGGAGTGACACCTGTAAGACGTTCTCTCGATGACACCATCACGTACCTGCAGGGAGTGTATGATGTTGACATTTCGTATAAGGCGAAGACCGCAGAGGAAGAGACAACTGTGACAGCATCAGATGATGTTGAACATGAAGCGGATGTAAAGAAGGTGAACAGGAAGAAGAGTGAAAAAGCCGATGATACGACAGTAACCAGTGATCAGGATATTGACGACATTCTCGGCTTGTAAGGACATCACAAAGATACTTGACAATAGAATTCGTATGCTATCCTTATTTCAGGTAATTCCAAAAATAGGAGATAGCATGCGGATACAAGGAGAGTGCAAGTTAGATAGGGACTTAAATGCTTCTCTAAATATTAGAAACATAGGATTTAATACCGACGGGCAGTCGGGAATTTACGCTTGCGGAGATGGCTCAATAGAGCCGTCGTTGAAACAAGAAAAAGAA
>Ga0075114_10001204_pt1 | contig 14233 bp, 12 predicted proteins | sample AntAceMetag02UKM_FD_69784 | JGI IMG/M metagenome (GOLD analysis project Ga0075114, IMG submission 69784) | Saline lake microbial communities from Ace Lake, Antarctica - Antarctic Ace Lake Metagenome 02UKM | ecosystem: Environmental > Aquatic > Non-marine Saline and Alkaline > Saline | place... | reverse complement strand
CTTCTTGCCGGCCTCTGACTCCCTCAGGATCTTGATAATTTTTTCTTCTGCGTAACGTGATTTCTGCATGGCTTACCTCCTTTGAAATAGGTTGTAAACCAAAATCACTAACTTGTAAATACTTCAGTTTTTAGGGGTGACGTCACTTCGACACAAGACATCTACTAATTAAGTAGAAGTATTTATATTAATTTATAGTAAGAGGAGGTGGAAAATGAAGGTAGTATATACACTGGTTATATTAAGTTTATTGGTACTCTCAGTGGGTTGTTCCTCAGTTCCGAAACGCATGGGGGCGATACAAGGCAGGGATTACGAAGTTATTGGTAATGCAAAGGCATCAGCAGGAGGATTTATGCTTTTGGGATTTATACCTATAGCTCATAACAGTAAAATCACAAGGGCCTATGAAGCTGCCGTTAATCAACTGGGTGGTGATGATTTGATAAACCCAACTATGTCTGAGAGTTGGTATTGGGCATATGTTGGTAATGGATATAGGGTTAAAATAAAAGGTAATGTTATAAAATACAAAAACTGATTCCTCACGAAAAAGATTAAGTGACAAGGAGCAATATCGCTGCAGAATCATAGTTTTAAGTCTGCCGCAACCAAGCAGTTTTTTGACACAAAAAAAGCACCTAGCAAAACGCCAAGTGCTTAGAATTACTTGGAGGAGCTGAAGGGGATCAAACCGTCGACCTCTAGACTGCTACTGACAAAAAGAAATAATCCGATTTTACCTGTTGTTACTTAGTGTTTGTTCTTGCTTCTAAAATCATATAAACAGGGGTAGCATCTTACATGGTGTTACCCCTTATTTATGCTGTCTACTTCACAGTTTATTTTTTAAGAAAAGTCGCTTTGGAAGCCCACATCTAATCCCAACGCATCGAGACTACGAAGGAAGGGACTGCGCAGACTATAGGTTTTTATTAAAAGCGCCAGTTTACGAGAACCATCCCCGGAGCCACTTCGTCTGGGAAATTACCGAACCATTTTTTGTTCTGTGCAATAATATTCACAATCCCGATTTGAACCCCGGTTTCTGCTGTCTCGGCATAGTTGATAAAACCGAGCTGCACCCCTTTAATATGTCCGGAATAGTTTACACAACCTAACTGAAATCCGAAAGTTTTTGCTGACTCAGCATAGTTAATAAAACCGAGCTGCACCCCTTTTATGTGTCCGGCATAGTTTAAACAACCTAACTGAAATACAGAAGTTTGTGACGCCTCGACATAGTTGATAAAACCGAGTTGCACCCCTTTCATGTATCCAGCGTAGTTTACACACCCTAACTGCAGGCCGAAAAAATTGTTACTGGTATAGTTTGCCGGAGCTAGATGTATCCCATTATAACAATCTGCATAATTAAGAATAAGCCCCAGGCTCAGACCAGTACTCTGTCCGTTTGAACCATTGACGATTCCCAGTGACAGTGCTGACTGTTGGTTTTCACCCCAAATGCTCAAGGCCAGACCTTCGATTGTTTCACCCCGGCCATGAAATGCAATATCCGGGGTAAGGCTAATCTGTACCTGTTTATTAGCGGCCATGGCTGTTGTTGCAGTAAATATAACAACCAGACAAAAAAGTATTTTTTTCATTGTTTATCTCCTTTTAGTTTAGTAAATAATTGAGTTGGCTAAATAAATCAACATTTTTTCAGGTTATATTAATTTTTCAACACACTTCAAAAAACAACATAAATGATGATAATTTTAAATAATTACCGCCGAACTACCCCCCCCAAGTCCCCTACAGGACACATATATTTTAGGCTTGTGGCAATGTTCTATTTCAGATAAATATCAAGATCATCAAATAACTGACTTGAGAACAGAAGCTTTCTGAATTTTGTCAGATCTTCGTGAAAAATTCTCGTATTGTCATATACTTCAAAATCTTTTTTCAGGATAGAATAAATTCTTTGGGTTCCATGTCCCAGTTTGTCAGCATTTCTAAATGAAAGGGCCTGAAGATCAGCCAGAACTTCAACAGTTAGAATATGCTTTGAATTGCTCACAAGATTAAATGCTTTCCGCGCAGCCACTGTTCCCATACTCACAACATCCTGGTTGGAGGCATTGCATGATATTGATTGCGTGCTTACCGGATTTGCAAGATGCCTGTTCTCAGCGGTTGAGGATGTGGCAAGATACTGAGCGCCCATAAATCCCATAGTGAGTCCCACCGTACCCGGGATAAGGTGTTCCGGCAGACCTTCATTAAGATTTTTATCCAGCAATTTGTTTATTCTTCGTTCAGACAGATTACATAAAGTGGAAATTGCTATACTAAGTGCATCCATTGCAAAACTGATGCTTTGTCCATGAAAGTTCCCGCCATGAATAATCTTTTTCTTTTCAGGAATAATTATTGGGTTATCATTTGAAGAGTTGGCCTCAATCTCAACTGTTCTGATCACGCTGTCTATTGTTTCTTTCACCGGAGCCAGGATTTGAGGCGTGCATCTTATTGAATAAACATCCTGAACATTTATGTCGGTTTCAAACACTGTATCTTTGGACGGATCCTGTTTACGAATCTGTTTATGCATGCCCTCACGGCAAATAATGTTTTTAGAGCCTTCAAATAAGCTTTTAACTATTTGTGATATCTTTAACTGTCCCGGATGGGGTTTTACTTCATGAAGATCTGTGTCAAAAGCATCATCAATACCCCCAAAGATTTCCACTGCAAATGCGGCATTTACACATGCAATACGAAGAGCCTTTTCTGCCCCGAATATTGTAAAAGCGGAAAGAGCTGTCATTGCAGCAGTTCCATTCACCAGCGCAAGCCCCTCCTTGTGGCCAAGCTTGATCGGAGTAAGGTTTGCTTCATAAAGTGCCTGTTCTGCTGTACAAAGCTGTTTATTAATATAAACATTCCCCTTTCCAATAACCGCAAGGGCCATGTGAGCAAGGTGCACAAGGTCTCCGGACGCTCCCACACTACCGCACTCAGGGATATAAGGAGCTATTCCTGCGTTAATCATATCTTTCATTAATTCTAGAAGCTCAGTCGTAACCCCGGAATATCCTTTAACAAGAGTATTAAGCCTCACCGCAAGTATTCCCAGAGAAATATACGGCAGAATCGGATCACCGAGACCGGCTGCATGGCTCATAATAAGATTAACCTGAAGCGTCTCGATTTCACTGTCATCAATTATCTTATTGCACATGGGCCCAAATGATGTGTTCACACCATAGGTAATACGTTTTGCTTTGATTGATTCTTCCAGAAACCGTCTTGATGCTCTGCATCTTTCAAGCGCCCCGGAATCAAGTTCAACTTTCTTATCCCCAATACCAATGGCTACAATATCTTTATAGGTTAAATCATTTCCAGTAAGAAGTACTGTGGGTCTGGCATCCATTATATAGTCTCCCTTAAGTCAAAAAATGTGGTTCTTTTTCTCTTTTTACCAAACTGATAAACTTTATTATCAATATCTTCCGCTGTGGTAAGGACTATTTCAGGAACCACGCGGACTTTTGCACGAATTTCATCTCTAACATAGTCAATTGAAACAGACGAATCATTAATGGACGCATGGAGAATAATTCTATCCGTACCGTCACTGTTAAGTTTTGCCTCAACATAACCGCCATAAAACCAGTTCCTGCCTTCAAGGGACTCAATAATTGAATTTGGAAAAATTGTTGTGCCCTTATATTTCAGCATCTGTTTCTTTCTTCCCAGAATAGGAGCAAGTCTTGATGTTTTGCGTCCGCAGGCGCATTCTTCATTAATAAGAAAAGAAATATCTCCTGTTTTGAACCTGATAAGCGGCATCCCGGTTATTCCAAGCGGAGTAACCACAACTTCACCTTCAACTCCAGCCACCACAGGATTATTATTTTCATCGACAAGCTCAACAACGATCAATTCCGGTCTGAGATGTCCTCCCTGTCTTGCGCTGCATTCGCAGAAAGTGGTTGCAAGTTCTGAGGATGCATATGTGGAGTAAATTTCCGCGCCCCAGTAGTTCTCAAGTTTTTTAGCAACAGAGATCAAATCCAATTTTTTGTTTCTTACCGGCTCCCCAATGGCAATCAGTTTTTTTACGCCTGCTTTTGCAGGATCTTCACCCGCTTCAACAGCATACTCAGCAACTTTCATCATTAAGGAAGGAACACCGATAATCACAGTTGTTTTTATGGTTTTCATCAACTGCCAGTGCTGTGCCGCACTTCCCGCACCCGCCCTGAGCACCCGTGCATTCAAGCTTACTCCGCCCAAAAAATATGCAAGCCCAGCCATGAAACAACGGTCAATAGCCGCACAGATTAAAAGTGTATCGTCTTCGGTAATCCCGGCCATCTGAAAAGCAACCTCTTCATTATATGCAAGACGTTTAAGATCTGACTGTGTCTGGGAAATAACAATTGGTTCACTTCCGGTTGTCCCTGAGGTAAGACAGATATCCACCACCTTTTTTTGAGACACAGCCAAAAAATTATTTTTTTTATCCGCCATATAGGCTTTATCTATAAAAGGCAAAAAACGAAGATCTTCTATGTTGCGAATGTCCTGACAATTTATACTATTTTCATTAAACAGCTTTTTATAAAAAGGGCTGCAAGTGACTGTATATTCAAGATGTTTAATTAACAGTTCTGTCTGGATATTATTAATTTCATCTACAGATTTATACTGTAGACCAGAATATATATTTGTATCAAAACCAACAGTCATTTTATTGTTTAATTATTAAAGTTAAGCTTATCTAGCTGTTATTTTTACTCACACGAATCAAAGCGTATTCATCATGATCACAAATTTTAAGACAGCAAATTTTCTCATGATTTATTTTGCTTTCTTCTTTGATAATTCTTAAGCCATCTTTAAGACCTGAATATTCAGGGGAAGCAAAAATCCTGTTTTTTTTCATGCTGACCCCCGCGACAGCCAGATCCAGTGCCGCTGCAGCAGGAAAACTGCCATACAGAGGCGAATAGGCTGCCACAATATTTTTGTTGTTCAGAAAGTGTTGATATTTTTGCCCGGAAATTTTATTTCCGTCCGCACCGATAAAAAGATAAGAATCCTCTGGAATACTTATTTTGTCAGTTGTCAGTTTCCCGATACTAACATCTTCAATAATACAATATTCAGAATCATTATCCGTGTCCCGGGTTAGAATAAAAAACGCAGCACCTCCTCCGGGAATTGCAGTCTGTTTGTTAAACTCAAAGGGTTTAATCCCGGAAACATCGTCTTTTTTAAAAAGGCGTTGTCCGCAATATCCAAGTACACCTGAAAATTCATCCACCCCTCCCAGCAGCACTGAATCTACCCGTTTTTCTTCAAGCCATCTGCGGGCAGTGAGAAGCGCCGAAGGAAAAGACATTTCAAACTGACTCACCGTAAGAGAAGGTCCTTCAATTTTCATTAAAATAGATACATGAGCTGCTGCAGAATTATGCACGGAATTTGAAAAATGTATGGGAGAGGCGTGCTCATCTTTCCCTTCATCTATCACAGAATCAAGAAATGAAAAAGTGGTATTCATGGCACCGTATCCAGAGGCAATAATAATTCCCATTCTCGTTCGGTCAAGGTCTTTAATTCCACTGTCTTCTATTGCAAGGGATGCACCCAGAAGTGCCAGTTTTGAATAATTATTTATTCGACGCAATGATTTCTTTGGAATAAAAGAAAAAAGAGCTGAAGTATCTGTAACAAAAACCTGTGCTTCAACTTCAGCTTTGCCCTTTACCCCCAAGGTAACAGCTTTGGTACGCGATTCACCATTGGAGAGCGCAGACACTAATTTTTCAACTCCGCACCCAAAACCTCCTGCTGTGCCGATCCCCTTCACATATATTCTCATAAGGGCTCACTCCCTCTGCCGATTACAAGAACAGAGTTATTTCCGCCAAAGGCAAGCGATTCTGAAATGGCAAAATTTCCGTCTATTTGTTTATTTTCAGCCTGGGGAGACGAATGAAGTTCAGGATCCTTTTTGGAAAAACCAATACTTGAAGGTATTTTACCGGCCACGAGAAAGGCTGAGGTAAAAGCTGCTTCAATTGCTCCTGACGCGCCCAGTGTATGCCCTGTATAACCCTTTGTAGAATGAAAAGGAACCCCATTTAACATTAAATCAAGAACCATACTTTCAACTCTGTCATTGTTTTCCGTACCGGTTCCATGCGCGTTTACAAAAGCAATGTCAGAAGCAAACACTCCACTTTCCTCCAGCGCATCAGTAATAGCTCTTTTCAGACCTGCACCATCTGGTTTTGGTGCTGTCAAATGATATGCATCACTGGAAGAACCATATCCGCAGATAAAAGCAGAAGGAGCTATTTTTCTTTCGGTTAATGATTTTTCAGATTCCAACACAAAAATTGCAGCGCCTTCTCCAAGGTTCAAACCGGCCCGACTCACATCAAAAGGTCTGCATGGAGAACTGTCAACAATAAGAAGCGAAATAAAACCATTATACGTAACTCTGCACAGTTCGTCGGCACCACCGGCTATAACCACATCACAAATTCCCGCCTGAATCCACGAAGCTCCAATACCGATGGCATCCGTCCCCGATGAACATGCATTTACTATTGTCTGACATGGCCCGGACAGATTATATTCCCTCGCGATAAGATCTGCGGGGTTGCTTCTAAGAAACCTTTTTATCGGGGCCATGTCCGGATCTTTGCCGCTACGATATTCCTGATAAAACTTCTCATTGTTCAGAGAGCTTCCAACTGTTGTTCCAATGCATACACCAACTCTTTTTTGCTGAAGGTTTTTTTTATCCAGCCCTGCTTTTTTAACTGCTCCGTGAGCAGCCTCCAGTGCAAGCTGTCCTGTTTTAAATATTTGCGGATTTTGTAAAAATGGACTGCTTCCCGGAATTTCAAAAACAGGATAGACGGTCTTATGGTTACTGGAAAAACCTGATGGAGTGGCAACATTTCTTATATTGCTGAACATTGAGTCCACACAGTCTTTAAGATTAAGTCCGGCCGCGCAGATACATTCAATCCCTGAAACAGCAATATGCTTACCCTGTATCATGAGTTATTGACGTTCCTCAATGAAAGCGGCAAGAGTATTTATTGATTGAAACGCCACAGTACCTTCTTCAATGTTTTTAATTTCTACCCCAAAATGTTTCTGAATCTGAACGACGAGTTCCACCGCGTCAAGAGAATCAAGCCCCAGACTTTCATTTCCAAAAAGGAGTTCATCATCTTTGATTTCTTCCGGTTTAATGTCTTCCAGAAAGAGACCTTCCACAATAACTTTTTTCAAATCTTCCTTAAGTGCCATTTTCCAAATCCCATATGAGTAATTATTAGTATAAAAATAGATTAAACCGGCAATCAAACAGATGTTAAACATCAAGAGTTCCACATATCATAAAAATTGAAAAATTGATAGGGGTGTTTATCTGTAAAGGTTTCAAGCGCTTTCACATATCGTTCAACATATGGTTTAAAAACTTTTTCCGACCTTCCCAGGTTTTCAGGCACATCGATTATATCGGCGATTTTCAGTTCATAACTGTCGGGCCCTGTTTTGAATGAAAAGAGAACAACTACGGGCGAACCTGTGACAGAAGCAATCTTGAAAGTACTGTAGTGAAAAGGCACCTCCTGCCCAAGGAATTCAGCATAACTGACATTTTGTGTTACATCAATCACCCGGTCTCCCATAACTGAAAGAACTTCCTTGTTTTTCAATGCTTCTATCATCTCAAGAGTTCCGCCAAGATAACCACCCGGATCAATTATTTTAAACATGTTTGAAAGTCCGGCCTGTTCAAAATACTGATTATCAACATTACCTTCTTCCCTGTGCATCAAAAGGTTCACCGGCACATTAAGAACCTTGAGCGCATACAATGCAACCTGCCAGCATCCCACATGCGACATCATCAGAATAAGACCATTACTCCTTTTTTGCAGTTTAAGCAGTTGCTCTTTATCACTAAATTTTACTTTAAAAATTTGATCTCCCATTATTCCGGTTATAGCTCTATCTATCAGTGTCTTTCCAAAATTCAGCACCATACAATAACTGTCTGCGAATCTTTTGAAAATATCCCTAGACTGAAACCTGCGGGAAAGATAAAAATATGTTTTTTTACGCTGCTCCGGAGCAAAAACAACATAGTAAAATACCACAAAATATAAAAGGAAATATGCCAGTCTTCGCCCGCCGCATCTAATTAAAAAATAAAAAATATTATATTGCCACTCAGCTCCAACAGTTTTGCCCATCCAGGTTTGAGTGTTTTTCTTGTATTTTTCGTTACTGGCCTGCATTCTTATCCCTGAGAATATTAAAAGACATTATATATACTACTAGTCCTGTTATTGTCGCAATAACAGGAGAAAAAATTATCGAACCTATTAACCATTCCAGCAATCTGTCTATTGCCTGGTAACCTATAGTTTCTACAGAAATCTCAGTTAAAAAACGGCCGTTAAGAACAAAATGGCCTATTTCAATACATATTGCCGGTACAAAAGGCGGCATACACAACTGACTTGCGCTGATTGCTGCTACTTTATTCAAGCGGAGAAAACCAGTGGAAAAAATTATTGCTATTGTATGACAGGCAATTAACGGAAGGGTTCCCAAAAAGACTCCAAGGGCTGCTGCACTTGCCAGTTTCCCCGGTGAGGCTTGTTCTGTCAGAAGAGATCTGATTGATCTTATGGGATGGAGAGCTGTAATCTTTTTGCCTGACATTTCATCATTTACAATTTTTCTATGGGGCCATGGCAAAACCGAACGCATAGTAAGATGTGTATTTAAAATGGTTAATTGAAAATTGTCAGAAAACTTATTAAAATGCGAGACCCTTTCATCTTTGTGAGGATAATAGACTGAAACAGGTACATCCATTAATTCAATTCCAGCCCATGCGGCTTTGACCAGAACTTCTATTTCAAAAGAAAACCTTTTTTCTCTAAGATTAAGATTCTCAAGCACAAAGAGAGGATATACCCTGAATCCGCTCTGCGCGTCACCAAGTGACTTGCCGGTTTGAAGCCGCAGCCAGAAATTTGAAAATTTTCTTCCAAAGCGGGTTGAACCCGGAATATTAGGAGAAGTAAAATCACGACATCCCACAAGAATTGCAAAAGGGTTCTTCTTTATCATTGGAATGAAATTTAAAATATCTTCAGGATGATGCTGCGCGTCAGCATCAACAGTTAAAACATGGGTCATTCCCAGCTTTAAAGCAACAGAAACAGATGAAAGAATTGCCCTGCCCTTGCCCAGATTCTTATCATGCCTGATAAGATGAATTTTGTGGAGAAGTCCATCAAGGATATTTTCTGCAGGAATGGTACTTCCATCATCAACAACAATAACTGCGTCCTGCACATCAAGTGTGCGTTTAACAATCTCACGGAGTGTTTCAGGGTTATTATACACAGGGATTACAACCGCTATTTCAGTTTTTTCACTATTTATGACAGAATTATTCATATAAATTGTTTTTTATTATTACTTTATTTCCCAAGACGATCATTACTTCTTGCAAACTTGAAAAAATTACGGGCGTTCATAATAAATCTGAGCCAGCTGTCCGGTGATTTCCACAGCATGGCAGCATATCCGAGAAGAACCTTGATTCTCATGAAATGAGTCCTGTAAAAAGTGATAAAGAGTTCTTCCATTCTGGCCTTATCCAGACCTTGTGGAATAAACAGGAAATTCATACAGTCCATTTTTTCCCAGTCTTCATTAAACTCTCCCTTCTCATGAATATTTTCATATACAGGTGAACCCGGAAAGGGTGTGAACTTGGAAAGGTTAAAATCATCAATTGGAAGGGAAAAAACGTAGTCCATACTTTTTTTTATGCTTTTTTCAGTTTCACCCGGCAGACCCATCATAAGAAGTCCCTTTGTGCGTATCCCTGCTTTTTTTATCAGCCTTATCTTTCCAGCAAGCATATCAAGATTGCTGTTTTGACGATGCTGAGACAAAAGATCTTCATCCCCTGTCTCAATCCCAAGACTCATCATCCAGCACCCTGCAGTTTTCATCTGTTTAAGAAGGTCGTAATCAATATGCTCTGCCCTTACAGCACAATTAAATGTCATTCCCAGGGGCCTTCTTTTCATCATTTCAGTAAAAGCTTCAACTCTTTTTCGGTTAAAGGTAAATTGATCATCATAAAAATTAATATGCCAGATATTAAATTTATTTTTCAGATAACTTAAATGATCATATAGATATTCTGCAGAATTATAACGAAAACTCCTCCTGAACACAGACCGGTCACAATAGCTGCAGGCATATGGACATCCGCGGCTCGATATGCAGCTTGAGTTTGGCGTTCTGGGATAATTAAATATGGGGAGCTTGTATGCCCCTGGATACCCTTCAAGCTTTTCATAAGCGGGAAATGGAAGCGTGTCAAGTTCAAGACCCTTTTCCCTATAGCCAGTAAAAATAATTTCGCCTGAGATATCACGATAAACCAGTCCCAGTATCTTTGATACGGACCTGCCTTCGCTTTCAATAAGTTCTGAAAGAGTTTCCTCTCCTTCTCCGGCAACCACAAAATCAATTTCCAGACAATCTTGCAATACTTTCTCTTTCAAGGCAGAAACATGGGGACCTCCAAATACAGTTTTAATACCCGGAAGAATTTTTTTTGCGTTTCCTGATATACGGACACCATCATAAAAACTGGAAGTCGTACATGTGATTCCGATAAAAGCGGGTTTGTTTTCGAGCAGCCAGTCCTTTATGCTTTTATCGGATTGCGGCCTTGCAAAGCAGTCTATGATTTTACTTTCAATCTTTTGGATTTCAAGATAAGCAGAGATACTGGCTAACCCAAGCGGAGGCATAATATTTGCCATTCTGGAAATATCTTTCCCTGCAGATTCGATAGCATATCCCAGGGGATGAACAAGAAGAATTTTTTTGTAATTTAGAAATTTCACTTTGCAGGCCTTTTGCGCACACGTTTTCGGCCTGGGCTACCTCTAAGCAGTAAATCCCACAAAAGTCCATGAACCCCTAAAAGATTTAATGCCCTTATCCTTGCCTGACCTTCAGAGGGTGGAAATATGCGATCTTTATATTTTGAAAAATCAGCTTCGATTGTTTTATTCATTTTTTCAGGATCAATACTTTTCGAGAAATAGTAGACTGGCTTCAGAAGGGAGTCCTGCTCTGACAGAATTTTTTCTTTTAAAGCAATTTCATAAATCCCTGTACCCGGAAGTATACGTATTCCGGAAAAAGCAAACACAACACTTTTCTCAAGTTTTTTTATATTTCTTAATCCTTCATTTACGGTATCCGGGTCTTCCCCAGGACCTCCAAAAATTATAAAATGTGCCACAGGAATATTTTCCACATTACAAATCCTATTAAAAGCATAAACATCCTCAAAATAAAAACCTTTATTCAGCCCTGTAAGCGTTGTGTCCGATGCCGCATCTGTACCAGATTCAACAGCATAAAGACCGGATTGTTTTAAAAGCTTTAAATCAGCAGAAGCCATTCCCTGGGGGCGAAAAAACCCTGCCCAGCGAATACCTGCCTCCTGCCGAATTAACTCTTCTGCAAATTCAAGATAATGACCCGCAGCATCATTAAAGACAGAATCAGTAAAGAAAAAGCTGTCTGAGTTATATTCTTTTTTTATCTTTTTAATATGGCTGACAATTTCTTCAGGATCATAACACCTAAACCTGTTTCCTTCCAGGGACGGATAAGTACAATAAAGACAGTTTTGAGGACAGCCTCGTTTTGTCTGATAGTTAATCATTCCGCTGTTGCCCATATAAAAACGAACCAGTTCCCTTTTCAGACAGGGAGAGGACATCCCCTCCGCTAATAGATAGTTATCATTTCTTATTATTTGCGGTACAGGTTCACTTTTGTTAAGAGATTTTATGAGCTCACATATGGAATGTTCACCTTCACCGACGATACCGTAATCAGCGCCTATATATTCAAGTATTGCTTCAGGCATGATTGAAAAAGCCGGCCCACCTACAATAACAGGCACAGGTACTTTATTTTTCACAAGTTTTATCAGATCCCTGATTTTTCCAAGATACCAGTTGCTTTCTGAGCTTAGCGAATCCACATTGTCAATATTTCTGATGGAAATACCAATATAATCCGGTCTGAACCGGGAAAGCTCTAAAAGCAGTTCGGATTCCGACTGCCCGCTGGCAAGAAAATCAAACTGGAAAACCGTATGACCATCGAATTCAAGTGCAGAAGCAATAATTGCCATTCCAATTGGATAGACTGGGTAGGGTTCGGTAGTAGTATTTGAAGAAAGCAAAAAGAATCTACTCATTTTTTTTAAAAGACCTTTTATTCCTGGGATTATAACGCCTGTATGTGCCGTCTTCGATTTCTTTTCTGACTACTTTTGTGAAAAGATCCCCCATCCTAAGCTGGTATCCTCCGTCCGCATAAAACGTATTCCATGCATAATAGTATAGTTCCTGTAACTTTTCAGGAGTCATGTGTTTCGGCTCAAAGACGACTTTGTCGCATGTATACCTTATCCATTCATTGCTCAAAATTCTGTTCTCTTTTTCAAGCTGTTCCCGGTACGGAGAATGGGGAAAAGGAGTAACCACTGTAAACTCTGCGATATCGAGCTGAATCTGAAAGAGATAATCAACAAGTTTTTTTATAAATGTTTCATCCTGATTATCAGTACCCAGAAGGATTGTACCTTCCACGCCTATTCCGTGATCTTTAAGTCGATTAATCCGCTCATGGATAACATCCTTTGTATCAAAAATAGCCTGGTAAACATACCAGCATCCGGCTTCAGCAGCTAACTTTATGACTTTTTCATTATCCATAATGGGATGGGACACCCATTTTCTTTTAAGCGGGGCAAGGGCGGTAAAGAATTCTATTAACCAGTCTTTATCCTGTGCAAGAGAATTATCCACAATGAAAAGCCGATTGTTGGGTATAGCTTCGATTTCCTCAATAACTTTTTTTACAGGCCTGGGTCGAAATTTTCTTCCGCCCAAAAAACCATTGCAACATGGAAAACAGTTAAATTTACACCCCCTGGAAGCATGCACCAGATCAAGCATCTGGACCCCACGGTAATTGTATAAATCACGGTTCAGTATATCCCTTCTGGCTGTGCCCACTAGGTTTATATCCGGATGATCCTGCATATAATCATAGACTTTTTCCATCCTGCCCGATTTTAAGTCATCAAGCACAGCGGAAAAACGACCCTCAACTTCTCCAAGAAAAACTGAATCCGCATGTTTACCGACTTCCTCGGAATGCAGCATTGCGGCAATCCCACCGAATATAACCGGCACATCCATCGCCCTGTAACGGTCAGCAATTTCAAAGGCCCGGGGAAGCTGACATGTCAGCATTACTGAAATAGCAGCAAGATCCACAGACGGATCAAATTCCATTTCTTGAACATTTTCATCAATAAAGTCAATTTCTATTTCATCGGGAATTTCTGCTGCAAACACAACCGGACCGTGAGGCGGAAGATGAAACTCTGTCTGCATTTCAAGCTTGGGCCAGGTGGGATATAATAATTTTATTTTCATATTAATACTCATTCTATTTTGGACGGATTGTTTTAACCCGGATTGTTTTTAAGACATTTTTCAGCAAGCATACAAAGGTCTGAAACAACTGTTTTATTAAAAAGAACGTCATTGTTTTCAACACAATTTATTTCACCATAGTTTCTCCTATTATCAGATATCTTTTTTTCAAGCACGAAAAACAGGGCTCCGGACATATCTTCATCAGTTTTGTGGACAACTTCAAAATTCGAAGGACAACCTGTTTCACAAAACCCGCACAGCATTATTTCATGCTCCAAACATTCAATGCTTTCAATGGCTGTTTCCAGTCCCCTCATACCATAAGAGGATTGCTCATTAATCACAAATCCAGTGCCTGTCATTCCAAAACAGATAGATGCTTCACCAAGAAAACAATTAGGCAAAGTATATGCAAACAAACCAGGACTCGACAGGACACCTTCCTCCGGAATTACGGTATCATAATAACTGATATCAGTATTGAGGCATCCGTAAAAAGTTGAAGCAATGGTTCCAATATTACGTTTTTTAGTCCATTTTTCCAGTCCAGCATCTCTTAAGGCAAAAGCTATTGCTGCCAGGCCGATTTTTGAAAATTTATCCATCCGGCCAAAAGCTTTATAGGGTTCAGTAAAAACATCTTTTCTTGAGATGTCAGGCAA
>Ga0075114_10001197_pt1 | contig 14283 bp, 6 predicted proteins | sample AntAceMetag02UKM_FD_69784 | JGI IMG/M metagenome (GOLD analysis project Ga0075114, IMG submission 69784) | Saline lake microbial communities from Ace Lake, Antarctica - Antarctic Ace Lake Metagenome 02UKM | ecosystem: Environmental > Aquatic > Non-marine Saline and Alkaline > Saline | place... | reverse complement strand
GCCTCAAGTTTGATGGCAGCTACTACTAATCTGATCCAGACCACCAAGGGCATAGGGGTTTTCCTGATCACCAGTGGATCCATCTTTATGATCTTTGGTATCGTCCTCACCCTTTATATCGGCATCAACTAACGGACCCGCAATGGAAATACAGGAACTTCAACGACTCAAAACACTTAAAAGCATTTTTCCTGAAGACTCATGGTCCTGGGCGATTACAGCTTTAAGGCGCAATCCCACCATCTGGGCTGAATTCGACAACACAGAATTTGCCCAGACCCTCATCCAGGATATCGGGGTTGAACCTCAGGATTGGACACCAGGCCGGATTGGCGCAGTTCTTTTTGCCAGGGATATCGAAGAAGAGATCCCCTATCCGATCGATTCCTTTGATGGCCTTTCGGCTGAAATCAAGGGAATAGTCCATCAAACCTATCAAGAATTTGAAGAGCAAGAGGGTGAAACGCCTGACCTAATCAACGGATTTTTGTTGGCATTGGCCCTATTGGGAGAAAAAAGGGCTGGCAAAATCTGGTCTGAGATCCTTAACCAATATAAGGAAAGGATCGACTGGGAGACACCCCTGGTTATATTATTTAACCTGGTGAAGGACCCCGCAGATTATCTGCGCCTTCTCAATCCTGAACTTGCCCTGCAAGTACTGCTCTCAAATCCTTCTACCCCCGAAAGCTTGGTTGGTATCCTGGTCGAGGTTGTGTCCAACCTGGATATTGGCGATCTGGAAAAATGGTTTAAAGTGATCCAAAAAGAAGTTCCTGACCTGGTTGCAATGGTTGCCCAGGCCCTCTTATCCAGTCTGGATCTCACAAGCGGCAGTATCCAGGAAATCCTGATCCTATCTTTCTTGAATCAGCTGGCGGGACATGATGATAAAGCTTTAAAACTATTAGAAAAAGCCGCCGATCAAAATCAAAAGCTGCATGGAAAGGTAACAGCTAACCTGACCAAGGTCAAATCCCACCTGGATGAATCCCGAGTGAGCGATCAGGCCTGGAAGGATCTAAAAGGATCCCTCAGTAAAGAGAATATTTCTGAAGAAAACCTCACTGAAGTTGCTGATATCATCAACTCCTTGCTGATAAACAAACAATATGCAGCCATAGGGGACTTGGTTGAAAAACTGCCCGATCCACTACCAGAACACCCTGCATTGCTTATTACCCTTTCCGACTATGCTTTGGAACAGAATCAGCCAATCCGGGCTGAACAATTAGCCTTACAAGCTCTAAACCTGTCCCTGGACAAGCCCCAAGAATACCTCAGCTCGGTTCTACTCAAGGCAGGTCTATTCCACGAGAGTGCCCAGGCTGCACAACACTATTTAGGAAAATATCCAAATCACCTGGTTTCCCATTTGAATTATGTTGAAGCGTTGAGATCCCAGGGGAATTACGGAGATGCTGCCAAGGCTGCTCAGATCCTGTCTGTTCTCTACCCTCAGGACCTTGTACTGCAAAGAAAGTTGGCCGGATACCTGGAAGAAGCAGAAACCTGGCAGGAAGCCCTGGAAGTCCGCGCTTCGATCCTAACTAAACAGCAGACAGCTATTGAACAAGAAACCGCTCTCAATACTTCCTTGCCCCTAAAGGACTTGATAGCTTTTGCAAACTGCGCTTTTTCTGCAAAACAATATCGCCGGACAGTATCTGCTTCCAACCAGATCCTAGCTCAGGATCAGGAGAACAGCCCTGCCCTGTCCTTAAAAGGAAAGGCTCTCTGCAACCTTGAACAGAACGAAGAAGGATTCGCCCATTTGAATCGAGCAGTAGATCTCACCCCCCAAGCAGAAATTTCCTGGTTGACCCTGGCAGAGTGTCAGAAAAGTTCCGGTTTGGTCAATCAGACCCGGCAAACTCTCAATTCTGGATTAACTGGAGCAAGCACTCAGGCCATGATCTATTATCAGCTGGGGAAGATCGAAACGGAAGAAAATAATCATTCCAAGGCGTTGGATCAGTACCAAAAAGCTTTTACGGCCGCTGAATCAGAGGATATTGATCAGAAAGCCTCTTATGATATCCATTTAGGGATCAGTAAGTCATATTATGCCCTGGGACATCATGACCAGGCTCGCGCTAATCTTAAAGAGATCAACAATCGCTTCCCGGCCAATTTTGAAGCGAATTTGTTGTATGGAAAACTTCTTCTGGACACGAAGAATCCCCAATCAGCGCTGCCCTATTTGATCCAGGTTGTTGACCAGGATCCTGACAGTGCAGATGCCTTCCTCTCTTATGCAGATTCACTCCTCCAGGTCGGCAGAGACCCCCAGGCTGCTACAGCAGCTCTCGGTAAAGCGCTGACCCTCGAACCTGAAAATGAAGTTGCCCAAGTATTACTTGGAGATGCTCAGGCAGCCAGCGGTGATTATAAAAAATCTATCCTCTCCTTTCAGAAAGCCAGAGAAAGCCACCTAATGACTGATCCAAGCTGGTCACCAAGGATCAGCGCCGGTTTAGGAAGGGCAGCTCTAAAATTAGGGGAAACCGAAACTGCTATCGCTGCTCTTAAAGATGGCCACGATCGTTATCCCACAGATTTGAATCTAACCCGCAGTCTGGCAAAAGCGTATCAGGCTGCCAATTTATCAGCCAATGCGCTTGAAACCGCCAAAGAAGCTGCTGAAATTGCTCCCCAGGATCCCGATAATCTCTCCTGGGTAGCTTCATTTACATTAGAACTTGGCTCTCCGGAACAGGGAATTGCCTCATTAAAAAAATTGATCCGCATCAATCCTGATAATCCCGGAGCTTACATTTTGCTCGGAAAAGCCCAGTCTTCAGCAGGGAATCAAGATGAAGCTGGTAATGCTTTTATGATGTTGTCGAATTTTGATGATATTCAGCCGGAAGATCTACTCCTCGCTGGCGATGCCCTGATCAGTTTAGGAAAATTCGAAGCTGGAATGAACAGCTTGAATAAGGCCATAAGCATTTGTAAAGCCAATCCAGAGCCCTCACCCCTGCTACCAAAGATATGGTCCCGACAAGCAGCTGGTTATGCCATGCTTGATGATCAGCAGAAGGCCCTTGAATTGTTGGACCAGGCTATCAGCGCAGAACTTAACGAACCTGAATGGCGCATCCAAAAAGCAGATCTGCTTATCCAGGGAGATCGGCACCAGGCTGCCATTGCTAGCCTGTCCAATGCCCTAGATCTTTCACCTGGACAGCCGGCTCTACATAAAAAGATGGCAAATGTACAAAGCCAAATCGGTGCTTCCGAAGAAGCTTTTTACCATGCCCAGGAAGCGCTCTCAGAATTCCAGGATAACGGCAGCCCTGCTGAAGAAATTGAACCTGCTCTGGCTCTGGCCGCAGATCTGGCCTGTGGAACACTTCGGACTGAAACCGCAATAGAACTATTGGCCGACCTGGCTGCTGTATCAATTCCCCAGGGAGAGAAGATCTCTGAGGACAAGATCAACAGCCTCTGCCTGGCCGCAGAATTGGCCCTTGATCAATCTCAGGAAGTTAAAGCTGCTGAGATCAGCAACCTGTTAGTTTCCCAACATGCTGACCATCACAGAGTGAGTGCGCTTCAAGCCCGGATACTGAATCGGCAGGGAAGTCTGAGTGAGGCTCGTGTCAAATATGATGCCGCAGTGACGGCTTGGAAAAACACATTACCTGAGGATCGTTTGTTCAGCACCGCGATAGAAATTGCTTTAGGTAAAACTGCCCTTGAGATCCAGCACTGGGATGATGCCGCAGCTCATCTGCAGCATGCAGTGGACCTCTCCCCATTGGAAAAACGAGCTATATATGAATTAGCCAGTGGTTATGTCATCCTGGCTGAGAACCGGCGCTTTTTCGAGAGTTTCAAAGTCATCAACAATGCACCCAGTCAGATCTCAATTTCCTCTGATGTTTATCAAAGCTTCCAGAACTGCCTGAAGGCGCTCCGCGAGCTTGAAGTTGAAGACCCCATTATCAAAAGATTAGAAGCCCGGGGCGATGCAGTATTTGCTCCCACACAGGAATCTGCTGAAGCACTGCAATCTCTGGCTGAAACATCAGCAGAAAAAGCAGCCCTGATCGCTGCCTACAACAACAGCCGACAAAAGGTATTTGCATCCCAGACAGCTCTGGATCACATCAATGGACTTGGAGAAGATCCGGTACTGGATGCCCAGATCGCTCTGGCCCTGATCAAAAGCAAACCCAGCCAGGCTTTCAAAGCTGCAGCCTCCGCCCTAGAAGGGGCTAAACGGACCCTCCAGACTCAAATCCCTCTCTATTTTGTCCTTCAAGCTCTGACTGCCAAAGCAGTTGATGACTTACTGACAGCAGAAGAATCGATGGGTAAAGCCCTCCAGATCTGGGATTCCGAACCCCGCTGGTACGCTATGGCAGCAGAAATGGCTGTAGATTATGAAAAAAGAGTTGCTTATTATCAACAGGCAATTGAACTTGAACCAAAATACGTCGGTCACTACCTAGCACTTGGCAAACAACAGTTGAACGCCAAGCAAGGTGTAACGGCAGTGAAATCGATAGATACTGCCCTTTCATTGAATCCCGAATATGTAGAAAGCTGGATTCAGCGAGCTCTAGCAAAACGCGCTTTACATCGTATGCCGGAAGCCTTGGCCAGTATCAACGAAGCCCTTACCCTGGCGCCAGAGCATAAAGAAGCCAGAAAAACTGCCGCCTTATTGACCTTCGAAAATGGCAATTACCGGGAATCAGAAAGACATCTGGTAACCCTGATGGGACAGGAACCTCACGATACTGAGTTATTAGCACTCTTTGCCAGAACTTTAACCGCTCAAAAACAGAGTGAAGAGGCCATGCGGGTGATCGACAAAGCGATTTCTCTTGATGAAGATTCTCTGGAACTGAAACTGCAGCGAGCTTCCATGATCAAGCATATCGAAGGCCCTCAGGCAGCAATTGACGAATTGAGAATAATCGGCAGTCATTATCCGAACCAATATCCAATGGTAGTAGAGTTGGTAGCTACTTTGGCTGAGGCCGGTGAAATGGACCAGGCGATCAAAACTGCCCTGGATGTTCTACAAAACGACGAGATAGGCCATACCAAAGAACAAAAAGCCCATCTATATCTCACCACTGGGCGGATGCTGCGTAATACCGGCCAATTGGACCAGGCCGTTCATCATCTTTATAAAGCAAAGAAGCTTGTCGATCCTAACTATGAGGCCGTTCTGGAATTGGGACGTGTGCACCATGACCGCCGACAATACAACCTGGCCCTGGAACAGATCCAAAAAGCAATTGATATTGAACCTGAAGAAGCTGAAGGTTATTACCAGGCTGGAAGGGTTCTCAAAGACCTCAAACAGTACAACCAGGCAGAAAAAATGCTTCGCAATGCTTCAAAACTGGCACCAAATGATTTGAAGATCCACCGTCAACTCGGAGTTCTGGTCACATTGAACCTGGTTCATGGAAAAAAACGTCAGCAAGTTATGGTGTGATGGACTGATTGCGATATCAAAATCCAATTGCGCATAATTCAAAACACATCGGAATATGAACTTATGAAGAAAACTCCTCAAACTCCACCCCGTCAGGGACAACCCTGGCAGCGAGACCAACTGATCGAAATCTTCGGTGTCGCGGCAGCTGTAAATGAATACAACTTCATCAGAAAAGCCACATTGGCCTGGTTAGCAATATATCCTGGTGATTTACCGGTACAGTTAATCCATGCCCAGGCAACCGCAATCGCCACTAAGAATAATCAGGCTTTAGCGCTACTTGACAATATCTGCCAGACTGATCCAAATTATTCAGAAGCCCAACAAGCCCGCTTCGAGATCAACTCTCCTGAGGAGATGAAAGAGGAAATCATTGGCGAACTATTTGCCCTGGCCCCCAACCAGCGGTTATTCCGTGATCCTGAAATTAAGAAGCATATTCCGGATTGGGCACGCCCACTTGCTAAAGTTCGGGCCAGTATTGAAAAGGGAGATCCTAAATCTGCAGCTAACAATCTGCCAGAATTGTTGGGTTTAAACCCGAAATCTGCCCTGGCAGCGGCTACACATCTCGAACTCCTGGTCATGGATCCGGAAACACCGGATCTGGCTCTGCGCCAACTGGCAGAACATTATCAAAGTAAATTCCCAGATGCCCTTATACCACTACTGGTCCTGGCAGATTCCTTGATCAAAGGCGGACAATCTGACCAAGGAGTAGGATTGATCCATAAAGCTGCTTCGCTCGATCTTACAGGACAGGTGGCTCGCAGGCTCTGGGGAGAAAACCACGCCTATCAAAATTTATGGCCAGATAGCTTAAGCACTTATATGGAAATCCCTATACCAGCTGCTGTCAACGGCGCGCTAGGTAGGAACCAACTGCCCTCCGGTTCCGCTGTTGAGAAAGGCGATGTTCCGAATGAGTTCCACAACTTCAGTGAAACCAGGGAATCCAAAGGATTTCCAACTCCAGAAACCTTGATCAATATTGACGATGATCTGGAATTCGCAACGCAGAAAAAAGCCAAGCGGGCAGGCGGTAAATTCCCTATGTATGTTGTTTTTTCCACTCTGAAAGGGCTGGAGAAAAAGTATGGTCCTGAAACCGCCGCAATTATCACCGCAGAGATGAGAAAGACAACCCACGCAGTTCGATTAAAACCCGGCTGGGGTGCCATTATGCTGCTGGCAGATGACCCCTCCAGCATGGCCAACTTTGGCCTCAAACCCACTTTATCCGATGATCCCTGGGCTCTGAAACTAGCTCTGGCCGATACGGATCGGGTGCTCAATGAAAAAGGGTTGATGATCGGCGCCTTGTTAATTGTGGGTGGGCCCGATGTAGTCCCCTATCACAAGCTTCCAAACCCAGTAGCTGATGTTGATGCAGAAGTACCATCTGATAACCCTTATGGGACGATAGATGAAAATTATTTCATCCCTGAATGGCCGGTTGGCCGCCTTCCCGGCGGCGCCGACAACGACCCTGGATTATTACTCGACATGCTGCGCCATATCTCTGAACATCATATGGGAAAAATCCAGGGTTTGAGAAGCCTCTGGGAACGTTTTCTGGAATGGCTGGCTTCCCTGTTCAAAGGCAAAGCCCATCACAATCGAAGTTTTGGCTATGTAGCCGAAGCCTGGAAATCCGCTTCCCAGGATGTCTTCAAATCCATCCAGGAGCGCGGAGATCTGGTCACCTCCCCTCCTTATGGTAAAGACACTGAGATCCCTGTGCCTGTGACACGCTATGGTTACTTTAACCTGCACGGAGTAGAAGATTCCCCGAATTGGTTTGGCCAAAAGGATTTCACTAACGGAAGCGTCGGTCCAGATTATCCTATTGCTCTCCGCCCCCAGGATATCAACGCTTTTGATGACGCGCCATTATTCGTATTCTCTGAGGCTTGTTATGGGGCCCATCTAAAAGGCCGGGAAATCGAAGACTCTATCTCATTGAAATACCTTTCCCGTGGATCCCATGCTGTAGTGGGCTCTTCTGTAACTGCTTATGGTTCTGTATCTGCTCCTCTGATCGCAGCTGATCTTCTAGCGGAGCACTTCTGGAAATTCATTGATCAGGGTCTCTCAAGCGGGATTGCCCTCCAAAAAGCAAAGATCGAGCTGGCTCGTGAGATGAATTCCCGCCAGGGTTACCTGGATGGCGAAGATCAAAAAACCTTGATATCGTTCATGCACTTTGGTGATCCACTGGCCAGCCCTTCAACCGCGGAAAGGATCCAGGCTAAAGCCCCAGTGGCCGACTCCCGACACAAACCGGCAGAGGTAAAAACCGTTTGTGATCGCTCCAACCTCACCACGGATATACCATCTGCTACACTGATGCATGTAAAGCATGTCGTCAAACGCTATCTACCCGGTATGGAAGGTGCGGAAATGGTGCTCAGTACGGAAAAGAAGGTTTGCAGCGGAGATGGTCATGATTGTGCCACAGCTCATTTTGGAAGCAAAGTACACGAGGAAACGCTTGGGCAGCGCCATGTAGTGACCTTAAGCAAGAAGTTTGAGACCCCACAAAACAACGGTAAAACAACCCATCGTCATTACGCCAGGTTGACTTTTGATAAAGCTGGGAAGATGGTGAAGTTAGCAGTATCTCGCTAAATAAAAAAGGATACGGTTTCCACACGGGAAATCGTATCCTTGTCTTTTAAAAATCCTGTATTTCTTATTTCTGCAATTTTTCGAGCAACTTCCATTCTTCAGCGGCAGCCAAACGAGCTTGTTTCTGCCAAAACGCAGCTCCAGTACTGGGGAGGTTGTTTTTCTTTAAGATCCCTTCTAATTTGTCCCGATCCATCAACCCCAACTGCTCAAAGGAATATACTCTAGCCTGATAGAGGACGGCTGCGCTCTTGGGACCAACACCTTTTAACTTTCGGAAATCATCTTTCTTGATGGGGAGGAGCTTGACTTCTGAACGAGGAACCTCTATCTCAACCGCAGATGTTCGTTCATCACAGGGTAAAAAGAACCAGCGCAGGAACCACCAGACCACAAGGCCAATAGGTACTCCGATCAGGGTGAACCAGAACCATTTTGCAATTGACCTCTCACTTTTTCCAGATAGAAAGAACACCTTACCCTCCAGCATGATCTACATAATTTCTCGGTCTGGTTTCATTATACATTACCAATTGACCAGAAAGAGTCTCTACCCATCCTCGGCTGTCATGATAAACAAGGGTTTCATGGCAAATTTCTTATAATGGGGCCGCAAGCGCTCAGTGTTATAGAAACGGTCCACATCAACCACCTTGCTTTTACCGGACAGGACCTCGATCGGCATATTGTCATAACGTCCGTTCTTAAGGACTACCAGCCGCCCATGTACACCCTGCAGGATCAGGTCCAGGGCCAGGTTGCCATAAGCCATGGGAACGATCGAGTCTATGGCGTCCGGGCTGCCGCCGCGGACCAGGTAAGCCAATTTTTGGTTCACCACATTGATCCTCTTCCCGTTGTTGTATTTGGCAGAGCGATTTTTCAGTTCCTCAGATACCATATCGCCGATGCCCCCCAATTTTTTATGGCCGTAGGCATCCATGATCGAATCTTTAAAGATCATCTCGCCGCCGGTGAACATGGCCCCTTCCGATACCAGTACTATCGAGTAACGGCTGGGATTGTGAAATCGATCCTCTGCCAGTAATTCCGTCAGGCGTTCGATATCGAATCTATACTCCGGGATCACACAGCGATTAGCCGCACCGGCCATCGTGGGCAGCATGGCGGTAAATCCCGCATAACGCCCAAAAACCTCCAACACCAGGAATCGTTCATGGGAACCGGCGGTTGTGCGCAAATTATTTACGATCTCGATCGTACGGGTTACAGCAGTGCTGAATCCAATACAATAATCCGTTCCCGGCACGTCGTTGTCCATTGTTTTGGGAATACCAACAATATTCACACCCTTCCTGTAAAGTTCTACAGCATAGCTGAGGGTGTCATCACCACCAATAGGGATCAAATAGTCAACACCTAACCATTCCAAGTTCTTGATCACTTCCGGTGTAAGATCGTTCACCTCTTCGGTGTATTCGTCTTTCAAATGTAAAGGAACTGCATCCTTGGGGACTTTGGTGGGGCGTGTTCGGGATGTGTGCAAAAAAGTTCCCCCGGTGCGACCCATTTTATTAACCCGCTCTTCAGTCAGAATCTCAAAGTTATACTGGTTATCAGCTTTTTTATCACGGACCAACTCCATAATTCCAGCCCAACCCCGCCTTAAACCGATCACCTGGTAGCCTTCCCGCAGAGCCCTGATAGTCACTGCCCGGATTGCCGGGTTGAGACCAGGAACATCACCGCCACCAGTCAGGATGCCAATCACACCTTTCTTTCTTTTTACAACAGCCATCGTCCTTCCTCCAACTTAAATAAACTGGAAATTTAGCATCACCATTATAGACGAGAATGAGTTTTTGTGAAGAATAATAGTAACTGAAAAAATCTCCTGGAGATTGAATAATTTCCGGGAGAAGATGTAGAACTACTCCACAATCCGCCCCATTGACGAGACATCATATCCGGGGCGTTCAGCAACAGCTTTTCTGAACTTAGGATCCTCCAATAAATCCATCAAGGGGACCAGCAATTCAGATTTGGCATACTCTTCCGGAATCAATAGATCATATCGCTCAGAATAAAGGGGCAAAAAATCAAGATCCAGGGCATAAGAAGCCGCTTCAATCCCGAGGGCACAATCTGCCCTGCCAGAAGCCACCACAGCTGCTGCTCCCAGGTGGGTATATTCTTCATGGGCATAACCACTGACACTCTCTGGTGAAATGCCTAGCTCCCCCAGGTGGTAATCAAGCAGTAAACGGGTTCCAGCGCCATGCTGGCGGTTGACAAAACTGAGGTCCTTGCGGTTCAGATCCTCTAACCCCTGGATGTTTTTAGGATTTCCTTTGGCAAGGAACAGTCCCTGAGTGCGCCCTACTAATGTGACTACACGCAAGGGAATTTCAGGAATGTGTTGTTTGATATAAGTGAGATTATATTCTCCACTCTCGGGATCCAGCAAATGGGAGCCTGCCAAGTGGGTTTCTCCCCGCTTTAAAGCCATGATACCGCCCAGACTGCCAACGTTGACCGATGCTAATCGGCGCTGGTGAGGTGACAGGAACTGGGCCATCAGGTCGAGGGTCAAGTCATGGGATCCGATCACAAATATAGTATTTTCCAGTTCATCACGCGAACGATATAGCCGCACCTTGACAGGATCGCCAGCCTGCAGACCCTGCACTCCCCTTGGGATGACCACTAAACCATCAGCCCTCACCAGGGATGTGATCACTCCCGATCCACGGGAAAGCGGCGCCGCCAGGGCTTTATCTCCAAGGTAACCAACTGCCACACGCAAATATTCGTCATCCCCAGCGGGAGAGTTTACTTTACGTGTAATTGAGGCTGTCAGTTCTTCTGGTTTTGCCGGGACTCGGCCCAACCATTTCGCTAGCAGTGGTTCCACAAATATCTCTGCTGTAAGGGCAGCGGAAACAGGATAACCCGGTACCCCAACAATTGGAGTATCCTTCCCCTCACTTTTGATCATCCCCAGGATTACTGGATGGCCTGGTCTGACTGCCACACCATGCACAAGCAATTCTCCACACTCTTCCACAATCTGGGCTGAGTAATCTTCTGAGCCTGCCGAGGAACCGGCCACAAGCAATACCAGGTCATGCTCCTTGGCAGCTTTTATTACCTCCGATTTAATCCGTTGATAGTCATCTGGAATGTTCTCGATCCGGGTCGCCTCTCCACCCCATTCCTTAACTTGGGCAGCCAGAACGATCGAGTTATATTCAATAATATCGCCCGCCTGAAGTGGATCCCCTGGATATACAAGTTCGGTTCCAGTTGGGATCACAGCCACTTTAGGCTTACGGGCTACATCCAGAGTGTCAAAACCAGCTCCTGCTGCCGCTCCCAGATCCACGGGTTTTAGCTTATGTCCATGCGGTAAGACCAATTGGGTTGCAACCATATCTTCACCCATTACACGGATATGGGTCCAGGGAGAGACCGCCGCCCTGATCTGGATCGCATTGGGTTGGCGGGGGTTTTTGGCCGTTTCGCTATTTTCGTTCAACGCTTCAACATTTTCTATCGGAATCACCGCATCAGCCCATTCGGGCAGCGGGTCACCGGTATCAAGATATGTAGTATCTTCGCCAAATTGGAGTGTGATCGGAGCTGTTTCCAGGGCGCCGTGAGTTTGTTCTGATTTAACGGCAAAACCATCCATAGCTGAAGCGTGATAATGAGGAGAGCTGATCTTGGCCCAGAGTGTTCCTGCCAGAATCCGTCCCACAAGGTTTTCATCCAGCGCCAGGCGGTCAACCCCAAGGAGCCTCCACAAACCGGCAGCCTGGATTTTCTCTTGTAATCGATTCCTGGCTTCTTCCATGGGTATATCATCCAGATAGATTTTTGACATCATTCCCCTCAATATTACTCATCGGGAAGTGTGCGGGCATGATACTGAATATCATCCGCCTCTTCAAAACTTCCTAACGCCCTGGCATGATCAGCAGCCCGGGTATAAAATTCCTGGGCCCGATCAAAGACCCTGGCTTTTTCGAAATGATGAGCCACACTAATGCTCCTCTCAGGACCAACTCGTTCGGCCAACCATATCGCAACCGCATGATGACAGGCTTCTTTTAGATCATCCGGTAATCGTTGATAGGCTACTTCTCGCAGTAATGAATGCTTAAAAATATATTCCCGATCGCCCGAAAACGAGCTCCCCACTCTCAAAAAGGCTAATTCCTTTTCCATCAATTCGTCCAGGGATTTCTGAACTTTGCCCACGAGGTTATGGCTGGAAACATCTAAAACTTGCGTCACTCCCGGCGCGCCCCGGTAAGCTGCCAGGACAGAACCTTTCCAAAATACCCTGCCAGATATTGCGGCAAAATATGCTGTAGCACGGCCTTCTAATGACAGAGAATCCAGGCGTGATCGCAGCAAGGCATCCAACGTTTTTGGAAGTTTTTTTACATTGGCCTCATTAAACTCTCCGGTCGCAAGTACTTTCTTGACCATCTCTTCCAGGTAATAAGGATTCCCTTGAGATTTTTTCGCCAGGGCAATCAATATATTTTCATTCTCTTCTTTTAGTACTGGGTAAGCTTCCCTCACCAGATCAGCAGAAATTTGCAGCGGCTGTAATTCGATCCGGTCAGCGTTTAAGAACTCGATCCCGCCTTCATCCAAGAAATCTTCTCTAGCGCTGGTTAGCATTAAGAGCGGCAATCCCCGGCCATTGGTTCCCCAAAGGTGTTTAATTAATTTTAGGCTGCCAGGATCCGCCCATTGTAAGTCATCCAGGATCAATACCACAGGCCCCCGTTGAGAAGCTCTAACCAGCAGTTCTCCTACCAATTCAAAAGCTCGTTCCACCCTTTCTATTGGTTTGGTTCGATACGGATCCAGGTAGCGGCTTTTCGCCCAATTCACACCTATCAAACTACCAAGGAAATGAGCTACCTCCACTGCCGTTACTTCTCCTAACGCCCTCCCCCACAGAGTCAAGACACCATCAATGGTTTTCTTTTGAGAGACTTCCAATGGATCATCTTCGTTGATTTCAAAACGATTGGACCAGAGCTCTTTCCAGAGATAATACGGAACCCGAGAGGTTTGTTCCAATGCCCGGCTGGACATCACGGAAAGGAGAGGGTTTTCAGTTTCAAGGTGACCGGCAAATTCAAATAATAAACGTGATTTGCCCACTCCCACTGCGCCGGTGACCAGCGCCAGGTGAGGTTTGTGCTTTTCCTGGGTGCTTAGGAATATATCGGCCAATTGATCCATCTCATCGCTACGTCCAACGAGGTTGGTTTCCAGGCCGCCTTTGCTGCGGTAGCGTAGTTTGGTTGGCTGGGGAAGCTCTTCCATGATCTGAAATATATTCACCAGGGCTTTTGTATTGACCAGTTGGATTGGGGCTAGACGTTTGACCTGGAATGCTCCCCGGATGTCCTGGAAAGTGGCTTCGCTCACGATCAAGTCACCCGGCTGGCCGCTTTCTTCCATGCTTTTAGCAATTTTAACTGTGTCACCAAGCACAGTGTAATCACCGCGTGCACCCACATTACCAACCAGTGCCAGCCCAGTATGGATACCCATCCTCACGCGAAGGGATTTGGCCGCCGGATGCGTAGCGGATTCCTGATAACGATTGAGTCCGTCCATTAAAGCCAAACTGGCAAATACTGCCTTTTCTGTATCATCTTCCTGGGATTCTGGTGCCCCCCAGATCACCATCAGGGAATCACCAAGCTGGTTAACTATCAAACCCCCATGCTCCTTGATGATCTGGTTGAATTCTCCCCATAAATCTCCAGTTACCGAGCTGACCTGCTCCGGCTTGAGCTGATCCGCCAAGGCAGAAAAGCCAATAATATCCACAAATAAAACACTTACTAACAGGCGTCCATCAGATGACTTGGAACCTTTATCCGAGATCATTCATTCTCCTAATAAATCGGTACAGTCTATTCTACCAAGATTTATTTAATAACATTACTAACAAATTTTATAGTTCAGCGGTTCCGAGGGCCGATTGAAATAACAATTTTGATATGCTATTATCAATTTATCTCTCAAAACATCAATAATTTTCGGAACACCACCGCTCTATTGACCTGCCCCCCAAAAACTGATCCAGAAGTAGTGTTAGGATTAGTACATACAGGAGGCAGAAAAGATGGCAAAACGCATACGATATACACCGGAGCAGATCATCACCAAATTGCGTGAAGCTGAGA
>Ga0075114_10001190_pt1 | contig 14371 bp, 7 predicted proteins | sample AntAceMetag02UKM_FD_69784 | JGI IMG/M metagenome (GOLD analysis project Ga0075114, IMG submission 69784) | Saline lake microbial communities from Ace Lake, Antarctica - Antarctic Ace Lake Metagenome 02UKM | ecosystem: Environmental > Aquatic > Non-marine Saline and Alkaline > Saline | place... | reverse complement strand
TTCGACCCCGACGACGGGGCCGACGCTCACACCGACTCATACGCCGACGCATACGCCACTAATCTGGTATTCATACATGCCCATGGTGCTGCGGGAGCCTATACCGATACCGACTGATACGCCAACGCTCACGCCAACGCCGACTGATACCCTAACGCCAACGCGCACACCAACGCCCAATCCCGACCCACACGAGCCTAATGACAACTTTGGCCAGGCCTGGTGCTGCTTGACGCCGGGTGAGCCGCTCTACGGCCACTTCTTGGCGGGAGGTGACCGCGAGGACTTCTATCAGTTTCAGATGGAAAGTTCACACGCCTTGGAGTTGTGGTTATGGGACATCCCGGCAAGCTCGCATTACCATCTCTACCTGTATGACCCGCAGCGGCGGTACGTTGCACATTCGGCGGACTTCGACCGGTCCCAGCACATTGGGCCGACGGGGGTGCTGGGACCCGGGACCTACTACGTGCGGGTCTATCGCGCTGATGGCGGCCCGGTGCCTCAACCCTATGGGCTGTGTGTTGAGTTCGTAGGTACGGGGCGCCGCTGTCCGCGGCCTGCCACCGCTAGGAGCGTCACCTGGTCGTTATGGAACAGAGGCTGGGTGATATCTTCATCAAATCCCTGGCGCTCGAGGCCACCAGTTGTGGAACTGTCTATGTCGGCACCGAGCAAAACGGAGTGTAGGAACGAAGAATAGGAGAATGAGTGATGAAACTCGAAATCGGACATCTTACGGACCGGGGGATCAGGAGATCGGTCAACCAGGACAGCCTGGGCATCAGCGAGGGGATTGCCCCTCCGCAGTTGGCTAGCAAGGGCCGCTTGCTGGTCGTGGCAGATGGGTTTGGCAAGGAGGGCACAGGCAGCCCAGCCAGCAATGCCGCCGTGCAGTCCATTACTCAAGCCTACTATGCCAACCCGGAAACGGACATCGGCGCCGCGCTGGTTCAGGCCGTCCAACAGGCCAACGTGGCGGCTTACCAGGCCACTGCGGGCTTCGGCGCGCCGGGCGCCGCGGGGACGACGCTCACCGCTGCAGTCATCCGCGAGCAGGAACTGCACGTGGCCAACGTGGGCGATAGCCGCGCCTACCTGCTCCGCGAGGGACAACTGCGCCAACTCACCCAGGATCACTCCTGGGCCGCCGATCAGGTGCGGGCGGGGAAGCTCACGCCGGAGCAGGCTGCTCAGCATCCCAAGCGGAGCAATCTGACCCGCGCCCTGGGCATTGCACCTGAAGTCAACGTGGATCGCTTCGTGGAGACCTTCGCCGCGGGCGATGTGCTGCTACTGTGCAGCGACGGGCTGACGGACCTGGTGACCAATGCCGAGCTGCCATCGGTGCTGCTCGGCCGCGACCCACAGACGACTGCCCAGCAGCTTGTGTCCATGGCCAATCAGCGCGGCGGAACTGACAATATCGCCGTGGTGGTGGCCAAAGCTGCCCCGGCGCTTGCTCTGGCTGGCAAGTGGGTGCCGTACGCGGCCATTGGCGGGGCGGCACTGGTCACACTGCTGATCGTGCTGTTGGCTCGCCAACCCCTTATCCCAGTGTCGCCGCCCCTGGTAACACCTCCGCCAACGACGCCTGCGGCCGCAGTGCCACCTGGCGAGGAGGAGGCGACCCCGGGCCAGCCCACGTCCACCCTGGCACCTGTTGCGGAGAAGCCTACGGCGCAGGAAACGCCCGCCCCAGGAGCTGCTGCCCCTGTGGTGACTCTCGTCTATGCAGCTCCTCAGTTGGTGGCGCCAGAAGACGAGGCGACATTCGTGGGGCCCGATGCGGAGATCCTCCTGGAATGGACATCCGTGGGCGCATTGGGAGCAGATGAGTACTACATGGTCATCACCGAGTATTCACACGACGGCGACACCTGGCACGACTGGCAGTGGACCAAGGACACCCATCTCTTGGTGCCTCGCTACTTGTATCACGAGTACACCGGTGCCCGGCGCGCCGAGTGGCGAGTGGTCGCGTGGCGGGGGACACCTACGAGTCCAAGCGCGGGCAACCCGGTTGGCCAAGAAAGCGCTGTGCGGACGTATACGTGGCAAAAGGCTCCAGAGGAGCCTCCAACACCGGCGGGGCCCAGCGATACGCCCACGCCGGAGTTCGAGGACTAGGCGCTCCTGGCCATGGCTACGTCTTGCAGACAGGGCTTTGTCCACAGTGCTCACCCGTCCCAGTCAGGCCCAGCCCTGGTCTGCATGGCAAGGGTGACTGTTGAGAATACACGTTCTGAGAGAATGATGAGTTGGTCGGATGCGGAGCGAGACGCTCGTGTCGTTCTGCCGCCGACAGTAGAGGCTGGGAGACAGCACCGTGAGAAGTCTACTCACCGTCACCCTTATGGCCTTCATGGCCGCTCAGTGCCATGCGGCCACGGGCCAGCTCGTACTGACAGTCCATGTGGTGCACCTGCTGGACGAGACGCCCGTGACAGGTGCCAGTGTTGAGATTGCCACCCCGGACGGTCGCGTGGTCGCACGGCGGTCACTCGATGATTGGGCTCAAGCATCTTTCCGTCTGCCCTCCGGACATTATGTTGTGCGTATGGCATCCGGCTACACCGGGCAGGCTGAAATCGATCTTCATGAGAACCTGGCGGTCAACCTGGAAGTCATTCCTGTCTTTCGTGGATGAGAAGGACGAATGGAGCTAGTGCTCTTTCACCCTGCGAGCGCTGATCTACCCTATGCTGGTGGTTCAACGATCAAATGATAAGGAGACCAAAGATGTCTAGCAAATCCTTGCTTCTGCAGAACGCTGTCAGACTAGTCACCGTCCTGGCGCTTTTGTCGCTGGTCTTCCTGATGCCCAACCATCCGATCCGCGGGCTTAGCCCACAGGCCACTCCTGGTTCAGCGGCACCAGTTGATCCCGATCGGAATCGGAATCCTCGCCCCGACTCGGGGAACCGGAGCGGCCCGGGGACTGTCCCTCAGCTCGCCGTTGAGTCGCAAGACCATTCTCCAGCGCATGCTTCACTGGAGCCCGAGCACGAGGTGCGTCCTTCGCACATCTCCGTCACGCTCGGGCCGGGCGAGAGTCATGACGATCAGATACAGGTCGTCACTGGCGATGCGCCTGTGGCCAAGGGCGATGTCATGTTTGTCTTTGACCGAACAACGAGCATGGCAGACGAAATCGATGAGGCAAAAGCCTCCGCCGTCCAGATCATGAATGACATCCGGGCGCAGCTAGCCAAGAGCTGGTTCGGCGTTGGCAGCTTCATGGACTATCCAGGCTGCTACTCGTATCCGGGCTACTCAGAGTGCTACGGGAGCGCGTCCCGCGGTGATGTGCCCTGGGAGGTCAACATTCATCCCACCGACAGCATCGCGGATGTGGCTAGCGCGATCAATGGGCTGTGGCTGGGATGGGGAATGGACTGGCCCGAGGATTACACGCGAGTTCTCTACGAAGTCATTTCGGTACACTGGCGACCACACACGAAGAAGATGGTCATCCTGTTTGGTGATGCGCCAACGCATGATCTCAGCTTCGCTGGGTACAACTTCGGTGGCGATCCTGGTCGGGATGCTGTCGCTCTGACTGATGATGATCTGGACTTCGAAACCGTCGTTCAACAGGTTGCCGATGAGGGCATCTCTGTCATTGCAGTGGACAGTGGCGACAGCGCTGAATCGCGGGCTACCTTCAGAGGAATGTCCATAGGTTACGGTACGGCACCCGGCACCAACGGGCACTACTTCAACCTGGATGACTCGTCGCACATCCCCGCGGTGGTCGCCCAGTTGATTTCCGAGGAGACACAGAAGATTGATCGCCTGTGGCTGCAGGTCACCGAAGGCTACGAGAGCTGGATAGAGATCACGCCGGAACAGTTCGTCAACGTTGGGGCCAATACCACCAAGACGTTCAGCATCTCCATCACGGTTCCCGATGGGACAACCCCCGGTTTGTACCCTTTCCTGATCCAGGCCATCGGTGACGGCGCGATTCTGGGATTAACACATGTCGAAGTGACCGTCCCGACTGACTCGCCAATCGACGATCTGGGCTTCCGTCCTAATCGCGATGGGTTCCGTTTCGGGAACGAGGGCCGCATCTTGACGTGGGAGATGTTCAGGCAGTTCTTCGGTGCCCCGCAGGTTGAGCACTCCAATGGAAACCGCATTCATGCCGCTGATATCTTCTTCCAGGAGTCCTATCGCAACATAGGAGCTGGAGGGACTTGTGACGGCTTCACAGCTACCAGTCTACTCAACTATGCAGGGCTTTCACAGCCGAATGCGGGCGACTTTGCCCTGCCGCGGTACTCCCCCCTCTATTCAAAGAACCAAGATGACGAGATATGGGAAGCCATAGCCTTTGGCCAAGGCATCCAGGCGGGACTTGAGATCCCCTCCTACAGACACACGACGTGCGAATTGCTGGGGAATTCGCCAAGAGCCATGTACCAGCACCTGCGCGCTCATATCGAGAACAATACCCCTGTTGAGCTGGTGGTTGGCTGGGACCGGGATTACTATGCCTATTTCCCGGAGAAGAGGATGTTGGAGGCCAACCATAGTCACTCTCTGGTCCCCTATCGTTTGGAGGAGCCCTCAAACGACGAAGCATACGTGTATGTCTATGACAGCAACTTGCCAGGAAACGACAAGCACCGTATCGAGATCGATTTGCGCAACGATGAATGGACGTACCGCTGGCCTGTTCTTCTGTGGCCAGACATTGTCATCGAGGGAGATGCCACCAAGTGCCTCCTCTACATCACTCCCATAGACCTGTACCGTCACCAGGGCGTACCCTTCTGGGCGCAGGCTGGATGGAGCGTCCTAGCCAGCGCGACTGCTGGAACCGCCTCGCCGCAAATCTTCGGCACCGTTGGGCCAGCCAGGCTTCTCTTCACCGACGACGAAGGTAGGCGCCTGGGATGGGATGGGACCGACTTCTACGACGATATCCCAGGTGCGAGCTATATTCCCGTTGCTAACGGTGGTAGCTCCGAGGCCTCGGGATTCTACTACATATCCTCCGACGTCCTGTACGATCTGGAGGTAGTCGGCTATGGGGAAGGTGAAGCTGACATCAGAGCTTGGGGCGACGGCCACATGGTGGAGCTCACTGGCCTGGAAGTTGTGACCGGAACTGTGCACTCTGTTGGCCTCTCGTCCGATGGCTCAGTCCTGTCCGTCGGCAGCGCCACCAACGATACCAGCCTTTCCATGTCCATCAGCCGCATCCTCGACGATGAAGACCGAACCGTGACCATCGGTGATCTCTCCACGGGACCGGGCGAAGAGACCATGCTGGAGGCTACGCTGAGTGACGCCGCCGGGTCGTCCGACACCATCAAGCTCAGTTCCACCTCTTCGACGGCGCCGATCTACCAACTCTCCTTGATGCGCGCTGGCGGCGAAGGTTACTCGTCCTTTGGCCACGCTGGGCTTATCTTGGACACTGATTCGGATCAGTACATCGAGATCGACGACTGGACTGGTCTAGATCTGTTGACTGTTCTGGTTGACACCGACAGGGACGGCACCATAGACGAAAGCCGTCCAGCGGAAAATCAGGCCGCAGTAGAATCGATCGCCTTGCAGCCCTCCAAGACTGTGCTCCATACTGATGGCGAACAGCTCGATATCGTTGCGTACGTGAAGGACCAGTTCGGCAGCTATGTTGCTGATCACACACAGGTGAGCATCAACACTAGTCTGGGCAGGTTGTCCACCAGCACGGCTGAGACAGTTGGTGGTTTGGTCCATTTCTCGCTCACCTCTGGCAGTCAGGAAGGCATAGCCACCCTGACGGCCCGAGTGGGAGATGTGCAGACTTCCGTCGACATTCCCGTTCTGGCCTTTGACGAGCAGACCTACTTGCCTTCGATCATGGGAGACAGGGCTTCATGGAGCTGGCATCGCGGCGCCGGGCGCAAGGAATGGAGAGTCTATGGTCTCACAGCGGCGGACGCTACCTGCAACACCCTATATGCTGCTACAGATGCCGGTCTGTACAAATCAACGAGCCGCGGCCGGAGTTGGCAAGCCTCTGGTCTTAGATCGCTTCTGGTAGCGTCCAGCGCCGAACTCCCGGAGGCAAGGCCTACCTTCGATGACATAGACGAGGCCGGCGCCGCCACGTTGACGCCAGCGGTGGCCGTCTGCCCCAGCGATAGTCAGACTGTCTACGCGGCTACGTGGGGATCGGGGGTCTACAAGTCCACCGACGCCGGTACGATCTGGCAGGAGCGCAGTAGTGGCATCAATGATCGCTGGATCTACGCCCTGGCCGTGCATCCGCAGCACTGCCAGATCGTGTACGCGGGAACCAACGTGGGCGGTGTATTCAAGAGCACCAACGGTGGCAACTCTTGGACACCAGTCAACAGTGGATTGGCCAACCTTAACGTACGCTCGCTGGCCATCGCTCCTAGCAACCCGGCGGTGCTCTATGCGGGCACGACGAACGGCGTCTTCAAGACGACCGATGGCGGCAACCACTGGAGCCCCACCGGCACTCTACCGGGGGATCGAGTACGTGCTCTCGGGGTGCATCCATCCAACCCCCAGGTGGTCTATGCTGGCCTCATTGGACACGGGCTCTACAAAAGCACCAATGGTGGGAGTTGGTGGCAGCCCAAGACCAGCGGACTGGGCTATGACCAGGCTCGTGCTCTGGCCATTGACCCCTTGGCGCCTAGCACCGTCTACGTGGGTTGGGATGATGGAGGTGGTGTGTATCGCAGCACGAACGGCGGCGACAACTGGAGCCAGTGGAACAGAAGCCTCACCGAGCGCGACGTCAAGTCGCTGCTCGTTGATGGAGGGTGGTGTAACACCTTGCACGCAGGGACGACCAACGGGGCATGGTACTATGGTCCATGACCGTGAGGACGTTCTGAACGCGTCCGAGTAGCAGCACATCCAATGGAAGGAGGGCATTGCCATGAAGATACTGCACAGTTCCCCAGGTGCACTACGGAAGTTGGTAGCAGTCTTGATTCTCACTACCGCCGTGTTCATGATGTCGGGTGGCGCACCGCTGGCGGTCGCCAACGTGCAGGCCCCGGGCATCGCTATCACATCCACGGCCACTGTCCTTGTCCTTGACGTCTCTGGCAGCATGGGGGATCCATGGCAAGGCGGGGTGAAACTGGAATCGGCCAAGAAGGCGACGGCAGACATCGTGACAATGATGCAGCAGGAAGGTCGGATCAGTGACGTATCCCACGCTGTCTCCATAGCTACCTTCAGCAGCGATGCCCGGCTGAACCTGGGTCTCACGACAGACCACGCCAGTGCCCAGAGCGTGATCGCGGGGTTGGCGCCGGGCAACCGCACGAACATCGGCGCAGGTCTGCAGGTGGCCAACGATGCTCTGCGCAGCGCGCCGTCGGGTGCCAAGCGCATCATCATCTTGCTCAGTGATGGGCTGACCAACGCGGGGATGTCTCCGCCAGGCATACTGAGCGGGCCCGTGAGAGAAGCGGCCAGTGCAGGTACCTGTATCTATACTGTGGGCTTCGGCGACCCTGGTGATCTGGATGAAGATCTGCTACGTCAGATCGCCAGTGGTTCGGGTTGTGGACGGTACTACTACGCCACAGACGCCTATGAGCTAGACAGGGTCTACCTGGAGGTGCGGCACCGGGCTTTGGGCCAAGTGGTTGGAGAATTCTCCGGCCAGGTGGCACAGGGAGAAACGACCCGCCCAGAGCAGTTCGAGGTGCCCTTTGGAAAGGGTGAGTTGGATGTCACCCTTGTCTGGCCCGGCAGCGCTCTCGACTTGATCATCACCGATCCCAAAGGGCGGACGGTGGACGAGAACTACCCGGGAGCCACTCTTGCCACCTACGCTCGCTTCGTCTACCTGATCATCAAGAATCCGTTGCCCGGGCTGTGGCGTACGGCTATCTACGGGCGGATTGTGCCCGTTTCCTTGACGTATTATGCCGCCGTCGCTTCTGTACGTGGGCGATCCACACAGCCCGCAAGAGGCGATAGCTCAGTGTGGGTGGTGGCCCTGACCCTGCTGGCAGCTCTGGTCGTCGCCGTCTTCATCGCTGTGTCGGGGCAGCTAGGAGCGGGTCTGGCCGGAGCGGGTGTGTCCATACGGCAAGGTTACGGCCCCGGCGGCCTCATAGGCTTCCGCAGAGGTGTCCTGGGTATCGGACGCGACCCGGGTGGTGAAGTCGTACTGAGCGACGAACAGGTGTCCCGGCGACACGCACAGATCCGCCGCGAACCAGGGGGCTTTGTGCTCTACGATCAGCGCAGCCTTAACGGCACTCTCGTGAACGGCCAGCCCGTGGAACGCTGTGTGTTGAGGAATGGGGACGAGATTCAGGTTGGAGACACGCACTTGACCTTTCACAGTCGTTGGTAAGGAGAAGACAGATGATTGGACAGACTTTGAAGAGAGGACGCTACCGCATCAAACGCGAGCTGGGCTCGGGCGGGATGGGAGTCGTCTACCAGGCGGTGGATCTGCAGGAGAATCGGCTCGTGGCCATCAAGACGCTACCCCCCACTCTGGCCACAGACCGGCACTTTGTGAAGCGCTTCCTGAGCTCAGCAGGCACACTGAGCCTCTTGCACCACCCCAACATCGTTCAGTTGCTCGATACGTTCGAGCAGAACGGAAGCTACTACATCGTCCTGGAGTACATTGATGGTCCGACGGTCGCCCACCTGGTTCGGCGGCGTGCCTTGCGTGTGCGGCAGGCAGTGGACATCGCCTTGGGCGTCTGCCAAGGGCTAAGCCACAGTCACAGCCGGGGAGTTATCCATCGCGATATCAAGGCTTCCAACATCATGCTCACACGCGACAACGTGGTCAAGGTCACCGATTTCGACATCGCCCGGATGGTGACTGAGCAGCGAGATGGTCGCGCGGGACTCGTCGGCAGCCTGCACACCATGCCCCCAGAGGTCATACAGGGAGGAGAAGCAGACCAGCGCTCGGATATCTACTCCCTGGGGGTCGTGCTCTATCAGATGCTGACGGGACGGCTGCCGTTCCAGGCTGAGGAGGAGGCGGCCCTGGCATACCAACATACTGCCACACCGCCGCCGCGACCCCGGGACGCCAACCGTCGCGTGCCGGAGGCTCTTGAACAAGTAGTGCTGCAAGCCTTGGCCAAGGACCCCCAAGCGCGCTACCCCACCGCCGATGCCTTTGCCGCTGCCATCCGGGAGGCTGTCTCATCTCCCGCGGCAAAGCGACAGTCGCCTCGCCCGCAGAAGGGCCGGCGCCGGCGGGCAAAGCCCTGGGCTGTGGTGCTCGGCGGCGTGGTGCTGATGGCCATTCTGGTCGTGGCAACCTATCTGATCTTGCAGATGATAGGACAGGGCATGCCTGGCGTCGCGACCGAGCCGGCCCCCACCACGGTTGTGGATGCGATCACTGCCACGGCGACCGCGGCACCTGCGGTGCAACCTTCGTCCACACCCAGCCGGGAACCGACTGCTACTCTGGCGGCTACGCGCACGCCGACACAAGAGGTTGCCGCGCTGACGCCCACGGCCACCGTCGGGGCGACCGAGGAACCTGCGCCGTCGCCTACGGTGCCCATCGCAGTGACATTGCCCCAGGGCAACATTGCCTACACGGTGGCCATCCCACCGCACAGGCACTACAAGATCTTCCTGATCAACGCTGACGGCAGCGGTGGGCGGGAGATCGCCGACAAGGTCAGCGAGCCATCCTTCGCCCCCGGCGGGGAGAGGATCGTGTTCAATGCCTGGACTGACGGTCTGTATGTCATGAATCTGGACGGGACCGGCCGGCATCGCATAGTCGGCGACACAGAAGCCACCTTCCCCGATTGGTCTCCGGATGGCAGCAAGATCTTGTTCCACTCTGCCCGGGGAAGGAGCGGTCGCTACGACATCTACGTCGTAGACGCCGATGGTGGCAACGAGCGCAAGGTGATCGATGGCGAACAGCCCACCTGGTCGCCCGACAGCCACCGTCTGGCCTACAAGGGCTGCATCGGCAGCGATTGCGGCATCATGGTCGTCAATCTCGATGGCAGCGGCAGGCGCCGGCTCACTGAACATGCTAACGACGGCAATCCAGCCTGGTCTCCCGAGGGCGACCAGATCGCCTTTGTGTCTGAGCGAGATGGGAACCACGAGATCTACGTGATGAACGGCGATGGCAGCAGTCAACGGCGACTGACCGACAATCCACACACCGATGCACTGCCTGCCTGGCTGGCCGACGGTCACCACATCGTATTCCGCTCCGACCGCGATGGTCAGTGGGCCATCTATGTGATGCGTGCCGACGGCAGCAACGTACGCAGATTGACCGATGCAGCGGTGGACCCGGAGCGATGGATATGGGAGAAGATGGATGCGTCGTACTGAGAAGTAGACAAGCAAACAAGTAGACAGGTAGACAAGGGAAGGCCGGGTGAGCACTCGTAGGGAACGAGCTCACAAGAAGATGAAGGACAGTTTGGTGGAATTAGGAGGCACAAGATGCCAGAAGCTCTACAGTTGACTGTCGGTCAGCGCACTCATGCTGGCTTGCAGCGCAAGGTCAACGAGGATAGCCTGGCCCTTCCGATAGGAGTACCAGGGCCGGTGCTGGCTGAGCGCGGCCATTTGTACGTCGTGGCCGACGGTATTGGAGGACAGAGCGCCGGAGCCACAGCCAGCCTGCTGGCTGTGGAAAACGTGCAGCGGGAGTACTATCACGGACCCTTCAGCGACGTGCCGACTGCCTTGGCACGGGCCATCGAGGTTGCCAACCAGGCCATTCAAGACAAGGCTCAGGAACCCGGCTTTGCCCGGATGGGAACTACCTTGGTGGCTGCCGTTGTGCGTGGCGCTGAGTTGACCGCAGCGCACGTCGGTGACAGCCGGGCCTATCTGGCCAGTCAGACCGGCATCCACCAACTGACTGAGGATCACACCTGGGTGGCTGAACAGCAGCGGGCAGGTGTCCTCACAGAGGAAGAGGCACGCCAGCACAGCCAGAGGCACATCATCAGTCGCTCCCTGGGGAAGGCAGGCGCGGTGCCGGACATCACGCAAGGCCCCCTCCAACCAGGCGACGCTGTGCTCCTGTGCACCGATGGGTTGTCCAACCCTGTCTCGGCCCAGGAGATGCATCAACTGCTGGTCAACCGTCCGCCACAGACTGCTGCGGATCAGCTTGTGGGCTTGGCCAATCAGCGAGGCGGGCCGGACAACGTTACGGCCCTGGTCGTGCAGGTGGGGAGGGCACCTGCGGTTGCTCCGCCTGCTGGCGGGGCCGGGGGGGCACTGAGGCGGCTATCGAAGCGGCTGGCGGAACTCCCGCCTAAGCAGATGGCTATGGCGGTTGCCGTCGCCTCAATGGCGGTCTGTCTCATGACGGCCGGGGTGGTGAGCTTACTCCGTATGCCCCTAGGGCCAGCACGGACTGGGCGGCCGGCTGCGCCTACGTCGAAGCCCACAGGGTGGATCCCGCCTTCGGAGGGGCAGGCCACCGACCGGCCATCGCCAACAGTCGAGGGGCAGACAGATGCCTCTCGCGCCACGACCCAGCCAGTTCCTACGTCCACACTACGTCCAACCGCGACGCCAGCGCCATCGAACATCGGCGTCATCGTGCCCCATGAGGGCCAGGGCGGTGGCACCTTTCTCTTGCGCGATCCGTATCGTAAGGGGTCAGGCATCATCTGGCTGGGCAATGGTTCAGAAGTCGAGATCCTCGATGACAGCGTGGAAGGCTACGAGCACTACGAAAGCACGCTCTGGTATCAAATTCGCTGCGTCGTCAAGGGCGAGACACACACAGGCTACGTGCCTGCGACTGTCGTCCAGAGACAGACTTCGACGGGGGGGGTCCAATGAGCCTTTCGCTAGACGTAGGCAGGCTTTCGCACCCTGGGAAAGAACGCCAACTCAACGAAGACAGTTATGGCCTGAGCACCGAACTGCGCCAGCAGTTGGGCCTTTCCGACAAGGTCCTGGCGAGCAAGGGCCAGCTTTTCGCCGTGGCCGACGGCATGGGCGGGCACGCCGCCGGAGAGGTGGCCAGCCAACAGGCCATCGCTACGCTGTTCGAGGCCTACTACCGCGATCGCGACCGGGACCTGCGGCGCTGCCTGGCGAGATCTGTACAGGCCGCTAATGCGGCTATTCGCGAACGGGCCCTCCTCGACGACAGGCACACGGGGATGGGCACGACGCTCGTCGCAGCCGTATTGCACAACAAAGAATGGCTGATCGCCAACGTGGGGGACAGCCGAGCCTACCTACTCCGACGAGGAAGCATCCGACAGGTGACCAGGGATCACTCCTGGGTGACTGAGCAGTTGGCTGCCGGTGTCCTCACGCCTGAGGAGGCCCGCGATCATCCCTACCGCAATGTGGTCACCCGATCGCTGGGCACGAAGAAAGAGGTGAAAGTAGATCTCTTTCGGGAGAGGGCACTGCCAGGCGATGCATTGCTTCTCTGCTCCGATGGGCTCTCCAATCTGGCGCCGTCCGAGGTCATGGGTCAGATCATCAGGGCCAACAAGGCCCAAGTGGCGGCAGATCAGCTTGTAGATCAGGCCAACGCCAGAGGTGGGCCGGACAACATCACCGCCGTGGTGGTCAAGCTGCCCCCAGGCCAGAAGCGCAGCCTTTCCGTGTTGCCAGCAGCCGGCATCGCCGCCGCGGCCGTGGCCTTGTCGGTCCTCTGCTGGGTGGGAGGTCCGCCGCTGGTCAAAACCCTGCTGCCTACGCCTACGCCGACGGTCACGCGTACGCCAACGGCTACTCTGACGCCGACGCCCACACCAACGGCCACATACACGTCAACGCCGACCCCCTCGCCGACGGTCACGGCAACGCCGACGTCCGCACCAACGGCCACAGCAATGCCCACATACACGCCATCGCCAACTTTGACCGACACGCCGTTTCCAACACCGACGGACACGCCAACACCGACGGACACGGCAAGGCCGGCACCGACGGACACGCCTACAATAGCGCCTTCATCGGCTCCAGTTCCCACTCCTCCACGAGCCTGGCTGGACTTTCCCGCCGACGCGCTCACAGAGCATGGGCTGGGGTACTATGTACAAGGCCAGCCCATGAACCATGGACAGGAACCGGATTACTTCTGGTTGCATATGCGGGGGGAGGACCCCAAGTCCGGCGACCAGCTTGTGTACGTTGTTGTCGGTGACAAGTCTGCCGGGAAGCTCACTAGCCAACTGCATCAACATCCCCAGTTGGGTGTCTTTGCGCACCCAATCCGGAGAGTTCCAGCAATAGGTGGAGGATGGAAGATTCACCTAGACGCCGTGCTCATCATGCTGCTGGAACCGGAGCAGGACAGACGCCGATTGATCTACCACCGGACGGACATGTACGATCTGCGGCACAAGGAAGGCGTCTGGGTCTATGGGAGCGCCAGCCCGGACAGCCTGGGCACTATCCTGCCGCCCGCTATGTTCAGGCAATATGCGCCAGACTACCCAGCGGCCGCGATCTTCGGTTATTGGGAAGAGGACGTCAGAGGACTCAGGTTCGTCCCTGCGTCAAGTGACGACTGCAAGATACCGGGCTTCATCTGGACAGAAGACGGATTCAAACCCGAATGTTGGAGGCAGCAATGACCACAGCAAAGAAACCTGACGTAGGCCACCTGACGCATCCAGGGATGGAGCGTGCGGTTAACGAGGACAGTTACGCGCTGCCACCGCCGGATCTCGACCCGGCCCTGGTAGCCCAGAAGGGCCTCCTGTACCTGGTCGCCGACGGGATGGGGGGACACGTGGGCGGGCGTCGCGCCAGCCGGTTGGCGGCGCAGCACGTCATGGCCGAGTACTATCGAGCCCCGACGGCCGATGTCGTGCAAAGCCTCGACCGCGCCCTGCGTGTGGCCAACGCAGCCGTCAATCAGGAAGCGACGAGCAACCCCAGTTTGCAGGGAATGGGCACGACCGCCGTCGCTGCTGTGGTGCATGGCAACCGGTTGGTGGTGGCCAACGTGGGCGACAGCCGCGCCTACCTGCTGGGGCGCCGCATGCGCCAGATCACGCAGGACCATTCGCTGGTGGATGAAGGGCTGCGTAATGGAACCATCACCCCTGAGGAAGCGGCGGTGCATCCCTATCGGGGGGTGATCACCCGCTCTCTGGGAGGGCAGTCCGATGTGCGGCCTGACTACTTCCAAGAAACGCTGCAACCGGGTGACACTGTTCTGCTCTGCTCCGATGGGCTGAGCAACCTGGTCGGCGATCGCGAGATGCAGGAGATCATCTCACGGAGCAGAACGGCCCAAGATGCGGCACGGCGGTTGGTGGCGGAGGCGAACCGCCGTGGCGCCCCCGACAATGTCACCGCCGTCGTCGTGGGATGGGGACCCAGCAGGGTGATCGGCCCGCTGGTGTACGTCATA
>Ga0075114_10001187_pt1 | contig 14389 bp, 10 predicted proteins | sample AntAceMetag02UKM_FD_69784 | JGI IMG/M metagenome (GOLD analysis project Ga0075114, IMG submission 69784) | Saline lake microbial communities from Ace Lake, Antarctica - Antarctic Ace Lake Metagenome 02UKM | ecosystem: Environmental > Aquatic > Non-marine Saline and Alkaline > Saline | place... | reverse complement strand
AAAGGGGAGTGGGATCGGGCCATCGAGTTCTATGAGCAGGCCTTGGACACGATGGAGCGGGTGGGGGACATCCACGGCATGGCCCAGACCTTCGGCAACTTGGGCAGCTACTACCAGGCGCAGGGCGAGACGGAACGGGCGGCGCAGTACGTCGCTCGTGCTTACATCATCTTTGCCCGGTTGGGCGCAGCCCCAGAGGCACAACAGGCGGGTCGGCTGCTGGTGAGTATCGTCGGCTCCGTGCAGGCAGCCAACGGCTACCTGGCGCAGATGGCGGCGGGAGAGGGGGGATAGGGACGGGTCGCGCTGGACGATGTCCGCCAACCGCTGCGCAGTCTGCTGGAGCGGGCGTGGCTGGTGGACAAGCGCGCCCAGGACGATGACGGCGTAGGGGCGAACCCTTGCGGTCGCCCCCTCCACGCCAACAACGACCCCCACACCGACGTCCACCCCCTACTTCCAGATCTACCTCCCGCTTCTACTGAAGAGCACCTCTCGCTGACCCTCAGGTTAGCCATGCAGAACACGACCAGAGAGCCTCGGTAAGCAGACAACGGGCCAGGGCTGCCTTGATCCCTGGCCCGTTGATCTTGTGGGAATGCAGAGTCTCCGACTTTGCCGCATCGTCACACAGGATGCACTCCGACTGCACTGATCGAGGCTGCGCGTCGTCATCTCACCACACTCCTACAGAACACCCAATCGTGATACTTGGAGCAGTGCCTTGCAGCCGCAGCGCCGGCGATGACAGTACGCCCAGCTATCAATTCGACACACATACCTGGGGTTTGAGTGGGATGCGCTCAATGAGATCTATGAAGTCCTCAGAGGTGATCTGGTCGTCGGGCCTATCCACCAGGCAGCGGCAGACCGCCTCCATCACGTTGGTGCCGAAGGAACGTCCCTCCAAGCGAGGTGTGGTGGTCACCAGAATGTGCAGATTGCGCTTCCGGAGTTCCTCGACGTTTCTGGCCGTGGTGGTGTTGGTTATGATGATCTTGCCGCTCAGGTCATCGGGCAGATTAGACCACACCTGCAAGAAATCGCCGGCGATGATATCGGCCTCTTCGTAGAAACGGCTGTACTTCTTGGATGGCTCCTTCTCCTGCTCCTCGCCCAGAGGGTAGAGCCACCTGAATGGCAGTTGAGTCATCACAGGCAAGAGCAGTGCGGCCACGATGTGAACAGTACGTAGGCTGTGCAAGGGGATGGGAAGGCCGAGCGCGAACATGAAGTCACCAAAGGTCACTTCGCAGCCGGAGTCCACCAGCGCCTTGGCCATGCCGTAGCGATCCACGGCGGTGGTCAGGAGTGCCTTCTTGCCACGCAGCTCAATGCCATGTTCGCGCAGGGCTTGCAGGGCATAGGGGGCCAGGAGATGCTTGATGCCGTTGCCGTCGCCCACTTTGGAGATTTTGATCGCCCGCCGTATGTGCTTAGACTCACGGAACCAGTAGCGGCGGTTGTTGACCGACAGGTAGAACTCGGTCCCTCCCACGCCGAAAGCGTCTACCTTGCCATCGTACTCCTTGTACATCTGAATGTACCTTTCGGAGTCGCCGTCTGTGCCCTGGCGGCTGAGCCAGAAGCGCTGGCCCAGAAACTCTGCTTCTGTGGTGTGATCGCGGGTCGAAGACCCCAGGCTGACGCTAAGCACCTTCTTCAAGATGAATCCTCCATTCCCAGGCGATGATTGGCTGCAATGATTGGCCGCAATGACATCGAACAAGTGACTACTCAATGTCATTGAGGCAAGGTGTAGCATAGGGCCTTGTGCCCGTTTCTTGCCGCCACAAGACGCCCACAAGGGGCTAAACTACGCTCAACTTGATGACATTGAGTGACCACTCAGCCTGAATGCTCCAGGGTGGTCTGTGACCACCGTCTGGCGCACGGCCAACACCGTTTGCGGGACAAAGTCGATGGTCACAGACCCTCTACGAGCAGGGCTGAGTAGTTCTCAAACAACACAAAACAGGGAGACTGCCGCGTTTCACATTGTATCAAACTCTGCACAAAAGTGCAATTGCGATCGGTTCTCCATCCGCTCTACGTTCAGGCGCCACCTTCGCACATCGCGCCCGGTGCATCGCCTTGCAGCGGCTGGGGATATGGTGTATAATCCTGACTAGAGTCACGCAACTCGTAGATACGCGCTATCCGTGATCGAATGCTCTGAATACCCAATACCCAGTATCCAATACCCAGTACCCAGTATCCAATACCTCCCTAAAGGCGATTGAACCATGTCTTTCCCCCGCTCTGGCGGTGTGTTGCTGCACCCCACATCTCTCCCCAGCCGCTACGGCATCGGAGATCTGGGCGACGCAGCCTATCATTTCGTTGATTTCCTGGTCAGGAGCAAGCAGAGCCTGTGGCAGGTGCTGCCTCTGTGCCCCACCGGCTACGGCGATTCGCCCTACCAGTGCTTCTCCGCATTCGCCGGCAACCCGCTGCTCATCAGCCCCGACAGGCTGGTGCGGGAGGGCTTCCTGCCCGCCGAAGCGCTGCGGGACGTCCCCGACTTCCCAGTGCACAGAGTGGATTACGGCCCGGTGATCAGCTACAAGAACGTCCTGCTCCAGCAAGCCCATGCCCACTTCCAGGCCCACGGTTCGGCCCAGCAGCAAGAGGCCCTTGGTCAGTTCTGCGCAGCCCAGGCCGCTTGGCTGGAGGACTTCGCCCTCTTCATGGGCCTCAAGACCCATCACATGCACCAGCAAGGCGGCGTCTGGAACACCTGGCCGCGAGACATCGCTCTGCGAGAAGCTACCGCCATGGCACGCTGGGCGCGGGAGCTAGCGGATGTGGTCAGCCTCCATAAGTTCCAGCAGTTTCTCTTCTTCCAACAGTGGCTGGAGCTCAAGACCTATGCCAACGAGCGGGGCATCCGTATCGTCGGCGACGTGCCTATCTTCGTCGCCTTTGACAGCGCCGACGTGTGGGCCAACCAGGAGTTCTTCTATCTGAAAGAAGACGGAGGGCCCTCTGTGGTGGCTGGCGTGCCGCCTGACTACTTCAGCGAGACCGGCCAGCGCTGGGGCAACCCGCTGTACCGCTGGGAGCGCATGGTCCAGGACGGCTATGGCTGGTGGGCGGCCCGCCTGCAGATGGTCCTGACCCGCGTGGACATCGTGCGGCTCGATCACTTCCGAGGCTTCGAGGGCTACTGGGAGATCCCGGCCGAAGAGCCCACAGCAATCGTGGGCCGCTGGGTCAAGGGGCCTGGCGTCCCTTTCTTCCGAGCGATGGAGGAGGCATTGGGGCAACTGCCGATCATCGCCGAAGACCTGGGGGTGATCACGCCAGAAGTAGAAGCGATGCGCGACCGCTTCGGCTTCCCCGGCATGAAGATCCTCCAGTTTGCCTTCGGCGGCGAGAGGAACAGCAGCTTCCTGCCGCACAACTTCTCGCCCAACAGCGTCGTGTACACCGGCACGCACGACAACGACACCACCATCGGCTGGTACAGCTCGACCAGTGAGCAGGAGCGGGATCACCTGCGCCGCTATCTGGCGCGGGACGCCAGCGACGTGGCCTGGGACCTGATCCGGCTGGCCTACGGTTCCGTGGCCGATATGGCCATCGCCACCATGCAAGACCTGATGAGACTGGGCAACGAGGCGCGGATGAACTACCCCAGCCGGCCCAGCGGCAACTGGCAGTGGCGCTACACGCCGGACATGCTCAGCGAGAACATCGCCGAGTGGTTGTCGGAGATGACCGAGCTGTACGGCCGGGTTCTGTAGCCGACGCTTCCTGGAAAAGAAGCCAAAAGGTACGCGGATGACCACGGACAATCAGGAAAGAAGTCCAGTGTCTCCAGTCAAAGCTGAGAAACTGCTGATCGCTATCGTCAGACGCCCACCTGACATGAGAGGACACATGCCAAACATACGGAAGAACGACACCGTGCAGATGGAATTCCATATCTCTCGTGAGGCGCGAGATCGCTACCGGTTCGACGAATCGCTGTTTTCGTTGCGCGGCAACGTCATCCTCGCCAACTTCCACGCCACACGGGTGTTCGCCCAGCGTATGAACCAGAAACGAGATGTGGTCGGTTTTCCAGAGCGGGCCGTGAAGGCCGGGCAGATCAACGCCATGGGGCTGATTGACGAGATCCTGCACGTCGTGGTGGGCCTGTATCGTGAGCAGATGAACCCTGAGGCCATACGGCAAGCGTTGGAGTGGCTCCAGGAGGAACTCGGCGCAGAAGCTGTTGACGCCGCCCTGCGCAGATTCGTGGCCGACTTCCCCCCAGTCGCCGTCTACCGGCGGGAAACCAGACCCGAAGCCTACCTGGGGGGCGAAACGGCGGGCGTTCCTCATCGCCACATCGTGCTGGAAGAGCTGATCATGCTCTGGCTGACCAACGTCAACCCTGCCTTCTCACCGTTTCGGGAACTGTTCGACGACACCGCGCTAGAGAGGGAAACCGCCTATACGCAGATCGCCTCCAGCCTCAACGAGTTCTTCGAGACCCAACCCCTGTTCGGCCCCGACAACCAGGATCTCGTGGACATGCTACGCAGTCCGGCCATAGCCGTTCCCCATTCCCTGTCGGGGCAACTGGAATACATGCGAGAACACTGGGGCTCGCTGCTGGGCAGATACCTGTACCGCCTGCTCAGCAGCCTCGATCTCATCAGAGAAGAGGAAAAGGCCATCTTCCTGGGGCCTGGTCCGGCCCAGGTGGTCGAGTTCACCGGCATGGAAGCGGAGCCGGAACGGTTCAGCCCTGACAGCGACTGGATGCCCCGTGTGGTGCTGCTGGCCAAGAACGGTTACGTGTGGCTCGACCAACTCTCCAGGCGGTATCAGCGGCCTATCACACGTCTGGATCAGATCCCCGATGAGGAACTGGACACGCTGGCTCGTTGGGGATTCAGCGGCTTGTGGCTGATCGGCCTCTGGGAGCGCAGCCCGGCGTCGAAGCGGATCAAACAGCTCTGCGGGAACCCAGAAGCGGTGGCGTCGGCCTATTCCCTGTACGACTACCAGATCGCCGCCGACCTGGGCGGCGAAGCGGCCTACCAGAACCTCAAGGATCGGGCCTGGCAGCGGTCCATCCGGCTGGCCAGCGACATGGTGCCCAACCACGTGGGAATCTACTCCAGATGGGTGGTCGAACACCCCGACTGGTTCGTCGCACTGGACTACAGCCCCTTCCCGTCTTATGTCTTCAACGGACCTGACCTCTCCGATGACGAGCGCGTGGGCATCTTCGTGGAGGATCACTACTACGACCGCAGCGACGCCGCGGTGGTGTTCAAGCGGCGGGATCGCTGGACAGGCAGCGAGAAGTTCATCTATCACGGCAACGACGGCACCAGCATGCCCTGGAACGACACTGCGCAGTTGAACTACCTCAACCCCGAAGTGCGGGAGGCGGTGATCCAGACGATTCTGCACGTCGCCCGCCAGTTTCCCATCATCCGCTTCGACGCCGCCATGACCCTGACCAAAAAGCACTTCCAGCGGCTGTGGTTCCCGGAACCGGGCAGCGGCGGGGCCATCCCCACGCGAGCAGAGCACGGCCTGACCAAAGCCGAGTTCAACGCCGCCATGCCCGCCGAGTTCTGGCGGGAAGTCGTGGATCGCGTGGCTGCGGAAGCGCCCGACACGTTGCTGCTGGCCGAAGCCTTCTGGATGCTGGAGGCCTACTTCGTGCGCACGCTGGGCATGCACCGCGTGTACAACAGCGCCTTCATGAACATGCTGCGTGACGAGGACAACGCCAAGTACCGCTCCGTCATGAAGAACACGCTGGAGTTCGATCCGGAGGTTCTCAAGCGGTACGTCAACTTCATGAACAACCCCGACGAGGAAACCACCGTGGCCCAGTTCGGCAAAGGCGACAAGTACTTTGGCATCGCCACCATGATGGCGACGCTGCCAGGCCTGCCCATGTTCGGCCACGGCCAGATCGAAGGGTTCGCCGAGAAGTACGGCATGGAGTACCGGCGGGCGTACTGGGACGAGTCGCCCGATGGCTACCTGGTCGAACGGCACGAGCGGGAGATCTTCCCCCTGCTGCACCGCCGCCATCTGTTTGCCGAGGTGGAGCATTTCCGCCTGTACGATGTCTTCACCCCCGAAGGTTATGTCAATGAAGATGTGTACGCCTATTCGAATCGTTGTGGCGACGAGCGAGCGCTGGTGGTCTACCACAACAAGTTCGCCACCGCGCAGGGCTGGATCCGAAGCTCAGTTGCCTATTCGGTCAAAACAGGGCCGAGCGGCGATGGTTCGGCTTCGCTCACCAGCGGCCGGGTGCAGGTGCAGAAAAGCCTGGGCAAAAGTCTGGGGCTTCACAGCGATGACAACTTCTTCTGCATCTTCCGCGACCACGTCACCGGCCTGGAGTACATCCGGAACAGCAAGGAACTGTGCGAACAGGGGCTGTATGTGGAGCTGGATGCCTACAGGTATCATGTCTTTCTCAACTTCCGCGAGGTGCAGGACAACGAGTGGCACCAATACGCACATCTGACGGACTACCTGAACGGACGCGGGGTGCCCAGCATCGAAGAGGCGCTGCGGGAGGTCTTTCTGCAACCTGTGCACCATCCCTTCAAGGAACTGGTCAGCGCTGGTATGTTCCGCCGGTTGATGGAAGCAAGTCAGCGAGTCAGCGAATCAGCGACAAGGCACGAAGAACTCATGGATGAGGTGGAGCAGAAGACCGTTCGTCTGCTGTGGGAGATCAAGCAACTGACCAGCCCTGTAGCACCTTCTGTGCACAGGGCCAGCGGCGCAGGCGACGAGACAGCGATTGCCCAGGAGTTGCGGCGCAAGTTGGAGGCCATCCTGCAATTACCCATCCTGCAACACCGCTTCCCCCTACCCCGCTCGCGGAAGTACAAGGCCGCCGCGGAGATGCTGCAGACACACCTGAACGACGATCCAGCGGCCTGGGGCGCCCTGTTTGGCTGGCTGTTCACCCACGCGCTGGGCAAGGCGGTCAGTGAGGGAGACTTTGAGCAGCGCAGCCGCAGTTGGATGGACGAGTGGCTGCTGGGCCGGATCGTCGCCGGAGCGCTGCAGGACACCGGACTGGACGAGGGAGCGGCCTGGTGGGCCGCCACACTGATCAAGCTGCTCATCACACATCAGCGTTGGTTCGAGGTGCCGGCCCCTAATAAGAAGAAACGTGCCTATCAGGTGCTGGAATCCTGGCTGCAAGACGAGGACGTGCAGCGGTTCCTGCAGGTGAACCGCTACCGGGAACTCCTGTGGTTCAACAAGGAAGCGTTTGACCAACTGCTGCGCTGGATGCTCCTTCTGGCAGCGCTGACCATCAGCGCCGATCCCCTTCGTGCTGCTGAGGAGGTAGCCCAAGAGATCGTCGCCTGCTACGACGTGGTGAAGCGATTGCAGCGGGCCGAAGAGGACTCCGGCTATCAGGTGGCGAAGCTGCTGGAGGCAGCGAGAGGCTAACCCCACCTGTACCAGATTTCAACTTGTCTTTCTCCTCAGGTTGCTGTATACTCTCATGGAAGGCGATGGGAGGCGATGATCAATGGCTGAAGAGCCCTGTGTCCGACACCGTGAAGTGGCGCTTTACGTGGATCGCGCCCATCAGATGCTCGTGGTGGCAGAGTGCAATCTGAACGATGGCTTCTACGCCTCGGCTGTCAACAGGGCTTACTACGCCATCTTCCATGCGGCCAACGCCATGCTGGCTACTCGGGGGCTGGCTCGTAGCAAACACAGCGGGGTGATCAGCACTTTTCGTCAGCACTTCGTAAAGCCCGGTCTCATTGAGACGGACTACAGTGAAGTCTACGGTCGATTGATGGATCACCGGAACGTGAGTGACTATGAAGTGGAATTGCTCATTGAGAATCGGCAAGCCTATGCCGACTTGCATGACGCTAGACGATTCACCCAACGGGTTGAGCAATGGCTGAAACAGGAAGGCTGGCTATGAATGCACGCGATCCATCCGACAGTCTGTCCATGCCAGAGCGAGTTGCCGTTCGAGCCTTTCTCCGACGATTACATCATGCTCATGGCCAGGTTGTGCAGCGAACCATGCTGTTCGGCTCCCAAGCTCGTGGGGACAGTGGTCCAGACTCCGACATCGACATTCTCATCATTGTGGATCAGGAAAGCTGGCCCCTGCGCGATGCGGTCAGTGCTATCGCCGCCCGGGTGTCGCTGGAGTATGCTGTTCTCATTGGTCCTCGTGTTATCGGTCAGGAGCGCTGGCAGCGGATGGGGCAAGAACGGTTCAGCTTCTACGAGAACGTGGCTCGGGAGAGCATTCCCCTCACCATGGAGCTGGCCTGACCCTCTCTCTAGGTCTATCCATGTAGCTTCGAATGACGCCTCGCAGCCGCTTGCGAGGTACCGCATCATCTTCCCCGTCAAGCCCCGTTTGAGGAAACAGTGATGATCCGCATTGATGGCAGTCACGGCGAAGGGGGCGGGCAGATTCTGCGCACGGCGCTGAGCCTGAGTGCTATCACGGGACGGCCGATATGCATCGAGCGCATCCGCGCCGGGCGGCGGCAGCCGGGCCTGCGGCCGCAGCACGTGACGGCAGCGCGGGCGACAGCAGCGATCTGCGGAGCAGAGCTGGAGGGTGATGCAGTCGGTTCGCAGACGCTGGTTTTCGAACCGCAGCATGCGCCGCGGGCCGGTCGCTACGTGTTCGACGTACGGGAAGCGGCCAAGAGCGGCAGCGCCGGCTCGGTCACCCTCATCTTCCAGACCCTGCTTCTGCCGCTGACACTGGCCGAAGGGGTTTCGGAGCTTGTCCTGCGAGGCGGCACCCACGTCGCCTGGAGCCCGCCGTTTCACTACCTGCAATCCGTCTACCTGCCAGTAATTGCAGAGTTGGGCATCAACGTCACAATTGAGTTGTGCAAGTGGGGGTGGTATCCGCAGGGGAGAGGGGAAGTCAAAGCTCTCATAGGGGGGAAGGAAGGAAAAGAGGGAAAGGAAAGGACTGAGGGGGCAAGTTTCGAGTGTCCAACCTCCAATATCCAACCTCCAATACCCAATACCCAATATCCAGTATCCACCTTCCAGTTGGTCCAGCGTGGGGAGTTGAAACGCATCTGGGGTGTGTCGGCAACGTCCAAGCTACCCGAGCACATCCGCAAGCGAATGCGGCAGCGAGCGCTGGAACGGCTGCGGCCAGCGGGTGTGCGGGCGGAGATCGAGCTACTGGACGCGCCGTCACCGGGGCCGGGGGCGGGAGTCTTCCTCTTCGCCGAGTACGAAGGCGCGGACGGCGAAACGGTGACCGCCGGCTTCAGCGGCTTCGGACGGCGGGGGAAGCGGGCGGCGGCCGTAGCCGACGAAGCAACGAAAGTCTTCCTGGCCTACCATCGCAGCGGCGCGCCGGTGGATCGCCACCTGGCCGATCAGCTCATTCTGCCGCTGGCGCTGGCCGGCTGCGCTGCGACCTTCCGCGCGAGCGAGATCACGCGGCACCTGCTGACCAACGTGTGGGTGGTAAAGCAGTTTGTCGAGGTACAGATGAGCGTGAAGGCACCAATGGGCCAAGTGGGTCTTGTCGATTTTTCGCCAGAGTGATATAATCGAACATGAATTCGAAATGACTGCTTAAAGAGAAAATCGCATGGGCAGAGTCTTGAAGGAAACCGCAGTGCCACATCTGACAAGCGATATTCGCTATGTTGTATCAGAGGAAGGCGAGCCCCAGGCGGTGATTCTGAGTCTGGAGACATTCGGCAGGTTGATGGAAACGCTGAATGTGATGTCTGATCAAGAGTTGATGGCATCAATCGAACGTGCGCGGGCACAACTTCAGAACGGCAAGAGCCTATTTACGCACGAGGAGCTATTTGGCAATCTTTGAACGTTACTACACCGAGGAGTCCGCCCGGAACTCGCAGAAGTAGCGGGCCCTCGCTCGACGCATTGAAAAGAAGATAGACCTTCTGGTTCAAGATCCGTATCGCAACTGCAAAAGCGAGTTGCTTGTAGGCAACCTGAAGGGGCTCCGCAGCGCACGCCTGACCAAATCCATACGGATCATCTTCGCCATCTGCGAAGAGTGCAAAAAGCGTGGTTGGCAGGAGCTCAACGGTTGTTCTGAAACCCTTTGCCGCCAGTTGCCTTCACGAACGGTCATCTTCTTCACCCTAGATGTGCACGAGAAAGCCTACGACAGATAGAAAGGCCAACACGTGTTCGAACTTACCTTCCTCGGCACCTCTGCTTCGGCCCCGTCGGTGCGGCGGGGCCTTTCCGCCGCCATGGTGCTGCACAGGGAATATCGCTTCCTCATTGACTGCGGTGAAGGCACGCAGCGGCAATTGCTAGCCAGCGGGCTCGGCTTCCGTCGCCTCGACCGTATCCTGCTCACCCACGGCCATCTGGATCACATGCTGGGCCTGGGAGGGCTGGCCTCCACTTTCGCTCGCTGGGAGATGATACCCGAGATGAACATCTACGGCGGCGAGTGGGCGCTGCAGCGAGTGCGGGCGCTGATGCGCGTCGTCTTCGGCTCCGGCAAGCCGCCGCTGCAGATTCGCTACCAAACCATCCAGCCCGGCGTGCTCTTCGAGGACGATGCCTTCCAACTCATCGCCTTCCCCGTGACCCACCGCGGGCCAGGCTGCTACGGCTACACCTTTCAGGAGAAAGCCAAACGGCCCTTCCTGGCTGAGCGGGCGGAGGCGCTGGGCGTGCCTGCCGGTCCAGTGCGCCGCCGGCTGGTGAAGGGAGAGTCCGTCACTCTGGACAGCGGAGAAACAGTGCACCCCGATGACGTGCTCGGTCCGGCGCGTGCAGGCGCCAAGCTCGTCTTCGTGGGCGACGCCGGACGAGTGGACGATCTGGTGGACGATGCCCGCGAGGCCGATGCTTTGGTCATCGAAGCCACCTACATCCAAGAGGAAGCGGACCTGGCGCGGCAGTTCGGCCATCTGACAGCGGCGCAGGCCGCATGGCTGGCCCGAGAAGCGCAGGTGAAGTTACTTTTGCTGACCCACATCTCCCGCCGCTACCGCTCCAAGGACGTCCTGGCCGAAGCGCAGCCAGTCTTCGAGAACACGTTTGTGGCTAGCGATTTCGACCACTTCCGCATCATCAGAGAGAAGTGAACAGGGAGCAGGAAGCAGGGGGCAAGGGAGCAAGGAGCTACGGAGCAGGGAGGCAAGGAGCGATGACAAGAAACTGAACCCTAGTCGGTTTCGAAGGTGGTATTGTAGGTGAACGCACCGAACTCCGAACGACGAACGCCAAACGCCGAATGTACAGGAAAGGGAGAGAGGACATGGAACAAGTCCAGACTGTTGTAGAGAAGATCACCGCCAGCGTGGAGAAGGTCATCAAGGGCAAACGAGACGTCATCGAACTCACCCTTTTGACCATTCTCTGCGACGGGCACCTGCTTATCGAAGATGTGCCGGGCGTGGGCAAGACCATGCTTGCCCGCTCCATCGCCAGGTCCACCGGCTGTACTTTCCGGCGCATCCAGTTCACGCCCGATATGCTCCCCACCGACGTTACGGGCGTCTCCGTTTTCAACCAGAAGACGCGGGAGTTTGAGTTTCGCCCTGGCCCCATCATGGCGCAGATCGTCCTCACCGACGAGATCAACCGCGCCACGCCCAAGACGCAATCAGCGCTGCTGGAGGCCATGGAGGAGCGACAGGTGACCGTGGATGGCGTGACTTACCCCATGCCCAAGCCGTTCCTGGTGCTGGCCACTCAGAACCCCATCGAGTACGAGGGCACCTTCCCCCTGCCTGAGGCGCAGATAGACCGCTTCATGATGCGCATCAGCATCGGCTACCCCGAGCCGGAGGATGAGATGGACATGCTCGACTCGCAGCGGCTGCGCCATCCCATTGAGGATTTGGACCAGGCGACCGACGTAGAGGAGTTCGTGGCCGCCCAGGAGGCGATCAAGCAGGTACACGTGGACGACCTGATCAAAGAATACATCATCGCCGTGGTCAACGCCACCCGCAAGCATCCCGACCTCTACTTGGGCTCCAGCCCACGAGGCAGCCTGGCGCTGTACAAGACCGGACGGGCACGGGCAGCAATGGAAGGCCGTGACTACGTGATCCCTGATGACATCAAGGCGCTCGCCTTACCCGCGCTGGCCCATCGCCTCATCGTCAGCCCCTCGGCACGCATCAAGAACGTAGATCCACGCGCCGTGGTGGAGGAAGTCATCAACTCCGTCCCCGTGCCTGGCACACGGGTGAAAGTGCGGTAGGAATTCGTAAGGCGTAATTCGAAAATCGTAATTGGCCCCATGAAGGTCAACGATTTGCGAATTCCGCACTACGAGTTACGCATTGACTATCATGCGTCGTATATGGGGTATTCTACTCATCTTGTTCCTGTCCTGGGCTTTTGCCTTGCAGACAGGCAGGCCACTTGCCTACAATCTGACCTACCTGGTGACGGCGATCATCGTCCTCTCCTACTTGTGGGCCCGGGCCAACGTCAGTTGGTTGCAGGTTGAGCGTCACACCCGCGGCCGTCGCTCACAGGTAGGCAAGCTGGCCGAGGAGCAGTTCGAGGTTAGCAATCGGTCGATCTTGCCCAAGCTGTGGCTGGAGGTGAGGGATCATTCGACGCTGCCCGGACATTACGCTGGCCGCGTCCTCAACACCCTCGGCGGCAGACGGCGGCAGCGCTGGGTGGTGCGCACCTACTGTCAGCAGCGGGGCCGTTTCCGCCTCGGCCCCATGACCCTCAGCAGCGGTGATCCGCTGGGCCTCTTCCACCTGCAACGCCAAGTCCATGCCACATCCACAATGATCGTCTATCCCGCCACGGTGGACATCCCCGCCTTTGCGCCTTCGGCTGGGTATCTGCCGGGTGGCGAAGCTATGCGCCGCCGCACGCACTATATCACCACCAACGTGTCGGGAACCCGCGACTACGCCCCAGGTGATAGCTTCAGCCGCATCCACTGGCGCACGACGGCTCGAACGGGTCGACTGATGGTCAAGGAATTCGAGCTGGACCCCACCGCCGATGTGTGGCTGTTCCTGGACATGGACAGCGCCATACACGTGACTGCGCCGTGGGTGTCTGAAATGGAATGGAGAGGGCCAGCAGTGCTGTGGAAGGAGCGGGAGAAACTGGAACTGATTCCCAGCACCGAGGAATATGCCGTGACCGTGGCCGCCTCGCTGTCCAAGTACTTCCTGACCCGTCAGCGAGCGGTGGGGCTCATCGCTCACAGCCGGCAGAGGGAGGTCATCCAGGCGGATCGGGGCGAACGTCAATTGAACAAGATACTGGAAACGCTGGCCGTGATCGAAGCGAGGGGGCGCATCCCCATCTCGCAGGTGGTGGCGGCGGAAGGACGGCATCTGAGCCGCAACACGACACTCATCATCATCACCCCTTCCACAGCCATGGACTGGGTGGCGAGCCTGCGCGATCTGCGGAGGCGGGGCGTGCAGGGCGTGGCCGTGCTACTGGCAGCCGACAGCTTCGGTGCAGCCGAGTCGTGGAAGGCCACTCAAGCGGAGCTGATTGCCAGTGGCCTTCCGACCTACCTGGTGCGCAGGGACGACGCGCTGGCCGCCGCGCTGAGCCAGCGAGCAGGAGCGCGGAAAACACACGCGTGAGCAAGAGCAAGAGGCCCGAATGACGATGGCCCTTGTTGGGCGCTTTGACAGAAGAAGTTATGTAGGTTGGTGTCGTAGCAGAGAGGGGAATGGCGAATGGATCCTTGCCGAGACCTACGGCGAAAGCTCATCACGGCTCTTCAGGAGCAGAAGACCCGGACCCTTAGGGAGGCGCAGGAGGGGGCCAAACCCCTCCAGGAAACAGCTCGCCATGCTCCCGCGGGCGCTCCCCAGCAAGCTGCCTATGGCAGATGGCTCCGCTACCAGCGGGAGGTGCTGTTTCCCGCTCACCAGCAGGCACAGAAGATCGACATGCAGATCTTGGAGTCGATGCAGGCACCCTGCCACGAGATCCGCAAGAAGGCCCGCGAGTTAGGTATCGGTGACCTGGGCGCACCGAGGGAGGGAGCTGAAGAACACCCGCCAACAGGCCTTCCCGCAGAGCCGGGAAGGCCGCCGCTGGCGCTACCCCCTATCCCGTCAGACACACCCGAGGAAAGAGAAGCAGAGGAAGTTGCCGACCTCGCCGTGGTCCCTGACGTAGAGATCGAAGAGGCCCCTCCCCTCCCGCCGGACATGCCCGAGGAGAAAGAAGCGGATGAGGAGGAGGAAGTTGCCTACCTCGCCGAGGCCCCTGATGTAACAATCGAGGATCTCCCCGTTCCCCCGCCAGACATGCCCGAGGAAGAAGAAGAAGAAGCGGAGGAGGATGAAGTTGCCGACCTCGCCGAGGCCCCTGACGTAACAATCGAGGAGGCCCCTCCCCTCCCGCCGGACATGCCCGAGGAGAAAGAAGCGGATGA
>Ga0075114_10001179_pt1 | contig 14454 bp, 13 predicted proteins | sample AntAceMetag02UKM_FD_69784 | JGI IMG/M metagenome (GOLD analysis project Ga0075114, IMG submission 69784) | Saline lake microbial communities from Ace Lake, Antarctica - Antarctic Ace Lake Metagenome 02UKM | ecosystem: Environmental > Aquatic > Non-marine Saline and Alkaline > Saline | place... | reverse complement strand
GCTGGGAGAACGCCATCTTGCGATAGAGGCATGGTAATGGGCGTTCCCGACAACCAGTACGCCACGATATTCTTCAATGTGTGATACCCGACGGTATATCCGCAGGCATGAGGAACTGGCGAACTTCCTACCCAGAATTGGATTGCTCTCTGAACTTGAGGAAACGTGATGGTATCGGGCAGCCTGACGTCGAGACGATCTTCTACGACATCCCAGCGCGAGATGGCCAGCATGACGGGAATACAGGTGCTGACAGTTACGGTATCTTCTCCAAGAACGGGCGCTATGCTGCATTCGAGAGCTGAGGAGGCTTCTCCTATGAGGATCATCGCCTGCCCGCAGCATCCAGCGCCTGCTTCCACGCTGTCAAAGGGTGTCGTAATGACCTCAATTTGATAGATCACTTCAAGGGTTTCTCCTGCGCGAACGCGTGTGGGATAGACCCATTCCGATGCGCTTGGGCGATACCAGAATCCGTCGTGCTCGACGGGCGTTGCCTTCCACGCAGACGGGAACCACTCTTTTAGGCCGACTCCGTACGCATCAAACGACGGCGTGATCTCAATGCTGACCGTGATCAGCCGCGCTGACTGTCCCGGATCAAGGCAGCCTTCAGGGAGCAGGACGCTATCGCAAGGTAGAAAGGTCTCTAACGTGCGCACTGCATTCAATTCAGGGTCGATGCTCAGAGGAAGCGCGTCATCAGCTCTCGTGCAGGTCTCGAACAGCGCTACGAGGTGATTCATCATCGCCAGATCGATTCGTTGCCCCGCGGTCCCTGGAACAGGCAGATCGTGTTGCCAGAATTCAAGAGCGCGTTGCAGCTGTGCTTCGGAGATCCACCGTGAGAGACGCAGATCGATGATGTCAGAACCGGCGACTAGTTCTGGAATGAGATGGGCAATGGCTGTGCCGATGGGGAGCGCAGAGACGATTTCGATCGTGGATTCCCCTTCCGTCTCTGTCTCAAAGCTGGGTACTGTCGTTTGATACGTTCCGCTGATCGTGAAGCATTGAGGCAGTGGATCGCTCATGAGTTGTCCGGCTGAAGGCACAGTTACTTCATACGTGATGTACTTCGTCGTCCCTGCTTCAATGGTCTCGCCAAAGACCCATTCGTCTTCTGAGCGTTTGAATGCGGCTCCATCATTCTCTACGGGATGAATGATCCAGCCAAACGGCAAGTGTTCGCGAAGTCCGACGCCATTCAGGTCATTTTCCGCTTTCAATTCAAGCGTCACTTGAAAGGTTGATTCGGGAAGTGCGTGTGCTGCAGACAGTGTGCGCGTTACGCGCATGCCAGGGTTGTCCCCGGCTACTTGTGCGAACAGAGCTAGACTGCTCGCTACGACGATCCACAGTGCGACGGAAACCACCCGTGGCACACGACAGTTGGTTAGTGCTCTCACGATCACAGCTCCTCGCCTTACGCGCGTTCTTTGCTCTCTGGGAATTCCACCCCTCATTGTCTCTTTCTAAGGGACGGTCGTCTGTGACGGGAATCACAATGAACCATCCACTTCCTCAGCAGCCTAAATCGTTACATGCGGCGGATGCATGGTAGACTGACAGTCAAGCCGATGCCTCCGTCAGAGGATATTGGGAGGTTGAGAGGGGGGTATGTGAAGGGAAAAGTGAGAGTTGGCGCCATTGATATGGGAACGACGGGCGTTCGCTTTGCGGTATTCGACGAACAAGCAAGCCCTGTGGCATCGTCATATCGGGAGTTGCCGCTGGCAACGCCGCACCCGGGATGGGTTGAGCAGGATCCTGAGATTCTCCTAGCAGCTACACAGACCGTCATGAATGAGGTTCTCAGCCAACACCCTGACGCTGCAGCCACACTTGCCGGGATTGGGCTGACCAATCAACGCGAGACCGTTGTGGTTTGGGATCGAAAGACAGGTCGGCCTCTGTACCCTGCCATTGTCTGGCAAGACAGACGAACTGCGAAGCGTTGCAGTGAACTTCGCCAGCAGGGATGGACAGAGCGTGTGACTGAGAAGACAGGACTGTCTCTTGATCCCTATTTCTCAGCGACGAAGATCGAATGGCTGCTAGAACATGTCCCGGGATTGAGAACGAAGGCAGCTAGAGGAGATGCGCTGTTTGGAACCGTTGATGCATGGTTGCTGTGGCAGCTCACAGGCGAGCACCTGACTGATTCGACGAACGCATCGCGCACAATGTTATTCGACATCAATACGCAAGACTGGGATAGCGAAATCCTTGGGCTTTTCGGTGTGCCAAGAGCAACGCTTCCGCGCGTATGTCCTAGTCTATCGACTTTTGGGCGTATTCGTCCCGAGTTGACGGCAGGCGGGCTTCCGATTGCCGGGGTTCTTGGCGATCAGCAGGCCTCGCTCCTTGGGCAGGGCATTGTCGCGCCTGGCCAAGCACAAGTGACTTGGGGAACGGGCGCGTTTCTATTGATGAACACAGGAGAGCAGAGGGCAACCAGTCAGTCGGGGTTGCTGGCAACGCTGGCCCGGACGTCGCCAACTGCGAAGCCGATCTATGCGCTGGAAGGATCCGTCTTTGTCGCAGGAGCGGCCATTCAATGGCTGCGAGATGCCATGGGATTGCTGGATCATGCCGAGGACTCACAGGCAATGGCTACCAGGATTGACTCGACAGATGGCGTGGTATTCGTTCCTGCTCTTACGGGGTTGGGATCTCCTCATTGGGACCCCGATGCGCGCGGTCTCATGATTGGCATGACAAGGGGAACTCGACGCGAGCATCTCGTTCGCGCTGCATTGGAGGCCATTGCGTACCAAACGCTCGACGTGGTGCATGCTATGGAGAACGATACAGGTATCCGGTTGACGGAGCTTCGCGTGGGCGGCGGCGCTGCGCAGAACGACTTCCTCTGCCAGTTTCAAAGCGATATCTTGGGCATTCCCGTTGTTCGTCCTCGACATAGGGAGACAACGGCGCAGGGCGCGGCGTTCGCGGCAGGAATCGCCGTAGGTTTGTGGAATGGTGTAGATGCTGTAAGTAAGCTGTGGAAGGAAGATCGCAGGTTCAAACCTGCTATGGAGGCATCTGAGCGAGAACAGTTGCTTGGGAACTGGCATCGCGCTGTCGAACGTGCCAAGGGTTGGTGCGTGGGCGAGAAAATGAGAGAATCGGAGGATCTATGAGGCATGAAGACGGCTTCTTGACAAGTGTCAATGGCGATCGTATCTATCACCAGTCTTGGGTCCCCGATGGGGATCCAAAGGCAGCCGTGATCCTCTCCCATGGATTGGCCGAGCACTCCGGCCGCTACACGAATGTTGTCAATCATCTCACAGCTCACGATTTCGCTCTACACGGAATCGACCACATGGGCCATGGCCAGTCAGCGGGAACGCGCGTCTATGTGCGCCAGTTCTCTGACTACACGGACGTGTTCGCGGCGTATGTGGATCAAGTCCGCGCTGCGTATCCAGAGATCCCTCTATTTCTGTATGCACATAGTGTGGGTGCGTTGATAGCGATACTCTATCTGCTTGATCATGACGTCGAGTTATCTGGCGTTGTCTTCTCAGGCCCCTGCGTCAAGGTCCCATCGAGTGTGTCAGCAACAACCGTATTCCTTGCCAAGGCGCTTTCGCGGATCGCGCCGAAGCTTGGGCTATCCCCCGTCGATGCCAGCGGCATCAGCCGGGATCCAGAAGAGGTGCAGGCCTACATCAACGATCCCCTCGTCTATAATGGGAAGACCACTGCACGGCTTGCGTGTGAAATGATTAAGGCGATGCAACGTGTCACCGCTGAAGCATCGAGAGTCAGCCTCCCTGCGCTCATTGTGCATGGAGGAGACGACAGAGTCGTCGATCCTGATGGCGCCCAGATGCTGCATTCTACGCTCGGATCAGAAGATAAGACCCTTACGATCTACGATGGTCTGTACCACGAGATCCATAATGAGCCAGAACATCCACGCGTTCTTGCCGATATCAGCATGTGGCTCGACGCGCACCTTCAACCAGATGGCACAACATAGTCGCTGCAGTTCCTGCAAGCGATCGTCTAGAACCATCCAAATGACCACCGTACAAGACATCGGAGGTCGCAAAGCGGGGAGGATCCATGACGCCGTGACAAAGGCAATCCAGTTTTTGTCCCGGCGGCATGGGCATGGTTCTTCCTGACTACAGCTTCAGGCTGATGACGACTTCATCGCCATCCATCTCGCCCGTCGACTCAAAGCCCAGCGAGCGATAGAACGACTCCGGGCCTCCGGGGATCGGTACGTAGCTAGCCTTGAGTTCTGTGGCACCGGGTCGTCCCTTGACATATTTAATTAGCTTCAGCATGGCTTGGCGGCCATATCCCTTACCCTGATGGGGTCCGGCGATCATTAGCCGCCACAAGAAGTATTCCGGCTTGTCCTTGTCATCGTAGAGCATGACAAAGCCAACGGCTGTGTCGTCGGCATAGACGCCGCGAAACCACGCCTTATCGTTGAAATGAGCCTGGGCGATAGAGACAGCATTGGGTGCGACCATTCGCTCCTGACCAGGCATCATCTGTCTGCTGAGAGAGAGGATGGGACGGAGGGTTTCTTCAGCGAGCACGCGCAAGCTGACGTTCCCATTCTTGCCAGGTTCGGCCGTCAGCTCTGGTGTCGCATCAGCTTCCAACCAATGGCCATAGAGCTCGGGACGACGGTCAGGCAGGAAGAGCTTTCGTGCATGTGACGAGGCGGCCTGCTCAAGATTGATATCACAGATCAGGATGTCGTCTTCTGCCTTGGCTGCGCGTGCGATGACACGGCCCTCTGGATCACACACAAACGACTCGCCTGCGAATTCGAGCAGCTCTTCGCTGCCTACGCGATTACACAAGGCAACAAAGAAGCCGTTCTGGAATGCAGCCACGCGCATCTCTGCCTCGAACAATCCTTCTGGCCATTCATCGACAGCGCCTGCTTGAGGAACCAGTACAAGATCTGCGCCACCAAGTGCCAGCGCCCTCATTGTTTCTGGATAGTGACGGTCGTAGCAAATGGCTACACCGATGCGGCCGACTGTTGTGGTGAACACAGGAGCACCGAAATCGCCCGGCGTGTAATAGGTTTTCTCGTGAAAGCCTTCGTAGTCGGGAATGTGAACCATACGCTGGGCTCCAATAAGGCGTCCATCAGCGTCGATGATTGGACTCGTATCGTAGGTTTCGTCACCAGCGAGTTCGTACAGATTTGGCACGATGACCACGCCCAGTTCCTTGGCCAAGCTGCAGAAGGCATCTGTGCTTGGCCCAGGGATAGGTTCCGCATGATCGCGGTGATTGCCATCAGACGGCTTCTGAGGATAGAACGGCTCGAAAGCTAACTCCGCAAAGCAAACAAGCTCTGCCCCCTGCGCTGCCGCCGTGCGAACGGCTTTCAGTCCACGATTAAGATTATCCGCCTTGTCGGCTGTCGCATGCTGTTGGATCAGGGCAAGTCTCATCGGAGAATCTCCTTCCATTCTGAACACACAAATGCCATCTTCACCCTCACATCTTACACAAGGGGACAGGCTACTTTTCCAAACATCGCTAGAAAAGCCACAGCCTGTCCCCTATCTAGGGATACAGAAGCGTGCCTTGTGCGCAGACAGGAGATGGCTTTGCAGGTCACTTGTTGAATAGGTGCTGTTGCGTCTGGATTAGAGAAGGCGGAAGAAGATGCTGGCCGCCAATCGAGTGGCAGAGGCAACGAGCATAAGCCAGCTTAGCAAGTCGAGAGTTGCCTTGACTCGTGGCGGCTGGTAGTTCCCGGGGAGATGAAGGAATAAGAAATTTGACTCTGGATCTGGGTTCCATTCGCTGAAGCGGCTGAGCGAGTGTGCAGTCACCAAGCCATCACCCATGTATAGGGCAACGTGTTCGATCCATCCATTGTGATCAGCATCGTACGCAACGATGTCTCCTGGAACGAGAGCCGAGATGCCGTCTGCGCGTGTAGCACCTTGGCTAAGTAGCCAATCGGTCAATCGCTGCGCTCCCGGTTCGCCATAAGAAGCCGTTCGGCTGGGCACACCCATGCCTCCAGCGGGTTCATTCGGTTCGCTGCCAATGCAGCAGGACACGAAATGGGCACAATCGAACCCCTCGACATCTGTTGGAAAAGGCTCTCCAGCACCAAGCAATGCCGGCCCCGTGCTTTCCGCAAAGTAGTAGCCGTCGCTGCAGACCCTGTCCCAGTATTTGAGGGCATAGTCAATGGCTGCCTGGCGATCATAGGCAGCATGAACCGACATCGCGGCCAATACGACGATTGCCACAGCAATTGACATCTTGCTAATACGAGATCGATTGTGAGCCACGGGCATCCTCCTGATTGATCGAAGGTTATCCGCCTGCACCGCACATCGGAGACGTCCCTCGGGAGATCCAGACAAGACGATTGTCCTCGGATGCTGCTAAAAGTGAAAGATAGGATAAACAACCACTCAAGCGGATTCACCATGAAGGAAGTGAAGAACCCCACCCACAAGGCGGGGTTCTCACTTGAGGGAAACTGCAGTTGGTGAGCTAAGAACGAAGGATTATACGCCGAGTGAATTTGTCTCCATCAAGCCAAATGGTGCGGAAGGGCTTTATTCGAGCGAGGCCACCATGTAATATCAATTGCCGCGCATTGCTAAGTACCCACGAACTGAATGCTTCTGAAGCCTTCAATTCGCGCCCGTAGCTCAGTGGATTAGAGCGTCGCACTGCGGCTGCGAAGGTCAGAGGTTCGAGTCCTCTCGGGCGTACAGCACCTTTTTGTGTTTCCAATTCGTCACCTTTTCAACGTGGATGCACTCCCTTTCTTCCACAAGTTTCCCAATCATCTTAGCAAGAAAGATTCATGAGCTAGCGCATGTTGCTGATCCGTCTGGCGTTTGTCGCGCAGACAGCGATCGCAGTAGTTGGCGCGTCATGACTGAACATATGTCAAGGAGGTTAGGCAACAATGAGATATACGCTCACACTTAGCTTTATGTTGTTATTTATATTAGCGTTCATTGGAGCCGCACAACAGATGAGTGAATTGTGGGCCCTGGATATCCAGATCGATCCACAGCAAACAAGTTTCGCTGGTCATGAAATCTCATCACGGGCCATCTAAAGGTTGCTTATGACGTCAACTCCAGCCTGCGTCATCCTCATGCTGACGGCCATCCTTTCTGGTACTGTTAGCATTTTGCTATGGCAGCGCCGAGATACACAGGGAGTAGCCACACTTGCTTTGTTAATGTTGTCCGTGGCAGGGTGGTCACTTGTAGCAGCTATGGAGGCTGCAGCAATCTCGCTCTCCGCGAAAATTTTCTGGTCTCAATTCGAATATCTGGGATCTGGAACTGCCATGACGCTCTATCTGTTCTTCGCACTACAACGTGCAGGGCTAGCGATTACCCTTACTGCTTCACGCAAGTCCCTTGTCCTGTGGCTGCTGCCTCTCGTCAATTTCCTCGTAGCCCTGACCAACAGATGGCATGGTCAACTATGGACAGGATTCGAACCTTCTTCAGTAGGAGCCAATCAGATTACCTACTTGCATGGCCCCCTCTTCTTCGGCATGGTCGCTGCCATCTATATTTACGCTCTGCTAGCGTCCGTTCTTCTTGTACGAACGACTCTGCATTCAGGACTCATTCGCAAACGCCAGAACGCATCTGTTCTTCTGGCTGCAGCCATTCCCTTTGCTGTAGGCTTGCTCTACATCTTGTATCCAACGTGGTTGTCTGGCGTCAACACCACCCCAATGAGCTTCTCTATCTCGGGGCTCATCCTTGCCGTCGGCATTATCGGAATGCGCTACTTCGACCTCGCTCCTGTCGCCAGGGATACGCTATTTGAGTTCATGGACGACGGTGTTTTGGTCCTTAGCGAAAGCCAGCGGATTATCGATATCAATCCGGCTGCATGCCGATTCGTCGACACGAGCTCATCGTGTATCGGCTCGCCAGTTGACGACATTCTCGCACCTTGGCCAGGATTGCTCGAACGCTGCCGGCAATCTGATACCGAGCATTACGAAGTGCAGCTTTCAGAAAGCCCGCTGCGCGTTATCGATGCGCGGCTTACGCCCATCATCGGCAAAGACTCCCGGCAATCAGGGCTGATTGTCGTTTTACGTGCCATCACTGCACGGGTGCATGACCAACGAAAGCTTCAAGAAGCTCACGATCTCCTGAAAGGACAAGTCGCTGAAATTAGTAGGCTCCAGGAGTCAGTTCGCGGGCAGGCGATTCACGATGCGTTGACAGGACTGTTCAATCGTCGCTACCTGGAAGAAACGCTTCCTCGAGAAGTCGCATCCTCTAGACGCAGAAATGCGCCAATGTCCGTCATTCTGCTCGACATCGATTTCTTCAAGATCATCAACGACACCTACGGGCATCAAAGGGGCGATCGCACGCTTCAAGCTTTGGCCGAGCTGTTGGACGGCAGCACACGTGCAGGGGACATTGTCTGCCGCTATGGTGGCGACGAATTTGTGCTGGTACTCCCTGACACGCCGTTAGCAGATGCCGTCACCAAGGCTGAAGCTCTGCGCCTGAAATGCAGCTCCCTAGATCAGGATGGCTGCTCAGGAATCACGATTTCGCTTGGCGTGGCCTGCATACCTGATCATGGCGACAGCGTCGATGCGATTCTTGTTGTGGCAGATCGCGCACTCTATCGAGCCAAAGAAGCCGGCCGAAACCAAGTCCATGAAGGCCCAAGCTAAACCCCTGCGACAAGAATGACTCAAAGAGGAAACCTGCGGGGATCATCCCCCTCAGGTTCACATGCTTTCGCTAACCCACGAACAATCCTCCGGTCAAATGATTTCTGGGCTATTTCTGGCCCCAAACCTTTGCCAAGTGATCTTCAGGCATTCGTTTTGTCATCAAGCTGACGCTGACGATGGCCAACAAGCTAACGAGAAGTCCTGGGATGAAACCATGCACACCAAATGGAGATCCGATGCCCATCCAACCGAGCGTCGTAGTCAGGCCACACACCATCGATGCCAACACGCCCCATCGTGTGGTTCGCTTCCAATAAAGACCGAAAAGGATTGGCCACAAGCAGGTTGAGGCGATCGTCGCACTGGAAAATGCCATGAGCACTAGAACGAGTGCTGGTGGTCGCAAAGCGATAGCGAGGGAGACCAAGCCGATCGCAGCAGCAGCAATTCGACTGTAGCGAATAGTTTGCTTCTCACTTAGCGAGCGACCAAGACCCTTGACCATGAAATCTCTGACCACGGCGCTCGATGCTGTGATCTGAATGGAGGCAAAGGAAGACATACCGGCAGAGACGACGCCAGCAAGGAATATGGCAGCTCCCCAAGCGGGGAGGATATTCTTTGTGAGCGTAGGAATAGCAAGATCCGGGCTCGCCAAGTCGGGATACATGATTCGAGCCACTGCGCCGCAGATGTAGGGCAGTATCGCCATGGCTCCACCCACAGTGACAACGACAGTGCCTACGCGTAGTACGCTCGTCGAACGAACAGAGACGAAGCGAGCCAGCATTTGCGGCATGCCCCATACCCCAAAACTCGTGATGAGGGCAAACGAGATCAAGCCCGCCCATCCCCAGGATCCTGGCGTATTCACCAACCCAGGGTCGACGACTGCGAGCTTTTCTGCGATGGCGCTGAAGCCGCCAACTGCATGCAATGCAGCAAACGCAAGCAACACCAGACCAATTGCCATAATCCATGCCTGGAAAAAGCCCGTCCATACGACGGCAATGTATCCGCCCAAGGACACATAGAGAACAATGATGACACAGGAGATGAGGACGCCAAGCTCATAGGGCATGCCCATCAATCCTTCAAACGCATGCCCCATCCCCTTGAGGATGCTAACGTTGTAGATCACCAGGAGCAGGGCAATGACCCACGCAGCAATAATCCGTGCCTCAGGAGCACGAAAGCGTTCTGCGAGGAATCCTGGCACAGTCATGGTTCCTAGTCTTGATGAGAACTGCCGTACGCGTTTGCCGAGAACAATCCACGCCAGCGTGCAGCCGACAAGCACATTGATCGCAGCGACCCAAAATGTGGCCAATCCAAAACGATAGCCGAATCCGCCGCCGCCGATAATAACGACAGACGAAAAATAGGCGGCCACATAAGAAAGTGCGGTAACCCATGGCCCAACATTGCGGCTGCCCACATAGAAATCCTCTGAGCTTCGCATCCGACGAGAAGAGACAATGCCAATGGCAACGAGCATCAGCATATACAGGGACAAGACCAAGACGTAAATTGCTGTTTCGCTCATTGATCCTCCCCGTTCTTAAAGCCCCAAATCGACCAGGCAATCGCCAGGATGATGCTTCCTGCAATCACAATCAGCGCTCCAAATGTAAGCCAAGGTAGATGAAATGGACCCATAGCCCTCCCCTTCGTACGTATTTGAGAATAAATGCACGCGTACGCTCGGTCAACTGAACCATCGGAGAGGGAATGTATTTGCCGAATCTGATTGAAGTGATGCGGCTCCTGAACGAAGATGACGGCTGGATTTGAGCTTCGGGCGGAGGTGGGATGTGAATCAGGCAATCCAGACAGTGACGACACGCAGCATCTTCAAGACTTGGTGGCCACTAGCCGCAAGTTGGATGTTGATGGCCCTTGAGCTTCCGGCAATCAACATTGTGATTACTCGACTTGCCAATCCAGAGATCCATTTGGCTGCTTATGGCAGCCTTGTCTTCCCGCTTGCTCTGTTGGTTGAAGCGCCCATTATCATGTTGCTGGCCGCGTCTACTGCACTGTGCTCAGATTGGGAGACCTATCGCAAGATGCGCCAGTTCACTCACATGTTGAGCTTCTCTCTAACGGCCATTCACGCGCTGATCGCGTTCACGCCGCTATATGGGTTCATTGCTCGAGACATCCTCTCTGCGCCGGAAGAGATCATCGGACCTGGACGCATTGGAATGATGATTACACTCCCCTGGACTTGGGCCATTGCCTACAGACGATTCAACCAGGGTGTGTTGATTCGATTCGGACATTCGCTGTCTGTGGGGTTGGGAACCATTGTCCGCCTGCTAGCAGATTGCGGCGTATTGGCGATTGGCTATTTCATCGGCTCTATTCAAGGCACGGCCATTGCCTGCGCGACCATTATTGCTGGAGTGCTCTTCGAGGCACTCTATGTAGGTCTGCGTGTGCGACCAGTGCTTCGAACCCAATTGCCTGAAACCTCCGACGAACATGAGCCGTTTTCCTATCGCAGCTTCTTGAAGTTCTATATCCCGCTCTCGTTGACGTCATTGATCTTCTTGGGAGCAAGACCCATCTTCAGTGCTGGCGTGGGGCGTATGTTCGATCCACTCAACTCGCTGGCCGTCTTGCCCGTCATCACCAGTCTTACCTTCTTGTTCCGAGCTGGCGGCGTCGCCTATTCGGAAGTTGTCATTGCCATGATTGGGAGGCAGGGCGCGTATGCCGCTATGCGTAAATTCGCCATCGGGTTGATCACAGCCATGACTGTCGGCATTCTACTCATTGCGGTCACACCTCTTGGGAGAATCTGGTTCGGCGGGATCACCGGACTTTCCGATGAGCTGCTGACGCTTGCTCGCACGGGATTGTGGTTTGCTCTACTGCTGCCAGGGCTAAGCGTGCTTCAGAGTTGGTTCCAGGGCATCGCCATGCATGACAAGCGAACGAATGCCATCACTGAGGCCGTCATCCTCTATCTGATTGTCACGGTGTCCATTCTGTTCGCTGGTGTAGCTTGGGGACAGGTGAGAGGCATCTATGTTGCCTTGTTCGCCATGTCTATTGGGGAGCTCGTGCGGACTGGATGGTTGGCGTTGCGCAGCCGCCAAGCGAGGGCATCCTTGAAAGCGCGCGATGGAATAACCAGCTAGCCACGATCACGACGAATGATCTGAAGGATGCGATCGGCCACTTCTTCCACTGAACCCTCATTGGGCACAGCAATGAATGTGCCTGTAGGGACGACGTCTCGTCCACGCTTGGCATGATCGCTGCGTCCAATGGCTTGAAGTCGTTCGCTTCGCGAGCTGTCAGTCGTCTCAAGCCACAGAATCATGTTGTAGATCGACCGATCCACGTGGGGGGATGTCGCAAGCAGCGCCCCTTCAACCAGCAAGATCTCTGTTCCCCTAGCCCGATGATCTCGGATGGTTGCACGTACAGCGTCAGATACGGCTGGATGCACCAGCTCATTAAGTGTCTGTTGTGCCTCCTGTGTCTTGAAGGCGATCTTGGCCAATCGAGGCCGATCAATCTCCCCCGTCTCATTGAGAATGTCGACTCCAAAGGCGTCGACAAGACGATCATAGACATCGGTCCCTGAGGCATAGGTACTCCACGCCACGGAATCGAGATCGACCCACTTGATGCCAGGGCGCTGTGCAAGAAAGCATGCCACTGTGCTCTTGCCACTGCCCGCTCGTCCCGCCAACCCAATGACCTTCATTATGTCGACACGTTATCGAGGGGATAGGTGAAGAGCAAGCGGGAACGCTTTGCGTTCCTTGGGAGAAAGGCAACGCTGCGCGTTGCTTGGGAAGAAGTCTCTGCTTCGCAGTTCCTTTCTCCTGTGGATGCTGCTGCGCGTTGCTTGTTGTTCCCCTTCATGTTCTTCATGTCCTTCATGGTGACAGCTGTGGTTTGCAATGCGTGGTCCAGAGATTGAGTGCGGAATTGCCAGGCAACCGGCACTTCCGTAGGCTGGTGACATTGGGAGTCATCATGAGCGATGTTGTACGTCAGTACTATGACGAGACCGTGCTAGAGGAATGGGATCGTTTGGCTAGTCCCTATCGCCGGTTTGAGTTGCTCAGTACATTGCGCTTGGTTGATGAATTCTTTCCCCCTTCGGGACGAGTCGCTGACGTCGGCGGTGGCCCTGGAAGATACACGATCGAGTTACTTCAGCGGGATTATCGCGTCACATTGATCGATCTTTCTGAGGCGAATGTTCGCTTTGCGCGCGATAGATTGGCGGAGCGTGGACTCTCTGCCGAATCAGTTCATGTTGCAGATGCACGCACGCTACCCATGCTGGCCACAGCCAGCTTCGACGCGGCCCTTGAGTTGGGACCGATGTACCACATCATCGATGCAGGGGAGCGCCGCCGTACACTGGCTGAGTTGTATCGCATTCTCAAGCCTGGTTCGCCTGCGATTGTCGGATTCATCAATCCCTGGGGTGTCTTGCGTGGAGGCCTAACGGAATTTCCTCAGTCCTATTCTGACGCCCCTCTGCTTCGGCAGTTACTCAGCACGTTTGTGAAGGCAGGGAAGCCTGATATGTTTACGGAGTCCGTGTTTCTTACACCCCCGCAAGCCTTGGCAGAACTGCGATCTTCGGGTTTCGCTGTCGAATGCCGCGCTGGAGTCGAGTGATTTGCTTCTGGAGCACGAGGCCCTGTCACTGAGATGGCTCAGAATGATCCTTCAGCCTATGCCGTGGTTGCCGATCTCGTCCCTGAAACGGCAACCCATCCTGCATTCCGCGACTGCACAGAGCATCTGCATGTCGTCGTTCGCAAGATCACATTCGACCCCATCTAGGCTCCTCTTGTGAAACCGATCCGCCAAAGACGTGTAGATTGCGCGAGGTGATCATGATGAAAGGTTCTGCCACACGAATTGTCCTTCTTCTGCTTCTTGGTCTTGTCGCAACTTCGGCATTGGTCGTCGCTCAGGGGACACCTGCACCACTTGGCATTCTTCCGACGCCAACGCCGTCACCGCTCACTGTGAGCGTATGGACTGACAAATCAACCTATGTGATTGGTGAGAATGCCACCATCTACTTCACCGTCTCTCAACCCGCCTACATCTATATCTATGATGTTCAGCCAGACGGTGTCGTTCGGCTCATTTTTCCTAACGCCTATTCACAACAGAATTATGTAGCCGCAGGCACACACGTCCTCCCCAATGGGTCGTATCAATTTACGATTGCGCCACCTGTTGGGATTGAACAATTGCAGATCATTGCTAGCCCGCTCAATCTCGGACTAACTCCGCCCGCCTATTACGAGCCATTCCCGCTTGTCGGAGCAACGCCTCAGGCCGCAACGTCGCAAATTCAGGTTCAGATCATGGGAGTCGTTCCAGTGCCAAACTACGTATCGGATTGGACATCGCTCACGATCGTATCAAGCTATTCGTACACACCGCCAAGCTACAACCCGTACCAGCCGCAACCCCAGCCACAACCCGGCTATTCCTCCTATCCACCGTTTTACGGCTATCCAGGAGCTACGTGGTATTGGAATGGCGGCACATGGATTACCGGCGTACCCAACAGTGGCTGGTATTGGTACTTCGGTTCCGATGGTTCTTGGCATTTCCGAATCACCTTCCACTTCGGGATAAGTAATTAGCGAGGGATGTAACTTGTGCCTCCTCGGCACACGGGTTGGGGTCTGACTCCGGGTTAGACCCCGACCCACCCTAAAAGGTTCTTCTGAGGTTCTCAAGAATAGCCCGGTGCC
>Ga0075114_10001178_pt1 | contig 14460 bp, 11 predicted proteins | sample AntAceMetag02UKM_FD_69784 | JGI IMG/M metagenome (GOLD analysis project Ga0075114, IMG submission 69784) | Saline lake microbial communities from Ace Lake, Antarctica - Antarctic Ace Lake Metagenome 02UKM | ecosystem: Environmental > Aquatic > Non-marine Saline and Alkaline > Saline | place... | reverse complement strand
CGGAGAAAATAAAGAACAAAATAACCAATAGAGCTGTTTATTTCGGTGAAGCAGTTTATGATTGGCCCCTATTAAGACGATTTTGGTTTGAAAAAAGTTTGAACAGCCAGATGGTGTCGATAGAAACCAATTTAAGATTTCCTCAGCAAATATCTTTGGTGATTAGCCCAAAAGATCAGGCGAAAATTCAGAAGATTTTGATAAAGAAGATGCCCTTGATAGAGAACTCGCCAACTTTTGTGGATAAATTAACGACTTGGGCGATAAAGAAGTTGCCGTTGGAAGACAGGAAAAAATAAATATGGAGATTTCGATTGAAGAGAGCAAGATTAAAGGTTTGTTTGTAATCGGAGGAGGGTCGTTTGCGGATGAAAGAGGGTTTTTTAGAGAAATATTCCACTTGGACGAATTGATTAAAAAGACAGGAGTTGATTTTAAACCGGTGCAATGGAATCATTCGGTGTCCAAAAGCGGAGTAATTAGGGCGTCGCATGCGGAAAATTGGAATAAATTGGTTTATCCTGTCACGGGTAAAATGTTCGCAGCAATTGCAGATATTAGACCGGAAAGTCCAACTTTTGCAAAAGTGGAAACTTTTATCTTTGATACGAAGAAAGAAAGAAGGGCCTTGTTTGTTGCTAGGGGCCTAACTAATTCTATTTGTGTTGTGGAAAACGAGGATGTTCACTATATGTATTTGGCGGACGCTTATTATGACGGTAAAGATACCCGAGCAGTGGCATGGGATGACCCTGATTTGGGAATAAAATGGCCAATTAAAAATCCGATTTTGTCCGAAAGGGATAAAAACAACCCGAAATTAAGAGATCTTTTTCCGGAAAAATTTAAATGAACAAGAAGATATTAATAACAGGGGCTAGCGGTTTGGTTGCATCTCGTTTGGTGGAGTTAAACCAGAAATGGGAGTTGCTGACACCGGATTTAGACGAGTTTGATCTAACGAAGGAGGAACAGGTGAAGAGGTATGTGGAGGAAAATTCACCCGATTTGATAATTAACTTTGCGGCGTTTACCGATGTGGGTAAAGCAGAAGAAGAGAGAGATAAAAAAGATGGTCTTTGTTGGAAGGTTAACGTAGAAGGAGTGAAGAATTTAATTAAGACCAAAGGGAAAATCAAACTAATACAAATTTCGACTGACATGGTTTTTTCGGGGGGAGAAAAAGATCCGGGACCCTATGAAGAGAACCATCCGCTATCTAATTCGGCAGATAAAGTCAGTTGGTATGGATGGACGAAAAATCAGGGAGAAAAAATGGCTGGTGAGGCCGACGGAACGGTGGTGCGGATAATGTATCCGGTTAAAGCAAAATTAGACACCAAGCAAGATTATATTCACCGGCCGTTGATTTTATTAAAAAAAGATGGGCTTTATCCCCTGTTCGATGATCAATTTGTTACATTTACTTTTATAGATGATTTGAGCAAGGCTTTGGAAATTGTAATAGAAAAGGATCTTAATGGCATTTTTCATGTGTCTTCTGATGTTTTTTCTCCTTATGAATTGATAAAATATGCGGCGGAAGAGATGGGGATGGGATCAAAAACGATTAGGGGAGGGTCGGTGGTGGAATTTTTGAAAACACAAAAAAATAAAAGCAGATATCCGATTAGGGGAGGGCTAAAAACCAAAAAAAGCGAAAGGGAATTGGGGATGAAATTTTTAAAATGGAAAGAGGTGGTGGATAAAATGATAGAACAAGGTTTGACTTTGGCTTAAAATCGGCTGAACAGGTATAATTCCCTTGATGCGCCCATAGTTTAATGGACAGAATAATAGTTTGCGGAACTATTGATCCAGGTTCGATTCCTGGTGGGCGTACTTTAATGGAGGGTTGGCCGAGTGGTTTATGGCGCTGGTTTCGAAAATCAGTGTTCGAAAGGACGCACAGGTTCGAATCCTGTACCCTCCGCAGGAACATAATTCCGGTAATTTTTTGAACTTAGCAATCATTGACTGCGAGTGCCAGGTGGTTTAGAATGGGATATGGAATTGCCAAAATTAACTGAATTGGCAGGAGAAATACTAGAACTGGCGGTAAAAACGGCCAAAGAAAGAAAGAATCCAAACATAGAAAGCAGTCACCTACTTTGGGCCATATTAAACACAGAGGGCGCAGGAAAAACGATTTTGGGGGAACTGGGAGGCAAAGAGTGGCCGGAGGTAGAAGAGATTATAAGCAAGTTACCGAAAGTGGAAGGAGAGACGACAGAAGTGAGGGGTGGAATGGAATTGGCAAAAATATTAAACAGAGCCAGTGAAGAAGCCAAGAAAAATGGGGATGAATATGTGGCTGGTGAAATGCTTTTGTTGGGATTGGCGGAAGAAGCGGAAGGAGAAATAAAGGATTTACTTGAGAAAAAAGGGGCAGATAGTAATAAAATTAGAGAAGAAATTAAAAATTTTAGACAAGAGGTGAAAGTGGACAGTCCAACTAAAGACAAAAATTATAAATCACTGGAAAAATACACTGTAGACTTGACCAAACTGGCTCGAGAGGGAAAACTGGATCCGGTAATAGGCAGGGAGGATGAAATCAGGCGAGTAATGCAGGTGTTGAGTCGTCGAACAAAAAATAACCCGGTGTTGGTGGGAGATCCAGGAGTAGGCAAAACAGCCATAGCGGAAGGATTGGCCAATAGAATTGTGGCCGGAGACGTACCAGAATCATTGAAAAACAAAAAATTGTTGAATCTGGAAATTTCGAGCTTGTTGGCGGGGGCAAAATATCGAGGAGAATTTGAGGAGAGACTGAAAGCAGTGATTGATGAGGTAACCAAAAGTGAGGGTGGGGTGATTTTGTTTATTGACGAACTACATACAATTGTAGGAGCAGGGGGAGCCGAAGGATCGGTGGATGCTTCAAATATGCTGAAACCGGGGCTGGCTCGAGGGGTGTTGCGGGTGATTGGAGCCACGACTTTGGTCGAATATAGAAAATACATAGAAAAAGACAGTGCTTTGGAAAGAAGGTTTCAACCGGTACGAGTGGATGAGTCAAGTGTGGAAGATACTATTTCAATTTTGCGGGGTTTGAAGGAAAAATATGAAATACATCACGGAATTAAAATAAGCGATGAGACATTAATCGCGGCGGCAAAGTTATCGGATAGATATATAAAAGACCGATTTTTGCCGGATAAAGCGATTGATTTGGTGGATGAAGCGGCGGCGGCTTTGAGAATCGAAAGAGAATCGGCTCCGGCGGTAATTGATAATTTGACCCGGCAAGTGAAACAGCTTCAGATAGAACAAAAGGCATTGAGAAAAAAAGAGGATAAGGCAAGGTTGGCAGAAATAGAAAAAGAAATGGCCAATGCCAAAGAAAAACTGGCCATGCTTAACAAAAAGTGGGAAGAGCAAAAAAATATTTTGGAGGGGGTAAAAAAGAGCAAAACGGAATTGGAAAAACTGAAATATGAGTTGGAGAAAGCCGACCGAGATTTGGAATTGGATAGAGCTGCCAAGATAAAGTACGGGCAGATTCCGGAGATGAAGAAAAAAATAAAGGCGGGGGAGAAAAGGTGGAGTGAAGTTGAAGAAAAAGACAGATTGATAAAAGAGGAAATCGGGAAAGATGATGTGGCCCGAGTAGTAAGTAAGTGGACAGGCGTACCGGTGAGTAAAATGCTGGAGTCAGAAAGTGAGAAATTGAAAAATTTGGAAAAAGAAATGCATAAGAGAGTGATAGGACAGGATGAAGCAATCGGGGCGGTGGCCAATGCGGTACGACGATCAAGGGTAAATATCGGAGAAAAAGGCAAACCAATGGCGGCGTTTTTATTTTTAGGGCCAACCGGAGTGGGAAAAACGGAAACGGCCAAAACGCTGGCGGAGCAATTATTTGATGATGAAAAAGCGATGGTTAGGATTGACATGAGTGAATACGGCGAAGAACATAGTGTGGCCAGATTGATTGGATCCCCTCCCGGGTATGTGGGACATGAAGAGGGCGGCCAGTTAACGGAGGCGATAAGGCGTAAACCTTATAGCGTGGTGCTGTTGGATGAGATAGAAAAAGCCCATCCGAGTTTGTTAAATGTATTTTTGCAAGTATTTGACGACGGAAGATTGACGGACGGTAAGGGCAGAACGGTGGATTTTAGTAATACTATTGTTATTATGACTTCAAATATCGGCAGTCAGATTATTCAATCGTACGGAGGGAAAGAAGAAGCCAAGATGGAAAATGAGGTGATGGAGTTGGTGAATAAGAGTTTTAAGCCAGAGTTGTTGAATAGAATTGATCGGGTGATAATTTACAAAAAATTAGAGAAAAAGCAGTTGGAGAAAATTTTGGATATACAACTGGAAAGACTGAAAAAAAGACTGGTAGAAGAGAATGTAAACATAGTGGTGACAGCCAAGGCTCGAGAGTTGATGGTGAAAAAGGGTTACGATCCGATGTTTGGGGCCAGACCGATGCAAAGGTTGATACAAAATGAAATAATGGATGCTTTGGCTATGTTGATGTTGGATAGAAAGGGTAAAGGGGAAATGGCGGTGGTAGTGGACGAAAGTGGAGGTGAATTAAAGGTGGAGTTGGCGAATTAAAATGACATTAGAAAAAGAGATATTGGTAATGATTGATAAAGAAGAGTTTGAGCAAGTGTTGGTTGACTTAACAAAAAAGTTGGGTAAACCCAGAAAAAGAAAAAGATTGGGGATAGACTGCTCGGATTATGGTCGTCAAGATATTGATAACAGAATCAGAATTACTGATGGTCAGGTAGAACTTATGCAAAAAGTGGGAGGCTGGAATGATGAAAAAAGGCAGGAGTTGAGGTTGGAAGTGGAAGACAGCCCGGAAATGGCATTGCGAGCTTTTAAAATAATTCAAAACTTACTGATCGGTGACCGGGTGGAAACTTGTTTGATTCAACACGAAAATTATATTTTTGAAACTAAAGACTTTGAAATCAAATTGACTCGTCAAACAGGGAAAAAGACGGCTTATAACTACGAGGTGGAGGTGAAAGATCACGATTTGGATCCAAAGAAAGTTTCCAAAGAACTAGGATTGCCGGACAAAGTCCCGGTAGGGCATACACCAGCATTCTGGACCAAGTGGAATGATGGGGTTAATTTACGGGCCAATGACTTGTCAGACGAGGAGCTTTTAGGGATAATAAGGAAGTTTTTTTAAAAGTGCCCGTAGTTAAATGGATATAATACTCCCCTCCGAAGGGAGCGTTGGAGGTTCGATTCCTCTCGGGCATACAATGAAAAAATTATGTTTGGCTTTGTTTTTATTGTCGGGGTATTTGGTGGGGGTGAGTAAATTTTATTTTCAACCGGTGGCGGTAGTAGTCCCACATCATGATGTGGTGAAAGAAAAAAGACTGGAATTGTTAGAAAAAATTAAGAAAAGAAGAGTCGCTACTAAAACAATAGTAATAGTAGGGCCAGATCATTTCTCTCCGTTTCAAAAACAAATTTCTTTTGCCAATGCCGAGTGGAATTTGAGTAATGGTAAGATAGAATTTGATAAAAAATGGACAACGAGCTTGGAAAAAATAGCGGAGACGAGAAACGGGGTGGTAAAAAATGACCACGCCGTTTTTAATTTGTTAACAGATATTAAAAAACTTTGGCCGAAAGTAAAAATAGTGCCAATCTTAGTGGGGCAAAAAACAGAAAATATGAGTGAATTGGAAATGGTCCTGAAAGATAAATGCGGTTTTGATTGTTTATTAATAGCATCGGTAGATTTTTCGCATTATCTGCCATATGCACTGGCGGATATTCATGATGATGAGAGTATTGATGCTCTGGCAAGACTGGACGGAGAAAAATTGTTAAAAGTAGAGGTGGATAGCCCTCAATCATTGTGGCTGATGGCAAATTTGGCAAAAGAAAAAAGAGCAAAGAGGTGGAATTTTTTTTGGCGGAGTAATTCAACAAAAATGGCCGGTTTGCCAAAAGCGGAAGGAACTTCTCATGTGATGGGCTGGTATGGCCGAGGAGAAATGGTAAAAAGTGAAGACCCAAAAACTTTTTTGGTAATAAAAGACAAGGATAATAAGGGTTATTTGGGAGAAAGATTTTTTTGGGGAACGGATGAGACGCTAGAGAGTTTGCCGAAAGGAATTGAGGAGAAAGCGGATTTGGAAAAAGTAGCAGTGGCAGGAGAAATTAGGGACGGAGTAATGAAATTGGTATTTTTGCCATTAGACAGAGACTCTGAGTTAGAAGTGATTGAAAAAATTATAAATTAAGCATAAACTCTATTATGGAAGAAAAAGTAGGTGAGCCAGTGAAAGTGGTGGAAGAAAAACCGGTAGAGGTAAAAGTAAAATGGAAGGGTTGGGGGGTAGTAATAGGTATTGCGATCGGGGTGATGTTGACCGGTAGTATAGCTTCCGCGGTTTATTTTTATAACAAATCCAGGCAGGTGACGGTTCTCCCGATAGTACCACCAGAAACAACGACGGTACCGACAGAAAGAATTGAGCCGACAGTAGAGGAAACAGGAATAAAATGGACAAGTCCCCCAGTAGAAATTTCCAGGTTGGATATTTTTCAAGATGGAGAAGGCGTCAAAGAATCGATGATGGAAATAAGTGACGCCCAGTTTTATAAGGTAGCCGAACTAAGTGACGGTTCAACATTGATAAATATGGTGGTGCGGTTTGGTATGGGTGGTTCGATGGTGCGATTGGTAGAGAGTCCAGAAATGAGTTATGAATATTTGGCGGCTTATTTGAATAAAGACGAGAAGGAAGAGATTTCAAAAGTGTTGTTGCCAATCGTATCGGCAGGCAATCAGAGATTTGAGGGCCTAGAAACACCGGAAGAAATAACAAAAGAAGGAAAAACTTATGTAATGGTGGGGTATTCACCTTTTATGAGTTTTGAGGAATTGGAAAATCCAGTAATGATAACTGAAAATCTATACAGAGTAGACCTAAAGATTTTGGACGGTGATCAAGTTTTTGCCAGAGTAATCTATTTGAGATTGAAGGACGACATGGTGGTTCCTTATCGTTTAAAAAATATAGCCTATCCGGATGATCACAAGCCTTATCTAGAATGGGCAGATGGAGGAGGAAGTGGGGAAATAACATTTACACAAGCAATAGTATCCTCCTGTTCAACGGGGATGGCGTCAAGCGTACCAATAATAAAAGAAGGGTCGGCTTTGTTGACAGGCAAAGTAGAAGTAGGCAAATGGCAGGGACGGTTGATTTACCAAATAAAAGATAAGGAAAGTGAGTTTGTTAAAAAATTATATGAAAACTATAAGATTGGACGTGATTATCCAGAGGCAGACCCGGTTGTATCAATTGAAGAATTTGCTAGTCAAAAAAACCATTTTTCGTGGAAAGATGAGATGGGAGATTGGCAAATATTTGTTAATCATGATTTTGCTCCAATGGCGGAATGTGGGAAGCCAGTGATATATTTGTATCCGGAAGAAAAAACAGAGGTAAGGGTGGAGGTGGGAGCAGATATTAGTAAAAGCGAACCACAGTATCCTGAAACCGGGTGGCAAGTGACAGCTTATCCTGGTGGAAAATTGGTTTATCAGGATAAAGAATATGAATCGCTGTTTTGGGAAGGCTTGGGTGAGGGTGAATATCCTGACTGGAGAAATCGAGGAACGATGGTGAGACAGGATGAGGTGGTAGGGGTACTAAATAAACAATTAAGGCAACTGGGTTTAAATGAAAAAGAGGCGGTGGATTTTATGGAGTTTTGGCAAGAAAGATTACCAAGTGATTCATGGGTAAGATTAACTTGGCTGGGAACCAGAGAGATGAATAGGTTGGCGCCATTAACGGTAGAACCAAAACCAGATACAAGTATAAGAATATTTTTGGAGTTTGAAGGAATGGATAAGCCTCGAAAACTGGAGTCACAAAAGCTGAGGGCAGTGGAAAGAAAAGGATTTGTATTGATAGAGTGGGGGGGCTTGCTAATTGGTGAGTGAGGATGATTTGATACAATCTGGAGTGAAAAACAAACATAACGAAAGATCAGCCGGAGGAGTGGTGTGTCGAGGCGAAGGAAGGGGTTTGCGGTGGCTAGTAATTAAAACTCGGAATAAAAAATCAAGATCGAGAAGACCGGTATTTAAATTGCCGAAGGGACATTTGGACAAAGGTGAATTTTTGAAAAAAGCGGCGGTAAGAGAAGTGGAAGAGGAAGGACAAGTGAAAGCCGAAGTGGTGGATAAGATTGGTTCAAATAATTATATTTATGCTGATAAAGAAAGCGGAAAAAGGATTGTCAAAAAGGTGACGTTTTTTTTGATGAAATATTTATCCCCTTCCCCGCTGAGACACAGGGATGCGGAAGAAATACTGGCAAAAGTGTGGTTGAGCACCGAAGAAGCGATAAAAAGATTGGATTATAAGTCGGAGAAGATAATTTTAAAAAAAGCCAGAAAAAGACTGGGTGATTTGATTAAAATGGGGAAAGTCGGGGTATAATATTGGAGTCTGGAGGAGTCGGATAGTGGTTTATTCCGCTTGCTTGGAAAGCAAGTACCGAAAGGTATCGTGGGTTCGAATCCCACCTCCTCCGCCAAGTGGGAATGTTTGGGGCTATATTAATTACTTACCGGTGACACCAAAGACTGTTTTGATTGATCGGTTCGGGTAAAAAAAGGATCAAATTCAAGTTTTATTATTAAAACCATTACCAGCTAAATAGATGATGTGTATATTAAAATTTACTCTTTAATAACTTTTCTGTTATTTTTCTCGAATAAAGTTGGTGAATATTTTGATTTTCCCAGTTAATAGCCTTTCGATAATTTTTTGATGAATATGATGCCATTCCAAATTCTTTTGCAATAGCATCAACATCTGAATTTTCTTTACCCTCAATTTCAAAGGTAAAATATTCATCGGTATATTTCGATAACTTTATTTCAACTCCTTGGTAATTAAACTCCCAACTTTCCCAATAATAAATCATGCCGGTTGTGTACCCCAAGGCTTCCAAAAAATCTAAAGCAGATAAGAATTGTCCGGTTTGGAGTTTAACCTCAATTTCTTTCCTTTCTTTTTCATGGAAACTCCCCATTTTTAATGAGAGTTTCTCCTTCTCGTCGCTTTTCTTCAATCTAACGTCAGTCCCACTACTATTTTTCCAAGTTTTAGTATCTGAATCAAAACCGGGGGATAAATCAATTGATAAACGATGATAATGGTCAACAAGTTCTCCGTTGTTTTGGAGTAACTTAAATAACTTATCAAATTTATCTTTGGATAACTTACCTCTAATTTCAATCTCAATCATATTTATAGGGTAATTATATACTGAAATCGATAAAATTTAGATAGAGTAATAAATTAGTTCAAACTACATCATTTTTTTGAAACACTCCTTTTTTATACTGTCTCGTTTGTCTCGTTTAGGCACAAGGGGAAAGTAGAATAATACATAGGTGACGAGGGTGTTATAGGGATAGAAAGGTTCCAGACCCATATGCTCCGTAATCTTTCGCTGACTCTTCAGAATTGCACACCATATGATTAAAGTTTAGCAATGTTTATAAAACCGTAGTTAAAATTAAATCGATTTTAGAACCCGGATGAGTTTTTCACTAATAGTATGAGGAGTTAGGTTATATTTAAGTCTTTTCCTAACTTTACTACTGATAGGTTGTCCGCTAAAATTATTTATTTTTTTATAGACATTTTTTGTTGATTTGAAATCAACAATGTAATCAGATAATCCTAATTCTCTAAATACCTCGGCAATTCCCATATTTGGACCAACTAGGGCCGGGGTGCCAGTAGCAATTGACTCTTGAGCCACATTTCCATAAGTTTCAAAAAATGAAGGACTGATCACAATACCCATCCCTCCATAAAAATTAGCTAACTTGTGGCTATTCATTGACTCGTAAAGACTGATGTTGTTGAAACCCTTTCCAATTTCTTTTTGAGTCTTATCCAAACTGGATACAACATTAAAATTATAATCGCTTCGATTTTTGCAGTCATATCTAGCGATTTTTGCTATAAACTTTGGATTTTTTATAGCCGACCATCTGCCAACGAAAGCAACATTTTTCTTGACACCAACAGTTTTTATTCTAAAGAAATGTTCTGGAATTGAATTGTGAATAATAGCAACTTTAGAAATTTTATGACCAAAGACTTCATTCTCGACTGTCGTTTTTGCCAGATTCGATGGAAAAATGTATAAGAGTTGATCATTATCAAAAGTTTGTTCCATTTCTTTTACTAAATTGTGTAGTTTAAGAGAATAGTGTTCCGTTTCTTTGGTTAATATTCCATGGTAATGAAGAACCATGGGAATACCCAATTGTTTTCCAGCCTGAAACAAGCACCAAGGAATAAAATAAGTACCATTAATTAATATCAAAATTGGTTTTTCTCTTTTAATTATCGATATATAGGTGTTAATCAGCTCCGAATATGTGTTTATAATTTCATCCACATTTTTTACTTTTTTAATTACATCCCCAAAATAAGGGGTTTTTACATCAACTGAAATTACTTTAAGAACCGAGCTTTTATCGTTTTCTGTATGACAAAAATTTCCTTTTTTTGAAGAATTCGGTTCGGAAACAACATCTACTCCGACAATTTTAACTTTACTATGATTATCTTTTTCTAAAGACTCAATTAGATTATTTAATGTTTGGCCGATTCCTCCCAGTTGACATGTTTGTATATTAGTAAGAATTTTCATAGGGGTAAATAAATTCTATCTATGCTACCAAGATATTTATATTTATGCAAATATAAGTAATATTATAATGGGGTTATTTTATAAACATTTTACTATCCTAAAATAATATAAGGACAGAAAGGTTCCAGACCCACATGCTCCGCCAAGTGGTACACGGCGGCGAATTTTCATCGAGATAAAATTTTTGACTGAGATGATTTCGAGAGTTAATGGTTGCAAAACGACAAGCCAAATTTGAAAAATAGTTCTGATAATTGTGTTAACGAATTAATATCAATCCATTCTTGATCAGAGTGAGCACCTCCTCCTTTTGCCGATGTTACAATGACAGGAATTCTTAGGTTGTGCCATAAAAATCTAGCATCGGAAGCCCCACTTTCTGTAACTAACGACGGAGTCTTTTGAGTAGTTTTTTTAAAAATATTGATCCATTTTTTAATAAAAGGGTCGTGTATTGACGCTTCGAAAAATAACGGTTCGTCAATTTTTTGCCACGTGCACCCACGTCTCCGAGTAATTAAGTCAATTTTGCTAATTAGAGAATTTATTTCTGATTGTTTTTTGATTCTTATGTCGATAGTCGCCATGGCTTCGGCAGGAATAGTGTTGGTAGTATTGCCGCTATGGATTTGTGTAAGAGTCGCCGTGGTTGAATCAGAAGAATTTCCATTTAATTTGTCGATAATTTGAATACAGCATTTAGATAGGTTTTCGGCTGAATTTACACTTTCCCATGGTTTTGACCCGTGGGCAGATTTTCCAAGTGATTCTACCTTTATGTGAAAAGGGGCTTTTTGAATAATAACTAAATTATTGCCAACACTATCTGGAACTATGGCCGATTTGATGTTTTTAAGCAGTGATTTTGTTAGAAAGTCAGTACCGTTAAATCCGCCTATTTCTTCGTCACTGGTGACTACAAATAGAAATTGTCTGTTGCCTAATTTCCACAGTTTAAAAAATGACTCTAGTGTGGCCACCAGTGGGCCTTTCATGTCTAAAACTCCCCTACCAATTAAACGATTGTCTTTTTTTATTAGATTAAATTGCTTCGGTTGTCCAGGAACAACATCAATATGGCATAAAAATAAAATTTTGGCGGTTTTAATATCTCCAGCAATGAGAAAGGGGGAATTATTATTTTTTTTGATAAAACAGGGAATTTTTTGTTGACTGGCTTCTTTTTTTATCAACCCTAATGCGGCAAAACATTGGTCATGATTATGACTGAGTGAAGGTATTTTTATAATTTTTTTAAGAAGTGGAAGATTGATGTTATTTTTCATTTTCCCTCCAATTAATTGTATTTTGTAAAAGTAAATCTTCAAGGTGATGGGTAAAAACCCCCTCGGGGAAACAAGATGATATCAGTTTCTGTTGCCCTTCTTTTGAGAGTTTGCCCATGAGCAAGCTTATTGATATCCCGTTCTGATTAAATGTTGGTTCGAAACCTACTAATTTGAAACCAAAATTTCTCAGATCTTCTATTCCTCCGTTAATGACAGGAGAGGTTGTTTTGTTTAAAGGTAAACGTGCCAAGGCAAATCTTTGGCCCATATCAAAGCCCTTTAGCAGTGCTCTTTTCCAATCAAAATCAGTTTTTTTAGTTGGTAAAAGTGTTATAAATGGGCCGTCATCTTGAATACTAAAACCGCAATCGACTCTTTTGTCCACTGATTCAAGCCGGATATTTGTTTCAAATGCCATTCTCCACATCTCATTTAACATGTTTTCTTCTGTTGGGCTTGTAAATATAATATTCGGAACAATGATTGTTTTGGCCATGGAAATAATTTCGGTCGGGTTTTTACATGTTGAGGCTAAAATGAACATTTCTTGTCTGTCGGGACAACCATGATGAAAAAACGGACCAATAGCAGTCGGACAGAAATTCAGGCGACATTTTCTTAAAAATATTGCTTGGGTAGCCAGTCCTCCCGGTACTTCTTTGGTGGGTTTGGCTGTTCTGACTTCAGCTCTCAGTACTTGAGACTGAGGGAATACTGCTCCGCTTCTCCAAGCTTCGAAAGCAGTATAAATTGGAGCCGATTTGCCTCCATTTGTCCCCGGCAGGCAAGCAGCCCTGCCAAGTTCAACATCGAATTGACCCAGTTGTATTAGGGCGGCACAAGCATCGTGTTCTGGAGTTATAAATGGGACAATGCCACCATCAATAATATCTTGAGCTAGTGTTTCTGTATCGCTGGTCACGTTGTGAGTTCCATAATTAGCTCCCAAAATCTTGATTATTATTTGGGCGGCTGTTTCCGGATTTTGTCTCCACGTTTCAGGATCCAAAACCTCAACTGCTTCATGTCGAATAGTTGATCTGGTCGAAATATCTGGTATTGTTTGGCCAGTAATGGCAGTAATAGTTAACGATTTTTCTTTTATAGTCATATTTTTGAGTAAATTTTTAATATTTACTTAGTCCAATGGGTAGGAGTTGAGTGCCACCATTGGTTTAAAACCAAAAAGTCCTCGCCCAGGTAAACCATTAATAGGCTTACAAGGGCGAGGACTTTCGCGATACCACCTTGTTTCACAAACTTGTTTTTGCCACTAAAAAAAGCACCGATTGGTGCTTTTAGCTGTCAACAAATTTGTCTTATTGTCGAGTACTTGACTAAAAGCAGTGATACTCTAGTTCTATTACGGGAACTCCCGTGTCCGATTTTTTCGGACCTGCTCCAGAGGGTAATTCGAAATCTTTAGTGCGGTAAGCTTTCAACGGCCGCTTACTTTCTCTTGTCACCTAAAGAATCTACTAGGTCTCTTTCAACGCTTTGTTAATTTGGGTTTATTGTATCACAATTTTTGGTGGTGTCAAAAATAAGAAAGAATTTGCCGCAATTTGAAATCGTTAAAAATAAATCCGAAGGCGGGGGCTGGTGGCGGTCAGCCACCGCCGAGGATACCTTGTAATTATTTATTAATGTAGAAAATCCGTTAGGATTTTCAGGTATAGGCTCCGCCAGTTGGGAAATGGCTGCGAATCCAGGCCGATTCGCCAGTTAACAAGGTTGCGTGAAAATTCCGAGGGGTTTTAGTTCTGTCAAAAAAATAAAGTATTGGACTGGAGTGATAAACTTAAGACTGAATGACTGGAATCGATGAAGGAAGACTAAGAGAAAAATGTGGGATAGTGGGTTTATATACGAAGAATTGGCAAAGAAGTTTGCCGGTGACACTGGTGGCGGCGGGAGGATTACAACACCGAGGACAACAAGGAGCGGGACTGGCCTTGAAAACAAAAGAGGGGGTGGAAACTTTTAAGGAAAATGGTTTATTGAAAAATATTTTTACAGAAGAGGTGGTAGAGAGATTTGATAAGCCAGCAAGGTGGATTATCGTTCATTGTCGTTATGGGACTAATGGTAATTACAGAAGGAAAAATTTGCAGCCTTGTGCGGCGGTGGGAATAAGGGGGGAAAAATTGATGGTGGCCCATAATGGTGAGTTTTCCGGACTGGATGAGATGAGAGAAAAGATAAAAGGAAAAATTTCGAAAGGAATAAGCGATACTCGTCTTTTTTGTGAAATGGTAACGAGAGTAAAAGAAAAAAATTGGGAGGAAAAACTGAAAAGGATTTTAGATGAAGTGGTAGGGGCATATAGTTTGATTATGGGAGTGGGTAATAAGATGTTCGTGGCCAGAGACAGGTTTGGGATAAAACCGCTTTTGATTGGTCGGGTGGGTGAAGGCTGGATGGTAGCATCTGAGACGCATGCCTTTGATAAGGTAGGGGGGAGGGTGATAAGAGA
>Ga0075114_10001177_pt1 | contig 14460 bp, 11 predicted proteins | sample AntAceMetag02UKM_FD_69784 | JGI IMG/M metagenome (GOLD analysis project Ga0075114, IMG submission 69784) | Saline lake microbial communities from Ace Lake, Antarctica - Antarctic Ace Lake Metagenome 02UKM | ecosystem: Environmental > Aquatic > Non-marine Saline and Alkaline > Saline | place... | reverse complement strand
GCCAGGCTGATGTTCTTGAAGACCTTGCCCTCGATGTTGTGATGACCGGAGATGACCACGTTGCCGGCCTGGCCAGGCAGAGCGCTGTTCATGAGATGGCCTGCCACTCCGTTCTTGATGGCATCGGTGTCCCACACCGACGTCCGCGTCCCGTTCACTTCCCCCACCTTCCAGCCCATCTCCACCACCTGGGCCTCGATCTCCAGGTCGGGGATGACGATGCGCACCGGAAGCTCTGCAGCCGCTGCTTGGGTGGAAGGAGTCGTACGAGTGGGGGCCGTCGTGGGCTTGGCTGTCGGCGTCGCCGTTGCCCGCTGAGTTGGCGACGGTTCTACCCCCGCCGCCAGTGTCGGAGTAGCGTCCTCCTCCGGTGTTGCCCCAGGAAGCTCAGAAGCAGCGGTCGGCTCCTGCCCCGCCGTGGCTGTAGAGGCGGCGGTAGGCTCCACAACTGTCGTGGGCGTTGGCGCGGTCTGCGTCAGACGCGCCTGGAGGAGGCGCCTCTCCCACTGCCGGTATCCGACGTTGATTCCCGCGACCACCAGGAGGATAGCGCCTACGGCGATGAGGAGATAGCTCGCTATCCGCAGCCAGCGCTTGCCTCCAGCGCTTGTGAACCATTCCCGAATCTTCTTCATAATAGAGAATACACTCCCTGAAAGGCGTATCCATGGCATCCAGGCACACGCCTGTGCCATGAGTTGTGTGGCGACGATGTCAGGCGGCCATTATACCGTAACTCCCCGCTCAGAGCAAACGCGAGCTGGTTTTGCCCGCTCGCGTTTGCTCTGGGGCCGAAACGTCACCTTGCCTTACTGCACCATCCTGGCGACCACCACTATGCGATGGGTGTTGCTGTTGTAAGGCCAACAGGTGATCAGAGTGAGAATCGGCTCGGTGGTCGGCGCGATGAAGCGAGCGTTTCTCTGCCGCTGCGCTTCTGAGACGTGCCGATCAGGCATCTTGTACATGCCCTCGACAACGTACTCGAACACCTTCCCCGCCGAGTCGTAGATATACACAGACTGGCCATCCAGCGCGTTCGAGCGCATGGTGACGCCATCGTCCTGCAGCTCAGCATCGCCATCGTCCCACGCCAAACTGATGTTCTTGAAGACTCTGCCATCGATGTTGTGATGACCGGAGATCACAACATTGCCCGCTTGGCCAGGCAGAGCGCTGTCGCTGTGGTGGCCGGCGGCGAAAGAAGCGACCTCCCACTCCATCTGACGCCTACCCTGCACTTCCACCTCCTGCCAGCCTACCTCCACCACCGGGGCCTCAATAACCAGGTCGGGGATGACGATGCGCAGAGTCGAAGTGGCCGGCGGGCCTGGCGCGTCAACGGATATGACAACGCCGCCCACCTCCTGGCTGAGATCCACGTAGATGGCGCTGAGCCATCCCTCCTCACCATCCACACAGCAGACCCGCAACCAGGTACCTTCGGCGTTGCGGCCAACGACCGTCATGCGGTAGCCCTGCTGGACGACACCAGTGCGGGAGTAACCCATGCCCGGCCCCGCCCGCATATTGAGGGCACGAGCGGTCACCTCGGCGATGAGGACAGGGTCCACGGCGGGAGTGGCCGTCGGCAGAGCGGGCGCGTCTGTTGGCAAAGCGGGCGCGTCTGTCGACAGAGCGGGCGTGTCTGTCGGCGGCGGGGGCGTGTCTGTCGGCGCCGGAGTCGGCGTGGCCTGTGGCTCCGGCGACGGGGTGACGACGACGACCAGGGCGGGGGTGGCCGTTGGTGCCGGCGGGATGGTGGCGTTAGGAGTAATGGTGGGGAGCCGTAATTCCGGGGGGGAGCAGCTCAGCACAGCCAGCAGCAGGCAGGCGATTCCTGCCGCAGCCAGGAGATGGCTCGCCAACCGCCGCCAGCGCTTGGTCGCTGTGCTCACACGCCGATCCGGACCATTCTTCATCAACTCACTGCTCACTCCAAGGAAACACCTCCCGCAGATTCGGAACCTGCGGGAGGCTCGGAATTGAAGCAAACGCGTGTCAGCCAAGGTGCGGCTGCACAGCCGCGACCACCTCGGGGAAGTCGATGCGCAACCGTTGCAGAGTCTCCAGCGTGGGGACGCCGTTCGGCGTCCAGCCGCGGCGCGCGTAGACCGCGTCGATCAAATGCGTGTACTGCTCCTCACGGTACGCTCGCAGCACTGCCACCTTCTCTTCGGTGCTCTTGCCTGCGGGCTCGAAGCCCACTAGTTCCTTGAGCTGCTTGTCGTACCGCTCGGCGCGGGATTCGTACTCATCCACCGTCACCGGCCCCGCGGAGCGATAAGGGATAGCATCATGCTGGCGGGTGCCGAAGCCCACCCTCAAGTTGAAGACGCGCTGGAAGTTGTAGACCGCCTCTGACATGCGGACAAGGTCATCGCCGCTCTTGATCTCCTCACGGCCCGTCACGCCGGCGAAGTACTCGACGTAATTCTGCACGTGTTCAGGCACTTTATTCGGCTCATCTGCCAGGGCATTATCGGTCGGTGTGACATCGTTCCAGGGCAGCTTGCAGAGGCCGCATAGCCCAAACCAGGTGCGCCACATGGGGAAGTAGTGCAGCGCTTCCGCCTTGTCCTCGAAGGTGGGAAGTTCGTTGTTGACCATGTCCATGAAGATCAACCAGGCTTCGTCGTGCTGGGGACCCTTGTTGGCCAGGCCATAGCCGCCTTGCTGCGCCAGCGATTCCTTGCTCACGTACTCGGAGTATTCCAGCCCCTTGGCCTCCATGCCGATGTCTTGCAGAAACTGGAGATCGGCCCCGTACTCCTCGACGAAGATCTGCTTCATGCGCCGAATGCCCTGTCCGGCGATCTTGCCGAAGCCCTCGCCGCGGGCCATATCATGCAGCAGCTCAATGGCCGCGTCGGCGTTGCCGAATTTCAGTTCCAGGCCACCTGTCTTTTCCCTATCCAGGATACCCGCTTCGTAGCACTCCATCACAAAAGCGGTGAGGGTGCCGAAGGAGATGGTGTCCAGCCCGTAGGTATCACAGTAGAAGTTGATCTCCAGGACAACCTCTGGGTCGAAGATGCCACAGTTGGAGCCTACGCCGGCGATGGTCTCGTAGTCCGGGCCATCCACGCGCACCACCTGGCCCTTGTACGGCCCGGTGCGGACGGTGTATCCTTCCACGGTGTGGGAACAGCCCAGCGTGCAGCCGTACCAGCAGCCATCAGGGAGGCCCTGAGCGAAGCGCTTGACCCACACATCTCCGTTGATGCGGGAAGCGTCGGGGTGGCCACCATACTTGAAGTTGTTGGTGGGCAGGAGATCGTAGTCGTTCATGATCTGCACCAGGTAGGAGGTGCCGCGGCTGCGCATGCGGCACTGCTGCGGGTCATTGTCGCGGATCTCCTGGTGCATCTTGATGCCCACTTTGTCAATGCGGGACTTGTCGGCTGGATGGTTGGAATCCCCTTTCAGCCCCAGGTACTTGATCACCAGCGCCTTGATCTTTTTATCACGGAAGACAGTGCCGATGCCGCCGCGCCCTGCCTGCTTCACGCGCACGCCCTTGCGTCGCGCATCGTACAGGCTGAAGTTCAGACAGCCAATGAGAGCATGCTCGGCGCCCGATCCGGCGGAGACAGACGAGATGCCGGTTTTCTCATCTTCCCTGTCGGCGAACATCTCCACCATCCGCTCAGCCAGTTCGTGGGTGTCCGCAGTGCCCTCTGGCGCTTCGTAGATGAAAACCTTCGCCTGCGTGCCATCTATGTAGACGATGACGTCCTCTTCCGCCTTCCCCTGCAACTCAATGGCGTCCCAGCCAGCGAACTTGAGCAACGGCCCGAAGTAACCGCCAACGTTGCTGTCTATGATAGAGTGCGTGGTAGGAGAGATGGACACGACGAGCGACTTGCCCGAGCCAGGATAGGTGGTAGTGCCGCCCAGAGGGCCAGAGGAGATGACGATTTCATTATCGGCGTCGTTCCACTTCGTACTGCCCGTCACGCCGTGCCACAGCCGCCACAGCCCAAACCCCTTGCCGCCGATGAAGATGTCCTTCATTTCCTGCGTGACTGGCCTGCTCTCGATGGCGTTATCGGAGAGATTGACGTAGAGCGTGCGGTTCGTGTATCCTCTCTCAACCTCGCTCCGTTCGTAGTTGAACTCGGCCAGGACGTTCAGGTCTTCTCTCTTGATCCTGGTTGGTGATTCGGCCTTCATCCAATACCTCCTTGCCAATTCATTCAAGGGAGCAACTACTCAGTCGCTCCCCACCTCGATGGCCGGGAGTTGTACTCCCGACCCTGCGCTGCCGAAAGAAAGAAGGGACGTCTGCGTCATCAGAGAGGGGCCTGCTAGACAAAGGATCGCCGGACGCGCCTTATCTCCTGGTCTCCTTATCCTCTTGTCCCCTTGTTTCCTTATCTCCTGGCCCCCTTGTCTCCTGTTGTACTCACCTACTTGGCAGACCACTGCTCCGTCTCGCTGGGTGGGAAATCCTCGACCTCGACAATCTCCAATGCTTCTGTGGGGCACTCGTCGGCACATTTGCCGCAGGCGATACACTTGAAGGGCACAACGTGATCGGGGTGCAGGAACATAGCCCCGATAGGGCAAAAACTCACGCAGGCGTAGCAGCCCACGCATTTCTTCTTGCTGATCGTCACCACCCCGTTCTTGAGGCGGCGAATGGCCATGGCCGGGCAGACGTCAATGCAGTCACCCAATTGTTGGCAGACGAGGATACGATAATCCGCATCGCCAGAGTCGTCTTCCACGATGCGGATGGCCGATTTCCCTGAGTTTGGTTCGTCGAAGTAGGTCTCGGAGCAGATCGCTTCACAAACCAGACATCCGATACAGCGGTCTGGGTAGGTTTTCAGGATCTTCATGGTTCACCTCACGTGTTCCGTTGTCTGTTGAAGCATTGGTGATTATACCATCCCCCACCGCATCCAACAACTACCTGTCAGGCCGTCGCCAAAGTCTCCTCAATCTCGCTTCTCTGAGCGGCGATCTCACGGCGCAATCGCTCGATGTCGGCCAGCAGTGCCACGTCTCGCTCGTCGCCCAGCACTCGCAGCCGATGCTTTCGGAAGGCCAATTCCGTCAGCAAGCGATGCACGCGCCCTTGGCGACGCGCCTCTGCCCGTCCCCCCCGTCTCCAGGCCGCCCACCACAACCGCAGACGCCGCCCGTATGCCGACGCCGCCGAATACTCCGACGCCGTCAGCAATCTGTCCACTTCCTCCCCCAGTTCCGTTTCGATCCATTGCCGTTCTTGGCGCCAGGCCAGCAGCACGATGACGAGCAGCACCAGTATCCCCCCACCATCGGTCAGCAAACTCAGCAAGAGACCTCCCAGGGATACATCGGCCAGCGAGACACCCAGATTGTGCAGACCGTGAAAGGTCATGGCCGCGGCTAGGCCCACGAGTGGCATCAGCCAGCGCAGACAGCCGCGCCGCGCCAGCCGCGCCATGCCCAACCCGGCCCCGCTGAAGGCGGTGAAGAAAGCGTGATTGAGGCCAAACAGGACAACTCGCAGAAAGACCACTACTCCCCAGCCCATCCATCCTCCTTCAAGAAAGGTGGAGAGGAAGTAGAGCAGGTTCTCGGTCATGCTGAAACCGATGCCCACCAGCGCCCCGTAGACCACGCCATCCAGCACGTTGTCGAACTCGCGGCGGAAGAATAGCAGGAGGCCCACCAAGGCCAGGGCCTTGGCCACCTCTTCCACCACAGGCGCCACGGCGCTCGCTTCCAACACATTGGCCAGCCGTTCAGCTTGTAGTCCAGCCAGCGGTATACCAAACAGCGTCTCCGCCAGCAGAGAGATGAGGATGGCGGGAACCGCCCCCCAAACGAAGGCCACGGCCAGCAGTCCCAACGGCTCTTTCTCGTACCGATCGCCCCACCAGATCAGCAGAGCGTACATGACTGTGGGCACTGCTGTCGCCAAGAGGGAGAGAATCACCGCCAGGATATTGCTAGCGAAATCCACTTGAGCCTCCGCGTTCAGAGCCAACCCAACCGGCGCAGCAGTTTGGCGATGGTGGAAGGGAAGTGCACCCAAAGGCCATTGGGCCTTCCACCAACTTTGCCCAGGCCCAAGCTCTGTAAGAACTCCTCTGGCCCGTCGAAGGGCGGCAGTTCCACGTAGCCACGCCCCACTTCCCAGAGGGTATGCGCATCGCTTCCCGCCGTGGCCAGTTTGCCGTAGCGATCGGCCCACTCCCTGGCTTGGCGATTGTCGCGCTGCAACAGACAGCGACCGTTGAACACCTCCAACGCATCCACTTGGTCAACGATCTCCAACAGAGCCCCACGGGCCAGTGCCGAAGGACGCAGACTCTCGAAAGGATGGGGAACGCTGATCACTGCCCCCTGCTCCCGCAGGTGAGTAATGGTCTCCTGCGGCGTGAGATCTTTGGGCACCTCTTCTCGCAAGAAATAGGCAATGAGCTCGCCCTGCGTGGTGTCAATCTCCTGGCCCACAATTATCAGGTCGGGAGCCAGCTCCTGTGCCGCCAGCGCTCCGGCGATGGTGTTGTGGTCAGTGATGGCGATCTTGCTCAGCCCTTTGCGGCGGCAGGCAGCGATGAGCGCAGGCAGCCTCGTCAGGCAGTCCCCAGAGTAAAGTGTGTGAACGTGAAGGTCGACTTTCCAGATCAATGTGAGTATCCCAAGTTCAGGGTTCCCCGCCGCGGGCATACTTACTTGCAGAGAGCGGCCACCCGGCATCATTGCCAGGTGGCCGTTTCGTCTCTTCTCCTACCCAAGATGCACACCAACGTCTCGGAACCTCCACCGCTTTGAGCTGTGATTTGCTCAGTCTAGCTGCTCTCCGCCTCCCGCTTGGCCTTGGCGATCACGCCCTCGACGGCGTGGGAGGGCACGATCTCGTAGTGGGAGACTTCGATCTCGTAGACGCCGCGCCCCTGGGTCATGGAGCGAAGGTCTGTGCCATAGCGCTGTATCTCCGCCAACGGAGCCTGGGCCGTGACCATGCTCTTGCCCTTTTGCTGATCCATGCCCGTCACTCGCCCTCGCCGGGTGTTCAGGTCGCCCAACACGTCCCCCATGAACTCCTCAGGCACAGTGATGGTCACGTTCATGATGGGCTCCAGGAGAACCGGCCCGGCTTGCATGAACACCTTCTTGAAGACCTCGCGCCCGGCGACTTGGAAGGCGATGTCCTTGGAGTCCACTGGGTGCTGCTTGCCATCGTACACCTCGCAGCGCACATCCTCGATGGGATAGCCCGCGAGCACGCCCCTCTCCAGCACCGACTTGATGCCCTTCTCGATCGAAGGGAAGAAGGATGAGGAAATCGCACCGCCGAAGACACGCTTGGTGTTGTACTCGAAGCCCTCGCCCCGTGCCAAGGGCTTGACTTCCATGTGTACCTCGGCAAACTGGCCTGCCCCGCCGGTCTGCTTCTTGTGCCGGTAGTAGTCACTGGCCGGGCGGGTCACCGTCTCCCGATAGGGTACCTTGGGGATAGATGTGGTCACTCCCACACTGAACTTCTCCTGCAACCGGCGCACGCCGATGTTCACGTGTGCCTCTCCCATGCCGGCGAGGATGGTCTGCCGGGTGCTCGGCTCCTGCCGCCAGCGGAGGGTGAGGTCCTCCTCGCACAGGCGGGTCAGGGTGGGGCCCATCTTGGCCGAGTCGGCCTGGGTCTTGGGGCTCACCGCCACCTCGTAGAGCGGATAGGGGTAGCTGGCAGTAGGCAGTATGAGCGGATGCCCCTTGTCGGCCAGTGTATCACCCGAGCGGGTCTCGGTGAGCCTGGTCACGGCGCCGATGTCTCCGGCCACCACCTGAGCGACAGCATTCTGTTCCCTGCCCCGCATCATGTAGAGCTGGCCGACGCGCTCCTCCTCGCCGCTAGAGACGTTGAAAACGCGGCTGTCAGAAGGCAATGTACCCGAATAGACGCGGAAGTAGCTCAGCCTGCCTACGTAGGGGTCGGCCAACGTCTTGAAAACCAGCGCCGCCAGCGGCCCTGCGGCGTCTGGGGCCAGCGTCTCATCTGCTTCGGTTACCGGACTGGCAGCCGTGACCGCGCCCGCTTCGCCTGGCGAAGGCGCGAAATCAACAATGGCCTGCATCAACGGCTGGATGCCGACGTTCCGAAGGGCCGAACCGCAGAAGACCGGAACCATCGCCCCCTCGCGCACACTCTGTCGCAAACCCTGGATGATCTCTTGGGGCGAGAGATCCTCTCCTTCCAGATACTTTTCGATCAACGCATCATCCGTCTCCGCGGCAGCCTCCACCAATTGGACTCGCGCTTCCTCCGCCTGATCGATCATCTCGTCCGGTATCGGCGCTTCTTCGCTCTTCTCGCCCAGATACGCCTTCATGGTCACCAGGTCCACCACGCCACGGAAATCCATCTGCTTGCCGATGGGCAGCTGCAAAGGGACGAAGTTGGCGTCGAGACTCCCTCGCAGCGAAGCCAGTGCCCGGTCGAAATCGGCGTTTTCGCGGTCCATCTTGTTGATGAACAGCAAGCGCGACAGTCGCCGCTTGTCGGCATAGCCCCAAACCAGCTCGCTGCCCACCTCGACGCCAGCGACCGCGTCCACCAGCACCAGGGCAGCGTCGGCCACCTGGATGGCGCTCAGCATGTCGCCCACGAAATCAACGTAGCCCGGTACATCGAGCACGTTGACCTTGTTGCCGTTCCATTCGTAGGGCAACAGCGACATCTGGACGGAGATATTGCGCCGGATCTCTTCGGGGTCGTAGTCGGAAACGGTGTTGCCGTCGTCAGCACGTCCCAGCCGGCCAATGGCTCCACTGTTGAACAGCATGGCCTCGCCCAGCGACGTCTTGCCGGCGCCTCCGTGCGACAGCAACACCACATTGCGAATCTGATCGGTCTTGTAAATGGTCATTCATGCCTCCTCAATTATGGTCCTGGAATGTCGAATCCTGGCTGTTGAACGGTCATCGAAGGGAAAAGGCACCAGGACCACTCTACCCCTGGTCATAGAATGGTCTCCCGTCGGCAAGTGGTCTACCTCTTTTGTGTTGGTGCATTATCTTCACCGCAGAGCACGCAGAGTCCGCAGAGATCCAAAGGTTTTCTCGGCGTGCTCGGCGGTCTCTGAGGTAAGAAAGCGAGCAAGACTTGCACCAACACAATTGGGGAAGACTACCACTTGCCACGATCCCGACTAACACATTGTAAATGAAAAGGAAGTAACTGTCAAAGGAAAGGCGCAGGTTCGGTGAACAGGCCTCAGCGATTGGTGAGCGTGGCCGTATTCCTGCTGCTCCATCACCAATACCCAATATCCAATACCCACCTCACTACCCTCGATACTCCCGCACGATCCTTAGGTCGCTGCCCACCATACGGAAGGCGCGTCGCTCCGCCTCATGCATGATGCGCTCCTCGTCCAGCGTCAGCAGTTCCCGGTTGCGCATCAGCCAGCGGCCAGCCACCAAGACGTCGCTGACGTCCGGCGACTTGGCAGCGTAGAGGACGTTGGACACCAGGTCGTGCCGCGGCCAGAGGTGAGGTTTGTCGAAGTCGAAAAGAATGAGGTCGGCCGGGCGGCCGGGCGCCAGAACGCCGCTTTCGGGGAAGCCCATGGCGCGGGCGCCGTTCTGCGTGGCCAAACGCAACGCCAGATCTCCGGGCAACACTTCTGGGTCCCTCCGGTCGTGCTTCTGAACCAGCGAGGCCAGGCGCGCTTCCTCCAGCATGTCCAGATCATTGTTCGACGCCGCGCCGTCCGTGCCCAGGGCGACGTTGACGCCGCAATCCAGCAGTTCCGGCACCGGTGTGGTCCCCATGCCCAGCTTCATGTGGCAGTTAGGACACTGTACCACGTGCACACCCCGCTCGGCCAGGATCTCACGCATCTCCCATTCCTGCAGGTAGATGCAATGGGCAGCAATGGTGGGCACGTTGAAGATGCCACTGGCTTCCAACACCTGCACCGGCGTGCGGTCGTAGCGCTCCAGCGAGTTGTCTACCTGCTCCTGCGATTCGGAGAGGTGAATGTGGATGCCTACGCCCAGGCGGGCAGCCACGGCCGCCGTACGGGCCAGGAAGTAGTCCGAGCAGATGTAGGGCGAATGCGGACCCAGTACGGTGCGGATGCGGCCATCGGCCGCGCCTTGCCATCGCTGTATGAACTCCAGCGTGCCCTGCAGGTCGGTGCCAATCTCGCCTTCCTCCAGGCCGAAGACGCACCAGGCCAGCGTGGCCCTCAGTCCGCTTTCCTCGACGACCTTGGCCACCTGATCCATCCAGAAGTAGTGATCGGCGAAGCCCACAGTGCCCGAACGGATCATCTCGGCCGCGGCCAGCGCTGCGCCCCAGTAGACGTCCTCTTCCTCCAATGCCGATTCCGCCACCCAGATGCGCTCGTTGAACCATCGGTCGAGAGGCAGGTCGTCGGCCCAGCCGCGCACCAGCGTCATCGCCGCGTGGGTGTGGGCGTTGAAGAAGCCAGGCATGGCCACGCGGTTGTGGCCGTCCACGGTCTCGTTGGGGGCAAAATCGGCAGGAGCCTGACCCACCGCCACGATGCGCCCACCGGCAATGGCCAGCTCAGCGCCCCGCAACACCGCACCTTGCTCATCGAGTGTGATGACATCCACGTCACGGATTAGGATCTTGGACATCGGTTGCTCCTCATTGGAATAGATGGGGATAGATGCGTCCATTATAGCACGGCCCATTTTCACGGCCAAAACGCCAAGGGCAGTTGAACTACTTGCCATTTGGCCCGATGTGCGGTATAATCTGAATGCGTCTATTGGTACCGGTTTCATCACATCTCGTCACATCTCAAGGAGGGCATCTCATGGGACAGACACTCACTTTCCTCTCAACTTTCGGCGTCTTCATCATCGCCTTGCTGGCCATTGCCAGTTCGGCCATCAAGATCGTACAGGAGTACGAGCGAGGGGTCATCTTTCGCCTGGGGCGGCTGGTGGGGGCCAAGGGGCCAGGCCTCTTCTTCATCATCCCCATGGTGGACCGCATGGTCAAGGTAGACCTGCGCGTGATCACGTTGGACATCCCCGCCCAGGAGGCGATCACCAAGGACAACGTCACCGTCAAGGTGGATGCAGTCGCCTACTTCCGCGTCGTAGACCCTTCCAATGCTATCGTTAAGGTGGAGAACTACAAGCAAGCCACCTGGCGCATAGCTCAGACCTCGCTGCGCAGCGTCGTGGGGCAGTCCGAGCTGGATGAGCTGCTGATACACCGCGAGCAGATCAACCTCCGGTTGCAGCAGATCATTGACCAGCACACCGAACCCTGGGGCATCAAGGTCAGCATCGTGGAGATCAAGGACGTGGAGCTGCCTGATACGATGAAGCGAGCCATGGCTCGCCAGGCTGAGGCGGAGCGAGAGAAGCGCGGCAAGATCATCCACGCCGAGGGTGAATTGCAGGCCTCGGAGAAGCTGGCGGAAGCGGCCCACGTCATGTCGCAGGAACCGGCTGCTATCCAGTTGCGCTACCTGCAGACTCTGCTGGAGATCGCTGAGGACAAGACCTCCACTATCATCTTCCCTCTGCCCATGGATCTCCTCAGGGGAGTCACAGGATTCCTTGACCGCGCTGGGAGATAGGGACGCCAGCTTCGCCGCGCGCTGCCTGGCTCCGTCGTGGGCTGAGTCGAGTTGCTGCCTGACTTGACGTGTTTCGTGTTGCGTGCTGCCTGACCGAACACGCAACACGAGACACGTCCTCGCAGTGATGCACAGTTGCGGTTCACGGCGACCTCTTGCTTTGGAGAGACCCCGATGAAGTCCAAGCCCTTGTTGTTGAGCCTGGCCCTGATCCTCGCCGTTTCGCTGCTGGCGGCTTGCCAGCCGCCGAGCTTCCTGCGGCGGGCCACGCCGACACCTGCCGGCCCGTTCCTCACCCTGTTCGTCGAACCGGAGGCCGGTGAATCCCCCGTCCTCGATGCGCTCAACGGCGCACAGGAATCCATCCGCCTGAAGGTGTATCTCCTCACCAATCCCAACGTCGTTGAAGCGCTGAAGGCCGCCGTGCAGCGCGGGGTGTCGGTGCGCATGATCCTGGAACTGAACCCCTATGGCGGATCCATTGATCCCAACATCGTCATCGACCTGCGAGACAACGGCGTGGAGCTGAAGGGAGACAGCTTCGTCTTCAACTACACCCACGAAAAGAGCATGATAATAGATGACGAAGTGGCCTTTGTCATGACCGGTAACATGACCGCTTCGTCCTTCAGCGCCAACCGGGAGTACGGCATTATCACCCGCGACCCGCAGGACGTGGCCGAGGTGGCTGCTGTCTTCGAGGCCGATTGGGAGCGGGTGGGCATTGATCTTGGCGAGAGCCGTTTGATCTGGGCGCCGGACAATGCACGCGAGCGCATCCTGGCCTTCATTGACAAAGCCCAGACGACGCTGGACATCGAGCAGCAGAACATGCAGGACCCCGAGGTCACTCAGCACATCGAGACCGCACTGCGGCGCGGCGTGCAGGTGCGCATCATCTCCTCGCCCCGTTACCCCATCGATGAGGATAACGACGAACCGGGGCGCGACCAACTGCGCAAGGCGGGGGCACAGGTGCGCTACTTCGATGATCCCTACATCCACGCTAAAGTCTTCGTCATAGATGGCATGCGGGGCTTCGTGGGCTCGCATAACCTGACGACCAACTCCATCGACTTCAATCGCGAACTGGGCATCCTCTTCGACGAAATGGAGCCAGTGGCGCAACTGGCGGCGCAGTTCGAAGCCGACTGGGCCAAGGCCACCGAAGAGCCTTTCCCCACCGCTGGTGCAGCCATCCCCGAAGATGGCGTCATCTCTCACAAGGACACCCGCAAGTATTTCTATCAAGAGCTCACGGTGGAGTTGACTGTCACCCACATCTACAACAGCGGTCGCGTAATCTGGCTCATGCCGGACGACCGCGAGGACGACAACTTCAAGGTGGTCATCTTCCCCAGCGACTGGGACAAGTTCCCCGAAGTACCCGACGTGCTGTACGATGGCAAGACCATTCGCGTGAGCGGGCTCATCGAGAAGTACCGCGGCTGGCCGGAGATCATCGTGAACAAGCCTGAGCAAATCGAGGTGGTGGAGTAGCTGGAGGAAACAAGGAGACAGGTAGACAAGGAAACAAGGAAACAAGTAGACAAGGAAAGGGTGATGACACAGCAGGGCGGAGGGCGGGGTTTTGAGGATCTAAAAGCCTGGCAGTTGGCGCGGCGGCTGATGATTGAGTGCCACAAAGTAGCTGATGCATTGCCAGCCAAGGAACGGTACGATCTGGCCCCGCAGATGCGCCGTTCGTCCAAGAGCGTGATGGCCAACATCGCCGAAGGCTATGGCCGCTATCATTACCTGGACAGTTTGCGTTTCTACTACATCGCCCGCGGCTCCCTGAATGAGACGATCAACCACATCATCACAGCGCACGACCTGGGGTACATTGACAAGACCCGCTTTCAGGAACTGTACGAGTTGGGGCGAGAGGCGGAACGCACGCTGAATGGCTACATCGGCTACGTGCGACGCCAGAAGACGGGAAGCGAAACCTACGGCAACAAATACATCCTCTCCCCCGGCGAAACGCCCATATCGCTCACAAAATAGCCCTTCGCCCTTGTCTACTTGTCTACTTGTCTACTTGTTTACTTGTTTACTTGTTTACTTGTGTACTTGTCTACTTCAGTCACGTGAAGAACCATGAAAACAGACGTCTATTTTCAATACGCCCCCCTGGTCGACATCTTGCAGGCCCGTGGCTGGGACGTGACGGCATACGATGAGATCCTCGGACGGCGGGAGGATGTGCTGGGCGTCTGGATCATCGGTATTGACCACGGCGGGCGGGTGCGCTTCACCGCCACAAGGCCCACGAGCATGCCACAGGGTCGTCGCCTGCAGCGCAACTACCGGCGCTATCGTCTGCTGCTCGAGGCACACAGCATCCTCACCGTGACCACGAAGCTCCGAGCGGCCGAGGAGTTGCCGGCCGTTCTTGACCAGCTCGCTGCGTTCGCCATGGGCAGCGACTAGGGAATCAGGTATCAGATACCAGTGATCAGGGATTGGGCAGCCAGTCTGTGGCCCCAAGACTCCGGAGTCTGGCCTCGCTATGTCGTTTCTGCGTCGTTACCGCAGCTACATCATACTCTCCCTCGGCTGGCTAATCGCTCTGGGCGGCATCCTGTTCGCCGTGCGGCGACCGCAGCCTGCACCGCTGGAGATCCTGCCGCCACCGCCTACCGCAACACCTGCTCCTGCTCCCACGCCGCAGCCGTTGTGTGTCTACGTCAGCGGCGCGGTGGTCGCTCCAGATGTCTACGAGCTGTCCGCCGATAGCATCGTCAAGGATGCCATTACCGCTGCGGGCGGCGTGACAGAGGAGGCAGACGAGGACGCCATCAACATGGCTCTGCCGCTCAGCGACGGCGCGCAGGTGCACGTGCCCCGCCTCCAGGAAAACTCCCCACCGCCGCCCGCCGTCAGT
>Ga0075114_10001175_pt1 | contig 14470 bp, 10 predicted proteins | sample AntAceMetag02UKM_FD_69784 | JGI IMG/M metagenome (GOLD analysis project Ga0075114, IMG submission 69784) | Saline lake microbial communities from Ace Lake, Antarctica - Antarctic Ace Lake Metagenome 02UKM | ecosystem: Environmental > Aquatic > Non-marine Saline and Alkaline > Saline | place... | reverse complement strand
GAGCGTCTCTTGCCAGAGAGCGTCTGCAGATACTCAATCAATCCTTGCCTCAGCCTTGGGCTGGTCCAACGTCGTGTGTTGAGGTGCTGCGGACGTGTAGAAACAGAGCAGGGTGCTACCATATCGGCGCTGGTCGTACATCTCCAGGGAGCATAGTTCCAGGGGATGGTATTCCTTGGGGAAGATCTGAGCTATAGCAATACCGTTGTTGCGGAGTATGGAGCTGCAATCCAAGGCCAAGAGGGTCTCTGCCCACAGACCTCTATACTGAGGGGGCGCAACGTAGATGATGTCGAAGGCCGTGGTGAGCTGCTGGCGGATGCAGTGAAAGACGTCACCACTCACGACACTCGCCCTTGCTCCGAGGCCAGTCGTCTGAAGATTGCGACGAATCGTTGCAATGGCGCGGGAGTTTCTCTCTACAAAGACACATGCATCGGCTCCTCTACTGAGCGCCTCAATACCAACACTACCTGCTCCCGCAAAGAGATCCAGGAAACGACAGCCCGGTATATCATCGACCAGAATGTCGAAGAGCGACTTCTTGACGCGACTAGTGATGGATCTGGTTGTCTTTCCAGGGACAGAGTAGAGTTTCTTTCCCCGGGCTTCTCCACCGATTACCCGCATGTGATTACTTCTTCTAGTGGTATAAGTACACCGACCAGCATGAAAATGGGTCCCCAGAGCCTGGCAGTAAGTGTACATTGAAGCACAACATTTGACAAGTCTTGGGACAGGGTATATAATGGCAGTTTGTGAAAAGAAGCCATTTCGTATACTATACCTTCTATGTGAATGATCTATATGACCTCATCAGTCACACGCCCCACAGCCGGTTGTCCTCAAGCCCAGCGACGCATTCACAGGAACTCACGTATTAGTCAAGCTTTGGGAAGAGCCTTGAACGATGACCGTGTCATTCCCTGTCGTCCAAGGGAGGACCGGGACCCCAAGACTGGGAGTCTGTCTGTTTCAGAGCCGTGGACGCATCAGCCCTGAGGTGTTGAAATCCTGCAGGCAAAGACGTGTGAGCGGCGAGCGGAGGAAGAGTAGATTTGGAAATCAATGACATCAAGGCAATTCGCATCGGGCTAGCTTCCCCAGAACGAATCCGGGAATGGTCGTACGGAGAAGTCACGAAGCCAGAGACTATCAACTATCGTCGTCTGCGCCCCGAAAAGGATGGCCTTTTCTGTGAGGCCATTTTTGGCCCCAAAAGGGATTGGCAGTGCTACTGTGGCAAGTACAAGAAAATCCGCTACCGGGGTATCGTTTGCGAGAAATGCGGGGTTGAGGTAACCCACTCCCGTGTTCGGCGCGAGAGGATGGGTCACATTGCTCTCGCAGCCCCCGTAGCACATATCTGGTATACGCGGCGTTCGCCTAGCTATCTAGGCCTGATGCTCAACATCTCACAGCGCAACTTGGACCGTGTACTCTACTTCGCCCAGTACGTCATAACCAACATAGATGAAAATGCCCGCCAAAAGGCACTTCGTCACATTGATGAAGAAGCGGATCGGGAGATAGCCCGGGCACTCAAGGCCATGCAAGACGAGATAGAGCAACTGGACACTGCTCTGCAAGAGGAGCTTACCCTTATCGGTGAGCAGCGAGAGGCTCTCCGCCAAGAGATGGAAGAGAAGCTCGAACAGGCTACCCACGAGATCATGAAGGAAGCCGGCTCCCTGCGCGAGAGACTAGACACCTTCAAAGCAGACCCGCTTCCCAAGAAGCTTGTTTTCACGCCTACAGACACCATCATCGCGGACAAGGGCGAGAAGACACAAGGGAAACATTATGAACTGCTCAACACCGTTGTTCAAGATAAGCTCAACGAGATCGAGGCCGAGATAAAAACTCAGGAGGAGAAAAGGGCACTCCTTCTTGATTCACAGAAAGAGCTGGCGAAACACAAGGATTCCGAGGCTCGCGAGGAACTGCAGACTCAGTTTGATCAAGAGGTGACACAGATCCGGGAACGATCAAAAGAGTCCCACGATGAATTGGAGGGGTTGCGCGAAAGGCAATTGCTCAATGAACCCAGCTATCGCGAACTCGAGTCCAAGTGGGGGAAAGTCTTCAGCGCAGGCATGGGCGCGGAGGCTGTCTATGACCTCGTGAAGAAAATGGACCTCGATGTCTTGGCAGAGACCCTTCGCCGTGAGATACGCACATCCCGCTCCAAGCAGCGACGCAAGAAGGCAGCCAAGCGCCTTCGAATTGTAGAGGCTTTTCGGAAATCCGGTAATCGCCCCGAATGGATGATCCTGACGGTCTTGCCAGTCATCCCTCCCGACCTTCGCCCAATGGTGCAGCTCGACGGGGGACGTTTTGCGACCAGCGACCTCAACGATCTTTACCGTCGCGTCGTCAACCGCAACAACCGCCTCAAACATCTAATGCGCTTGCAGGCTCCTGAGGTCATCATTCGTAACGAGAAGCGGATGCTGCAGGAAGCAGTAGACTCCCTTATTGATAACAGCCGGCGAGGGAAAGCCATCTCTCTGCGAGGACGCCGACAACTGAAGTCTCTCTCTGACATGCTTAAAGGTAAGCAGGGACGCTTCCGCCGGAATCTGTTGGGCAAGCGCGTGGACTATTCCGGGCGCTCCGTGATTGTGGTGGGTCCGCAACTCAAGCTCCACCAGTGTGGCCTTCCGAAGATCATGGCTCTGGAGCTATTCAGACCCTTTGTCATGCACAAGCTAGTGCAATACAACTATGCTATCAACGTTAAAGGGGCCAAGCGTTTAATAGAGCGAGAGGATACCCACGTTTGGGAAGTATTGGAGGAGGTCATCAAGACCCGCCCCGTGTTGCTCAACCGGGCCCCCACTTTGCATCGCCTTGGCATTCAGGCCTTCGAGCCAGTGCTTGTGGATGGAAGCGCTATCCAACTACATCCTCTCGCCTGCTTCGCTTTCAACGCCGACTTTGACGGTGACCAGATGGCTGTGCACGTGCCTCTTTCCCGGGCAGCGGTCAAAGAAGCCCGGGAGCTAATGCTTGCCAGCCGCAACCTGTTGATGCCTTCCAATGGCACGCCCGTCGTTAGTCCCTCCAAGGATATGGTGCTAGGTTGCTACTATCTCACCATGGAGGAGGATGGCTGCAAAGGCGAGGGCAAGGTTCTCAATGACTACGATGAGGTCGCCCTGGCGTATGAACTGGGCAAGCTTGATCTGCACGCCAAAATTAAGTTCTATGCTTCCCCCGGACCTCGCCGAAAGAAACGAATGATCGAAACGACCGTCGGTCGTGTGATACTCAACCGCATTCTTCCTGAGAAAATGCGCTTCGTGAACAAGCTCATGGACAAAGGGGGACTCAAGGAACTGATAGCCGACGGGTACAGGATCGTAGGATCTGAGGGAACAGCAGATCTAGCCGATAAGATCAAAGCAATAGGTTTCGAGTATGCAACTGTCTCCGGCGTTACCATCGCCATCCATGACTTACAGGTGCCGGAGGACAAAGAGCGAATTATCCAAGAGGTCACGGCTAACGTAAGACTAGTGGAGCGTCAATATCGGCGTGGCCTTATCACCGAGAATGAGCGTTACGTGAAAACTGTCGAGATGTGGACTGAGGCCACAGAGCAGATCACTCTTGCGGTGGCACGAGATTTGGATCCTGCCGGGTCAATCGGTATTATGTCCAGCTCGGGAGCCACCAAAGGCGGGTTGCAGCCCATTCGCCAGTTGGTGGGTATGCGCGGGCTGATGGCTGACCCCTCGGGACGCATCATCGCCCTGCCCATCCGCTCCAACTTCAAGGAGGGACTGACAACACTGGAGTACTTCATCTCCACACACGGCGGCCGCAAGGGACTGGCGGATACGGCGCTCCGCACAGCCGACGCTGGGTATCTCACCCGCCGACTGGTAGACGTAGCCCAGGATCTGATCGTGAACGAAGAGGATTGCGGCACTCGCGCAGGAATTTGGATTCGAAGGCAAGAAAGTGAAATCATGGGGGAGCCGTTCGCTGAGCGGATTCCAGGACGTATTGCGGCTGGCAAGATCGTCAATGAGAAAACCGGCGAGATCATAGTAGACATTGGAGAGATGATTGAAGAACGCCACCTCACTTCGATAGATCGCGCTGGCATAGAAGAAGTATACGTTCGCTCACCGATGACCTGCCAGATACGCTATGGGATATGCGCAAAGTGTTACGGTCGTGACCTGGCGCACGGAAAGATAGTAGAAAAAGGCCAAGCCGTGGGCATCATTGCGGCCCAATCCATTGGAGAGCCTGGAACTCAGCTTACACTCCGTACCTTCCACACTGGTGGCGTCGCCGGTGGTGGTGATATCACGCAGGGTCTACCGCGTGTACAGGAACTCTTCGAAGCCCGCGTTCCTAAGGGAGAAGCCATTGTCGCAGATATCTCCGGTCGCGTGGAGATCAGCCGAGAAGGAGAGGCAAGGGTTATCCATCTGATCTCCGTGGAGACAAGATTCGCAGAACACGTGGTCCCAGGAAACTACTCGGTGAAGGTGGAAGATGGGGAACATGTGGAGGAAGGAGATCTGCTGGCCAAGCGTGGAGACACAGAGGTGCGCTCACAAGTAACCGGCAGTGCTATTGTTGATCGGGAGAACCGCCAGATCAGGGTACGCCATGAAGTGCGAGAGGAACATGAATACGAAGTGCCTGCTGCGACCCGCATCCGCGTACAGAGTGGTGACTCCGTAGAGGCTGGAGACCAACTTACTGAAGGGGCCAAAAATCCCCATGCCATCCTTCGTATCCTGGGCATAGAGGCAACCCAGCGCTATCTCCTGACAGAGATTCAAAGAGTCTATCGCTCTCAGGGGGTGAGCATCCACGATAAGCACATCGAGACCATCCTCCGTCAGATGCTGCGTCGTGTCAAGATCATCAGGGTTGGCGATACACCCATGCTCCTAGGGGACTTTGAGGACCGTCTGGACTTCGACAGAATCAATTCGCAGACAATCGAGCAGGGGGGCGAGCCCGCTACTGCAGAACCAGCTCTGATGGGTATCACCAAGTCGGCGTTGAATACCGAGAGTTTCCTTTCAGCGGCCTCTTTCCAACACACCATCAGCGTGCTGGCTAGCGCTGCTATCGAAGGGAAACGAGACAATCTCCATGGTCTCAAGGAGAGCGTCATCATTGGCAAACTCATTCCCGCTGGCACCGGTTTCGGACTTACCACAGAGAAGGCGTTAACTGCCGAGGAACGAGTCGCAGCCGCGACTACGGCCTTCTTGGCCGGAACTGAGAAACTGGAGCTGGAGCAAGAGATGGCTGTTTCCATCAATCCCGAAAAGGAACTCGGGACCGTCGGAGATTAGCCTATGGCTGTTAAACTGATACGTCGCCAGCGACGGTCTCGCCATGAGAAGGGCAACCTCCTTTTGCATCTCATGGGAGCCGTTCTGGCGGCGAACCTTCTTCTGGTTGCCCTCACACTGGGCACGATGCTGGTAGCCACCGCTGGGGTATACTACTACTACGCCCGTGATCTCCCTCTTGCCGAAGAGATCGGCCTCCGCACGACAGAGGCTTTTGAGACTACCCGCATCTATGATCGCACGGGCGATCATGTCCTCTATGAGATCCTCGACCCCGAAGGAGGATTCCGCACCATGGTTCCCCTTCAGAAGATCCCTCTCCACTTGCGCAACGCTACTATAGCCATGGAAGAGAAGACCTTCTACGAGAACCCCTATGGAGTAGATCTCGGAGGTATACTGCGAGCCTTCATTAACAACCTTCGGGGGCTGCCTGTACAGGGTGCAAGTTCCATCACTCAGCAATTGGTCCGCAACGTAGTGATGACCCCTGAAGAGCGATTTGCCATCAGCTACGCGCGCAAGATCAAGGAAGGCATCCTAGCATACGAGTTGACTCGTCGCTACCCCGGGGTTGAGGGTAAGGACCAGATCCTGGAGTGGTACCTGAACACCGTCCATTATGGGGGACTTGCTTACGGAGTGCAAGCCGCGGCGGAAACGTACTTCGAAAAGAATGTCGAAGACCTGACCCTGGCGGAATGTGCTCTGCTGGCTCCTATTCCCCAGTATCCGTTGCTGAACCCCCTAGACAACTTCGAGGCGGCGAAAAAACGCCAGGAACTCTATCTGACGCAACTGCATCTTCAGGGGTATATCACGGCGGAAGAGGCCGAGGCCGCCAAGAACGAAGAGATCAAGGTCGTGCCACAGCGTTTCGATATCGACGCTCCCCACTTCGTCATGTACGTCCGAGAGCTATTGGTGGAGAAGTATGGCGCCGAAACAGTCTATGGAGGAGGACTCCAGGTAATCACGACCCTGGATTTCGATGTCCAACGAGAAGCGGAGCGGATTGCTCGCAATCATATTGAGGAGATAGGCGAGGATCACGACGTCGGCAATGCCGCCGTCGTGGCGATCCGTCCCGAGACCGGCGAGATACTGGCGATGCTGGGAAGCCTGGATTACTTCGACGCCTCGATTGACGGCCAGGTGAACGTATCCATCTCATCTCGGCAACCAGGCTCTTCCTTCAAGCCTTTCACGTACGCGACGGCACTCGCGCGAGGCTACACTGCAGCTACGTTGATCATGGACGTGCGCACCAGCTTCCCGGATGTAGGCGGTATACCCTATGTGCCGGAGAATTACACGCGCAAGTTCTACGGCCCGATTCTTCTGAGACGCGCGGTGGCATGGTCCCTGAACGTGCCTGCCGTCGCCATGCTACATGAACTTGGTCTCGCGGATGTCCTGGACACCGCGCACCGAATGGGTATCACTACACTCACATCCGGAGAGTACGGGCTGAGCCTCACCCTGGGGGGCGGTGAAGTGAAGCTCATAGATATGGTCTATGCCTTCAGTGTCTTTGCCAATGGAGGCATCATGGCCGGAGAGCCCGTACCGGAGAAGCGACTGGAGCCCGGATTCAGGGAACTCGATCCTGTCGCCATACTGGAGATCAAGGACTCTCGGGGGAACGTATTGGAAGAGTTCAAGGGCCCCCGGACCCGAGAGATCCTGCGGCCACAAGTAGCTTTCCTCATGAATGACATCCTTTCTGACAACAATGCCCGCGCCCGAATGTTTGGAATAGATAGCCCGTTACACCTGGAGAGACCAGTCGCCGCCAAGACGGGGACAACTAACAACTATCGTGACGCTTGGACCCTTGGCTTCACGCCCCAGATAGCCGTAGGGGTATGGGTAGGCAATAGTGACAATACCGAGATGAAAAGCCTCCCGGGCGTTCGAGGAGCAGGGCCGATTTGGCATGATCTGATGGAGTATATACTTGACCCCTTGCCAGTGGTCGAGTTCGCTGAACCACCTGGCCTGACACGCATGGTAGTTGACGCCACCTCGGGACTTCTTCCCACAGAGTACTCTCCCGCACGCATCACCGAGCTTTTCATTCAGGGAACTGAACCCACCAGCTACGACAACGTCCACAGGCCGTTCCGCATCTGCAAGACCTCCGGCAAACTAGCAACTATCTATTGTCCCCCTGACCAAACTGAAGAGGTTGTGTTTGACATTTTTCCACCGGGCACCGAGGATTGGGTACGAGAATCTGAGATCCCCCAGCCGCCTGGCGAGTACTGCGACATCCATGGCCCGAACCTAGCGGCCTCTGATGTAGCGATTACAAGCCCCCAGGCCTATTCCTCCGTGCGCGGAGAGGTGCCTATCCTTGGAAATGCCAAGCCATCTCGTTTCAAACTCTTCCGTTTGCAGTACGGAGAAGGTATGGACCCGTCCTCGTGGACCCAGATCGGCGGAGAGCGCTACGACAAGGTAGATAACAACGTACTGGGGCATTGGGATACCAGCGCCCTGGATGGCCTGTACAGCGTGAAGCTGACGGTGATAGACAAGGATGATCACTACCACGAAACGGCTGTCCCGATATCGGTGGACAACATCTCCCCCACCGTGAAGATCCTTCACCCTGAGGACCATGCCATCTACGTGATGGAGAGGGACGAGTGGGTCAACTTCCAGGTAGAAGCGGAGGATAACACCTCCATGGACAGGGTGGAGTTCTACTTGGATGGTCAGATGTTCGATTTCACCACGGTGGCCCCCTACACCAAGAGGTGGACCATTGCCATGTCCGATACCGTGCCCGTGGGTATTACTCTGCCTGACCCCAATGTGGCCATCCCTGAGATCGTAGTCGAAGGGGACCGAGTGACCTTTAGCAGACTCATCACCAGCGAGAACACGATCGACTTCACTCAGATCATCACAGTTGGTAATCAGGTCACTGCAACGCATATTCTGTCGCAGGATAACTACCGCAGAGTAACGCGATCTTTCCCCAGCGGCCGAGCCATCATCTCTGACACTATGGGTTACACGGAGACTCATTCCATATACATCATCGCTTTCGATGCAGCAGGAAATGAGTTGAAGAGCGAGACTCTCACGATTCTCATCGTGCACGAAGAGGAGGAAGAAGGGGAGGAGAAACCCGCCAGCTCCACAACAACTATGCTGGGAACTAGCGATCTCTGGCGTTGGATACCCCCACCGGCTCGCAGGAAATGGCTCACAGGATAGTACTGGGATAGTATTGCACTCGGAGGTTATCGGCGATGGATCGATTAGGGACGCCACTGACTGGCGTCCCTATTGCTTCTCATAAAGCCAATAGTTGAGGTCATCTACGAACTTGCCCAAGCTATCGCCACCGTGGATTCGTATGCGCTGCAGCTCAAAAGGATGCTCCGAAGACTGTAGGGCCCCTGGATAGACAGTGATGGCACCCCAGTAATGAGCCGAACGCAGCACAGCGACAACTTCATCGTCGTACGCTCCGGACGGATAAGAGAAGAATCGGACCGGCTCCTCGATACGCTCCTCAATAGCCTCCCGCGGACCAAGGATCTGCCAGACGAGGTAGTCCACTGACTGCTTCCGCAGGTCCGCATGATTGTAGCTGTGCGCTCCAAACTCCATTCCCCCGGCGTGCATCTCTACGACGTTATCCCAGGACATGTATTCTGGTCTGCTCTCATCCTGGAAGGCCGTGACCAAGAAGAACGTTCCGGTGAAGCCCTGCTTGTGCAGCAGCTCGTAGGCGAATTCATAGTTATCTGCGTAGCCATCGTCAAAGGTAAGTATGACAGGCTTCTCTGGCAGAGAATAGCCCGTAGTCAGATGGAGCATCAAGTCGTGCATAGTGATGCTTGTGAATCCCGCCTCTTTCAGGTACTTGAGTTGAGCCTCGAACTGCTGAGGCGAGATAGAGAGGTCCCTCCGGATTGCATCCGCGTCTGCTGGTGGAACAGAGACGTAATGATACATCAGTATGGGGACTCGGAGACGACGCACGGTCCCGTCGGGCGTTGGTTGCGGCTCTGGTGTGGGAGTTACCGTGGGAGTCGTGGTGGAAGTGACTGTCGGACTAGGAGATGGGGTGATGGTCGGTGGGAGCGGCGTGACCGTGGACGAGGGCGAAGGTTCAGGAGTTGCGGTAGAAGTCGGAGATACAACCTTCCCCTCGGAAAGCGGCTCTACGTTGCTCGAAGCGATCTCACCGGCCCCGCCATGCGATGCTATGGAGGAGAAATCATCAAGGGAAACGCCTGCGTTCCACGGCCGCAATGCCAGTCCGCCGCAGGCCAAGATGATAACAGCCACAACAAAGATGCCCCAGGTGAGTTTAGCCTTGATCATATAACACGCAATCATCCCCTGAATTACGATTCTCGCAGTGACCCATCTTACCGCACTCATTCAGAGCTGTCAAATCAAGTCGATTCAGGCTTGTCTACAGGGATAACGTTCTAGGCCAGTCCGTGATTGGCGTGGATGGGCCGTCGGGTCACGGACCCGACTAGAGCACAGGACTGGAAGCCGGCTTTTGCCTCCAGCTACATTTCCCCCCGAGTAACGTCCGTTGCAGGCTTAGACGGGTAGTGCTATAATGTAGCGTACATCGCTACGATGATAACTGTACTCCCAGGAGAGAGCCATGCTTAGCAAAGAAGAGCTCCTTGCTCGGGCTCACAAGCCCAGCGAGGATGCTATGAGACTGCATCCCTTCTATCGCGGCAAGATCGAGACGGTTCCCAAGTGCGTGATTCGCGATTTTCAGGACTTCGCTATCTGGTATACTCCCGGCGTAGCGGCCCCGTGCCGCGCTATCGAGGCCGACAAGGGGTTAGTATACGAATACACCAACAAGGGCAACACCATTGCCATTGTGTCCGATGGCACGCGCGTCCTGGGACTGGGCAACATTGGCCCGGAAGCCGGGTTGCCCGTGATGGAGGGAAAAGCTCTTCTTTTCAAGTACCTGGGCGGTGTGGATGCGGTCCCCATTTGTCTCAGGACGGAAAGCGCCGATGAGATCATCAACACCGTGAAGCTGATCCAGCCTTCCTTTGGGGGCATCAACCTGGAGGACATCCAGCAGCCCAAGTGCTTCAAGGTGCTGGACACGTTGCGAGCAGATCCCAGTGTGGAGATCCCGGTGTGGCACGATGACCAGCAAGGCACTGCCACGGTACTGCTGGCGGGCCTGATCAATGCCCTGAAGATCGTGGGCAAAGATCTCAGCAACGTGCGCCTGGCCTTGATTGGTCTGGGGGCTGCGAACGTCGCGACGATGCGGCTTCTGCTAGCCAGCGGAATGACCCTGGATCAACTCGTCGCTGTGGATAGCAAAGGTATCCTCCACCCCGAACGCACCGACATAGAGGAACAGCAGGAAGAATTCGCCCACAAATGGAAGGTCTGCCTTGAGAGCAACGCGGATGGCCAACGAGGAGGAATTCAGGAGGCTCTCCGGAACGCCGACGTCTGCATCGCCTTCTCGCGTCCAGGTCCGGGATCCATTAGGCCCGAATGGGTCGCAGGAATGGCCAATGATGCCATCGTCTTCCCGTGTGCCAACCCCATTCCGGAGATTTGGCCTTGGGAAGCAAAGGAAGCCGGCGCACGCATCGTGGGCACTGGGAGATCGGATTTCCCTAATCAGCTCAACAACTCCCTGGGTTTTCCGGGCATCTTTCGAGGCACCCTGGACGTTCGGGCAAGTACCATCACTGATGAGATGTGTCTGGCAGCGGCGGCGGAATTGGCTCAATGTGCCGAAGATCGCGGTATTGACGAAGACAACATAGCCCCTACGATGGACGAGTGGGATGTTTTCCCACGCGAGGCAGCGGCCGTGGGCATGAAGGCGCAGGAACAAGGCCTGGCACACCTGACCATGACTCGCCAGGAACTGTACGACAAAGCCTCCGCAACGATACGAAAAGCCCGTGAGACCGCTCAGTTGCTCATGCGAGAGGGCGTGATCGCGCCAGCGCCCACCGAATAGTTGTGGGGGTAGGGTAGAAGGTACGTTAATGGGTGAATCCAGAGAAGAAAAGATGAGTGATAGGGCGGCGGCAGGATCCCCTGCTTTCAGATACTTCGATTTCGTGATGGCCATCTTTGTGGCCGTTCTACTGATTAGCAACGTCGCCTCGGCGGCCAAGATCGTCAACCTGGGCCTGCCCATCCTGACTTTTGACGCCGGCACGTTGCTCTTTCCCATCAGCTACGTCTTCGGGGATATCCTGGTCGAGGTCTATGGCTACCGTCGCTCTCGACGCGTCATCTGGATCGGCTTTGCCAGCGCAGGGCTCTTAAGCTTAACCCTGGCACTAGTGCAGCGGCTGCCGGGCGAGGCCGAATGGATGACTAGCGTGGGAGACGACGCCTTCGATGCAGTTCTGGGCACGTTGGCCTCCGGCCGCATCATCCTGGCATCGCTGGTGGCCTACTTTGCCGGGGAGTTCTCCAATGCTTACATCATGGCCAAGATGAAGATCCTGACGAAGAGCAAGTGGTTATGGTCCCGCACCATAGCATCAACTATTGTAGGGGAACTAGTAGATACGCTTCTTTTCGTCATCATCGCCTTCGGTGGCATCTGGTCAATGGATCTGCTAACATCCATCATACTCTCGAACTACGTCTTCAAGACCGGCATGGAGATCACCGTGACGCCCATCACCTATCGCGTCATTGCCTTCCTGAAAAGAGCTGAGCAGATAGACCACTATGACTATGATACCAACTTCAACCCCTTCAAACTGAAACTGTGAAAGCAGGTGCTGACGTGACCGACTACAGTGAGATGCCCCTCTTTCCCGAGGGAGAGCTGCCTCCCGACCATCGCTCGGGCTTCGTTGCCCTGGTCGGAAAACCCAACGTTGGCAAATCCACTCTGTTGAACGCCTGGGCTGGTCAGAAAATCGCCATCGTCTCACCAAAACCCCAGACCACCCGACATCGCATTCGCGCGATTCTCACCCGCCCCGACGCCCAGGTGATCTTCGTGGACACGCCCGGCATTCACGAACCTCGCCACAAACTGGGTGAATTCATGGTAGCAACGGCCACGCGCGCCGTGCCCGATGCGGACCTGGTGCTCTTCGTCGTGGATGCCTCGCAGTCGCCGTCGAAAGAGGATCAGCTCATCGCGGAGCTGATCCGCAAGAAAGGCAGGGCTTCCACCATGATCGCTCTCAACAAGATGGACCTGGTGACGTCAGATGTCCTGGAGGTGCGACATACCGAGTATAACGCACTGCTCAAGGATGCCCTCCTGATACCCGTCTCCGCTACCCAGGGGGACAGTAGTGATGAGCTCCTGAGCACCATCATCGCCCAGCTTCCCCTCGGGCCACGCTACTATCCCCCCAATCAGGTGACAGATCAGGACGAACGTTTCATCGTGGCAGAGTTGATACGAGAACAGATCCTGAAGCAGCTACACCAAGAAGTGCCCCACGCTGTCGCCGTGATGGTGGAGGATTTCAAGGAAAGGCCGGGGAAGGACCTGATCTTCATCAGCGCCAACGTCTTCGTTGAGCGGGAATCACAGAAAGGCATCATCATCGGCGAAGGCGGGCGGAAGCTCAAGCGCATCGGCAAAGCCGCACGCCAGGAAATCGAGCAGATGTTGGAGCAAAGGGTCTATCTCGAACTCTGGGTCAAGGTGAAGAAGAAATGGCGCAAAGACGAGAATGAACTGCGGCGGCTGGGGTACGCACTGCCGAAGAAGAGATGACCCGGGCATCGGGTAATCTTCTGTACCGGCAAGGCCAGGCCTGATCGAGATCATCCAACAGGGGGACGCCGAGACTGGTCCCCACAGTAAACTAGTCTGGATCGTAAGAAAGCGAGTCTTAAGCAGGAGGATGCCTGAAAAGACCTCTGGGGTTGTTATGTTAAGGAGGCGCAATGGATTATATGCGGTTCTATACCAGCTTGCAGGCAACCATTGCCTCACCCAAAACCTCTGAGGTCTGGAGGGTGGTCTTTTTCAACACCATCAAGCGGGATGCTGGACAAACCGCCACGCCCATTGTATAATGGGCCATGTTGAAAGCTCGTACCGACTGGATTTGACAGCCTTTCAGACCATCGCCGTGCAGGACGCTCTCACTGGCGATGCACGCGAACAAGACATGACAATCTGCAGTATCGATAAGAGAATGGCCCCAGGACAAGTCACACTAGACGTTCGAAGGGAGGAGTGACATGCTGGTCAAGGAACGCATGACCCATAATCCAATTACCGTGAGGGAAGACACTTCGTTGGACGAGGCCATGCGCATCATGAAGCGCGAGAAGATCCGCCGGCTCCCGATCCTCGATGATGCCGGCAAGCTAGCCGGTATCGTCTCGAACCAGGACCTACTGGCGGCCTCGCCATCGCAGGCCACCACGTTGAGCAAGTACGAGGTAGGATACCTGATATCGAAGATCACCATGCAGGAAATCATGACGAGTGACGTCATAACAGTGCAAGAGGATACCCCCATCGAAGAGGCCGCGCGCATCATGGCCGACAATAAGATCGGGGGCGTACCAGTGATGCGAGGCGACACTCTGGTGGGGATCATCACTGAGACGGATCTTTTCAAAGTCTTCCTGGAAGTGTTGGGAGCTCGCGAGAAGGGTTTGAGGATCACGATAATGGCCCATGAGGGAAAAGGAATGCTGGCCGAGCTGACCGCCGGTATAGCGCAACTGGGCGGTAATATCGTCAGCCTGGGAACCTTCCTGGGAGATGATCCCACCACCCGCCTGATCACCTTGAAGGTGCAGGATGTACCGCGAGAGGATTTGCTTCCGATCATCGAGGGACTGGAAGAGGAAATCATAGACATCAGGGAGACTTAACAGCTATCAGCGGTCAGCCATCAGCTTTCAGCTTCTCGTTGAGCGATGTAAGCTTTCTCTTGGCCTTGGATGCCTCTCCTGCGGGTGGCTCACATTCCGTGTTTGGTGACGGTCTACTGCCAAGCGCAGGTCTCCCGACCCACTGTTAGGCAAGGGTCTCCTCACCGAGCCTTGAGATGGAAGGTTCGGTCAGGAGACCTTCGCCTATCTGGGTTCGGTCAGGAGACCTTCGCCTATCTGGGTTCGGTCAGGAGACCTTCGCCTATCTGGGTTCGGTC
>Ga0075114_10001173_pt1 | contig 14481 bp, 17 predicted proteins | sample AntAceMetag02UKM_FD_69784 | JGI IMG/M metagenome (GOLD analysis project Ga0075114, IMG submission 69784) | Saline lake microbial communities from Ace Lake, Antarctica - Antarctic Ace Lake Metagenome 02UKM | ecosystem: Environmental > Aquatic > Non-marine Saline and Alkaline > Saline | place... | reverse complement strand
CCTTGCGGAATACGACCCTGTCTAACAGTCTCTGACCACACCGCGTCCGGGATGTGCAGAATGTCAAAGATGCTCAGGAGCGGGAGATAGCCGATTTCGGCCAGGTGGATGAGTGGGCCGGCATCAGCGACGGCGATATTCACTGCCCCAGTGCCCACGCCAGGTCTTCCATCATCGCTTCATGTTGGCGCTCAGCTAGCTCCACCCAATCAATACCCACGGCCTCGATAGCCTCATCGCGGGTAGTCGCCCCGCGCAGGTAGCGCCCCAGCACATGCTCCCGCCACAGTTGTCGCAAACCGGTCTGAAGGGCCAAGCCTATCACTTCGGTCTCAGGTTTGTGGGTCTCACGCACAAGAGCTTTCAAGTAAGTCAATACGTTCATCATCCCTTTGCCTCTCCCCGGGGTCGTTCTAACCGAGGACCCCATCAGGGCCTGACCATCCAGGCCACCTCTTCCTCAGCGATGCCTCGCAGGCGGAACTTCTGTTCTCTGCTGCTCCCAAGGGTATTGTATCATAGCCTTCTAGAAAAGGCGAAAGGAGCGGCAAGTGGAGTGTATCGTGGGGCTAACTGCGCGGCAGAGGAAATGCCCCCATGCCCCGGGCGAGACTTGGCCAGCCAGATCATGGCGCACCATGAACCGGCTCAAGGAGACACGCGAGTGACGAACTCTTCTTTTCCATCCGTGACGCGGATTACCGCCAGGTTCTTATGAGCCCGGCCCTGGTCATCGACGCGAGTGAGGCCGGTCAACCCGTCAAACGTCAGACCTAGCAGTGCCTGCTCCACATCCTCAACTCCCACCGATCCTGCGGTCTTGATGGCGTCCAGCAGCGCCTGGGCCGTGTCGTAGCCCCTCGCGGCGAAGCTGTCCGCCTCACTATCAAAGCGGTTGCGATAAGCGACCCGGAACTCGCCGACTTGACCTCGCGGATCGAGAGGCGTGAACTCCACGCAGTAGTAGCCCTCCTCCACCACCCGCGCGTCCAAGTCCAGACTCCAACTGTCGCACCCCAGCAAAGTGGCGTCAATGCCCATCTTGCGCGCCTGAAGAGCGATGTCGTTGACCTCCGGCGCGCAGTTAGGCAGAAGCAACACGTCAGGGGCATCGGCAGCCATGGGATCGAGTTCAGCGGTATAGTCCCTCACGAAACCGTGGTAGCTAGTCGCCTCCACGACTTGGCCGTCGCTCTCTGCGAAAGCCTGCGCGAATGCTTCCGCCAGGCCCGTGCTCAGCGGACTCCTGGCATCGTGCAAGGTGGCCGCGGCCTTGGCATGGAGTTGGTCGAGCGCGAAGTGAGCCATCGCCTGAACCTGAAGGGCATCGGGCAGCAGCATGGTATACACTCCTGCCTTGTGCTCCCCCATGTCGTCGGTTGCCACCCGGGGATTGCCATGCAGCGCAAGGAAGATGCCCTTCCCTGCCAGGGCGTCAGATATCACACTGGCTTCAGCAGCGCACAGCCCACCTATGACGAAAGTGAGACCCTGCGCAGTCGCATCGTCAATGGCCTCCTGTGCTCGTTGGGCAGAGCACCCCGAGTTCATAGTCACCGGCTCGACGTTTGCGCCCAGGACCCCGCCCGCACGGTTGCGTTGCTCAATGGCCAGCAGAGCACCCTGCTGCGCAGCTCGCCCTTCCTCTCCGACCATCAGGTTTTCCGTGGGAAAGAGCAGCGCAACTCGGAGACGTGGTAACGACATGGCTTCCATCGTAGCCGTGGGTTCCACTGTAGGCGAGGGGCCTGCGCAGGCAACCAGCAGGATAACCAACGTCAGCACTCCCAGCTTCTTGTCTATCATCTCGGACCTCCTCTACTCGTCTCGCCAGTAAGCGTTCGGCCACCAGCGAGAAGCGGATCCAGGACCCCCAAGGATATGCCGCTTGATCCAGTGTATGTCTCCTCCTTGAGTTGACTTGTCCAGGTGTTCATCGCACAATCGTGTGGAGGTCTGGCATAGTGGTGCAGAGACTCGGCATATGCCCCGTTCCAGGTATTATGACAGGAATTCCGCGTAACGCAGGCTTCTGGAGATGTTGTACCGAAGTACCTCTGCATAGCATGATACTGCGATTGCGCCGAACTGCTTTGGCACAAGTATAGACAGCCACCATCCACGTAGTCGAACTGAGAGGTTTCGATGCGGAAGCGAGATTATGAGAACCTTCTACGACTACTCTGTGAGCACTGTTCTGCCGCGATTCAGGACTTCGCTGATAGGGAAGAGAACCAAGGGGTCTATGCGTTCAGCATTTACTGCACTCCCGACTATGGGTATGCCGTTGGCCTAAACACAGAGGCGAGCTTCAACAGAACGATTCAAGAGGAGTATGCAGCAAAGTCAAAGCTGTGTCTGACAGGATTCCTCGGAGTCAAGTTCAATCCTCCAGATTTTGCCTTCTTCGATCTCTGGCCACGATCGGATGAGCTTGAGGCCCTTTACAGTCAGTACTTCGCCTTCTTGGAAAAATGCCGCACTTCCAGAACTATCGAAAAACACGTGCAGCAGTTCATAGAACAAGCCGTCTTGGCGATAGAGAACCTTGAGCAGTCGTTGGAACTACTGAATCGCACTGATGATTTTGTTGCATTTGTTTCGCTCCATGATGTCAGCACGGAGACCCTTCTCAGGCTGTTCCGACGCACTGTGCCATCTGATCGTTTTCAGCAGCTCTTCCCAGAGATCTTGGCGGTCGAAGAGATGAGGAGACAAATCATCCAGCAGCCTAAGGAGGAACAAGTGCAGTTCTGGCTACAAACATGCGTCAAGCTCTCGTTGGGGCAAGCTTCAGGACTAGAAGCATTGGGCATCACAGAATACGACGCTTGTAACAAGATTGAGCTGTTAGGAAGGCCTGCGGTTCCGTCGATACTCAGCGTCATTGAGCAATACGCAAGCCATAGAGAGTTCAACGAGCGCGGGACTTGGGAATTCGAAGAAATGGGAGCTTCCACGCGCGAGGCCAACTTGACACATCTTCTCCTCTTGGGACTCATCCACCTTGGGTATGGAGACAAACAAGTCCACGATCGCCTCTGGCATCTCTTGACGCGAGTCTACAGCAAGAATCGAGATAAGGATCATTCTGGTTTAAGCCCGTCTCTTACAGCACGGGCGCTGCATCGTCTCTTTCCAGGAAGATATCCCAAGCCGGAGATCTCAGGCTCAACGAATCACTTGTTGAATCCGGAAGGTTTCGGGCTCGTGTGAGGAGCGGCAGCTAGCCAGCGCTTGCATTCGACTTGGGCAATCTCGGCGCCTTTCAACTGCTCCACGGGAGTTGGAGTTGGTTGGCACAGGTGGCTTCCCGCACCCACTAAACGGGTGAAGCGCGAGCGGCTAGGTGGCCCAACTGGAACCGAGGCTCAAACTGTGGCTCTTGACAGAAGCTTCTAGGCCTCTACTCAGATCATTTCAGTTTGGCGGAAGACAACAGACATAATCTGTTCGCGGGTGTTCGTGAGGTAATCGAGCATTTTGACACGCAAGTGGATAGGCCATATCTGGCGTTGCTCTACTATGCGCGGGTGAGAAGATCTACCATGCCTATCTAGCGTTCGACGATCACATCGTACAGCCGTTGCAACTCTTCTTCGGAGTAGAAGTGGATGACGAGCTTCCCGCCTTTCTTGCTTCGGAGAAGGTTCACCTTGGTGCCTAATGCAGTGCGGAAGGCGGCCTCCAGGGCTGTGGTCTCCGGGCGCGGCCTTTGCGTGCGCTCGTCCTCCGGCTTCAGGGCCACGAGTCGTCGCACCAGTTCTTCCGTCTGACGAACGGAGAGTCCTCGGTCGAGCACCGCTTGCAGCACGAGAAGCTGCTTTTCCAGGTCTTCCAGTCCCAGGAGAGCCCGGGCGTGTCCCTCGCTGATCTTGCCACCCGCCAGGGGGGTCTTGATCTCCTCGGGTAATCCCAGGAGTCGCAAGGAGTTGGCCACGGTCGAGCGGCTGCGTCCCACACGGGTAGCTACCTGCTCCTGGGTCAGGTCGAATTCCTCTACCAGTTGATGATAGGCGGCTGCCTCTTCCAGGGGGTTCAGATCGGCTCGCTGGATGTTCTCCACCAGGGCTAACTCTAGCGTCTCCTGCGGCGTTGCCTCTTTGACGATGACCGGTATGCGATCCATGCCCGCCATCATGGCAGCCTGCCATCGCCGCTCCCCGGCAATGAGCTGATATTGAGGTCCCACTATCTGACCTATCGCGGGGTCTTGGAACTCGACGCGGGTAACGATGAGGGGTTGAATGAGGCCATGTTCGCGGATCGAATCCGCCAGCTCGAGGAGGGAGTCGGGGTCTATCTCGTGGCGCGGTTGTCGGGGGTTGGGCACGATGTCCTCGGTGTCCACTTCCAGCAGTCCCGACGCGGCTTCACTCTCAGGGATGAGAGCGCTCAGTCCTTTACCAAGACCTCTTCTTGCCTTCGGCACGTTGCTTCACCTCCCAACCATGGCTCAGTGAGGTGCCAGAAGAAACTGCATCCTCAGCGATACACCGGTTTCTTCAGAGCCTTCATTGCCGTCTTGTCCTCCGACCGCAGTAGCTCTGCTGTCAGAGCCTGATATGCCCGGGCACCCGCTGAGTCTGGAGCGTAGCTCAGAATGGTCTCTCCATGGCTGGGAGCCTCACTAAGGCGCACACTGCGGGGGATGATCGTCTTGAACACCAGATTAGCGAAGTGCGTTCGCACCTCATCAACTATCTGCTTCGATAGATTCGTGCGGGCATCATACATCGTCAGCAACATGCCCCGAATCGTAAGCCGAGAGTTCAGATTCCGCTGCACCAGCTCCACGGTATGGAGCAACTGGGTTAACCCCTCCAGGGCCAGGTATTCGCACTGGATAGGGATGATAACCCCATCGGCGGCGGTCAGGGTATTGATGGTAAGCAAGCCCAGGCTAGGGGGGGAATCAATGAGGATGTAGTCGTAGCGCTGGCGGAGGGGCTTGAGGGCGCGCTGCAAACGACGTTCGCGGGCAATCATGTTGACCAATTCCACGCCCGCCCCCGCCAGTGCAGGAGACGACGGAACCAGATCGAGCCCTAGGCGTTTGGTCAGCGTAATGACCTGCTCCATGAGCATGCCGCCGACGAGCACATCGTAAATCGAGCGGGTTAGTGCACCTTTGTCAATCCCCAGACTGCTAGTAGCATTGGCCTGAGGGTCGGCATCCACGACCAACACCTTGCGGCCGCTGGCGGCCAGGTAGACGCCCACACTGATCGTCGTCGTGGTCTTGCCTACCCCGCCTTTCTGATTAGTCAGAGCATAAACCCGCGCCATTCACGGCACTCCTGGGGGCAGCTTGCGCTTCTCCCGAAACGAGACTACGTCGAGACTACGTCGGGACTACGTCGGGACTACGTCGGGACTACGTCGGGACTACGTCGGGACTACGTCCTTGGCAGTATCGTCACCTTGCGACTCTCACCCTCGCCTATACTCTCGGTAGTTACCTGGGGGTGATTGCTCAGGGCAATGTGTATGATACGGCGTTCGTACGGTGACATCGGCTCCAGAATAACGGTGCGCTGAGTCTCCACGGCCTTATCAGCCATGCGCAAGGCCAGCCCGGTAAGCATCTCCTCACGTCTGGCCTTGTATCCCTCTACGTCCACCACGATGTTGGGCCAATACCCGAGGCGGCGGTTCACGATGAGACGGGTCATGAACTGCAGATCGCGCAAAGTCTCCCCGCGTCTTCCGATGAGGATCCCCAGATCACGCCCTCTTATGTCGAGCATCGTGGGAGATGGCCTATCCTCCCCTGAGACAGGGTTTCCTTCTGTGACCGAGATAGAAGCAGGCATTCCCATCTTTTCCAGAAGAGTTGCCAGCACCTCTCTAGCGACTTCGGCAATCTCCCCCTCCGAGGGCGCTCCTTTGGGCAGGGATTCCTCCCGGATGGCGGAGACTGGCTTCTCGGGAACGATTTCCTCTTCAGGGTCTTCGAGCCCACCCAGATCCTCTCCAATGGAAGCAGGAACCCCTGCTGAAACCACAACTTCGGCGTCCTCGGCTCCAAAGCCCAAGACTCCTCGGGTTCCCTCTTTGATGATTTCAATGTCGGCCTCGTCGCGTTCTACGCCCAGCTCGGATAGAGCCTGAGCAATGGCTTTCTCCACTGACCGGGCGGTTGCCTTAACGCTCTTTCTTGGCGACATCTTTCTCTTTTCCTCTCCCATCGCCCTTTGCGATGCTAGCAGGACGGGCTGCAACCTTGCTGCCGGGCAGTAGTCCCCTGAGTCCCCCGGAGCCCGCTATTGCAAACTGAATGGCCATGCCCACGATATTGGAAACCACGAAATACAAGGCCAGGCCAGAAGCATATTGCAAAGTGATATACCCGAACATGAGGGGCATCATGAGCTGCATGCTCTGATTCATGGATGCTTGCTGGGAGTCCGCGCTGGGGGGAGTCATCATCTTCTGTTGAGCCCACATGGTCCCGGCCACCAAAATGGGCAGTATATAGTAGGGATCCGGCCGCCCCAGGTCCAGCCAGAAGAATCGGCTGTTCAAGGGCAGTAATTGCGAAAGGCTCGGGTAGTTCATATAGATGTTTTGGGCCAGCTTCAAAAGCTGCAATGGGTCGTCGGAGAGCAACTGGATGATAGACTGGTACAAGCCTATCCATATGGGGAACTGTACCAACATGGGAAGGCAGCCCCCCATGGGGTTCACGCCCTTCTCCTTGTACAGCTTCATGGTCTCTTGTTGCAGCTTGTCCTTGTTGCTGGCGTACTTCTTCTTCAGGGCATCCATCTCAGGCTGTAACTCCTGCATGACACGGGATGAACGCAACTGTTTCATGGTTAGAGGCAATGTCAGCAAGCGGACCAAAACCGTGAATATCACGATGCTCCACACGACGTTGCGGCCGAAGATCTGATAGAGAAACAACAAGCTATTCAGCATCGGTCGAAATATTACCAGATTCCACAGGTCACCGGGCGAAATGTACTGGAACAGAATCACGGCTGCCACAGCCAGCAGAACATACAGTAAGGTCTTCCTGATCTGCTTTGGCGAGATCTGGGGCAGATCCTGTGAACCTCCCTGCCCTTTTCCGAGCTTCTTGGACTGCGAAGACACTATTAGCTTCCTCCTACTTCCCGTCCGGTGCAGAGGCCCAACGCTGCAAGCCACTCTCCGCAACCAGTACGTATAATCCCGATTCCATGGAATTGACACCCACGTAGTCCCCCGACACTACCGGAGGCACGAGGATTCTCCCCTCAACGCTGAACGTCCATTTCGGGCTATGCGTTGACACGCCGAGCGCATAGATCGTTCCCCCATCTGTGGCCACGTAAAGCGATCCGTCCGCATAAGTTGCGCCAGCCAGCACGGCCCCGTCCAGCTCGAGATCCCACTGCTTTCTGCCACTGGCAGCTTCAAGAGCATAGATCCGGTGATCCAGGGATCCGATATAGAGAGTCCCGTCAACCAGAACAGGCGTTCCCCAATTCCAGCTCTCGGCCTCGAATTCCCAATGCACAGACCCACTGCTGGCATCCATGGCGTACAGCTTCTTGTCCAGAGCACCGAAGTAGAGCGTCCCATCGGCCAACAGAGGCGTCCCCGGGATAGCTCCACCCACTTCGGACTCCCACACTTTCTGTCCCGTTGAGCGATCGAGGCAATACATCTTGTGATCCATAGAGGCCACGTAGACGTGGCCGCCGTCCACCACAGGGCTACTCCAAAGCCAGTTGCCGGTCTCGAACTCCCACTTCGTCCACCCTGAGATGGCGTCCAGAGCGTAAACCTTGCCGTCGCTGTTGCCTACGTACACTTCCCCATCAACGACAGCCGGGGCCCCGACGAAGCCCTTCTCCGTCTCAAAGGTCCAACGTTCCAGGCCCGTGCCTGTGTCCAGAGCATGAACCGCTCCCGCATGCGAAGAAACAAACACGAGATCGTCTACTACAGTTGGGGCGGAGTAGAATGGACCTCGGGCTTCCTTCTCGCCAGGGGGATAGACCCACTTCTGCACCCCCGACTCGGCATCAAGAGCAAACACCTTACCCTGAGAGGATGCCAGGTAGAGAGTATCCTCGCTAATCCCCAGCCCGCCCCAACCAGGGGAGGTCATGGGACCCGTCGCACATCCCACCAGACTGCCCACCATTGCCAACAGCAAAAGGGCCATTGCACCCTTCTTCTTCCAGTACTCCAAGAGTTGACCTCCTAGCTTAATAAACAGAACGCTCAGTTTAGCTGCGCAAGCAACTATCTGTCAGCGTTTGGTCCTCGCAGACATTTCTCGGCTAAGTAGTATCTATCCATCGCGTGTTACTCTCATCCCTGGGCGCAACCACTCAGGGCACAGGATCATATCCTCCAGGGTTGAAGGGGTGACAACGCGCCAGACGCTTGACAGCAAGCCATCCCCCTTTGAGCAAGCCGTACTTCTCTACAGCTTGATACGTATACTCCGAGCAGGTCGGCCAGAAACGACACGATGGGGGCAGAGCTGGCGATATCAGGTCCCGATAACCTTTGATAACTAGCATAACCAGGCGACGGGGCCAGAGACGCACTTCAACATTCCTCACGGACAGGCCTCTGATCCAAATCGCTCGGTTCATCGCGCTCGCTTGTTTCATCGCGCAGTAGATGGGCGTTGATGAGTAGACGTTGCACTGCGCTGCTGATATGACCGTACTCCTTGCCTCGGATGCCGGACCGGGCTATGAACACCATATCCCAGCCTGGCTCTACCCGTGGCCACAGAAGCCGCACTGCTTCACACAAACGCCGCCTGACCTTGTTGCGACGGACTGCATTGCCGATACGCTTGCTCACAGAAAATCCAACTCTGCTTTGCCCCAATCCATTGGGGAGGGCATATAGCACCAAAAGGGGATGGACCCAGGAGCGGCCCTTCCCCCGCACGAGCTGAAACTGCCAGGTTTTCTTCAGACGATACCGTTTCTGCATTGCCGTTGGCCAGAACCCAAGAGCTTATTATCGCAGTGCCCTCGTTGATGCCCGGCCCCGCTGGACCTCCAGAACTGACTTCACGGTTACAGCCCGGCTTTGCGTTTCCGTCACCAACTACACTGTAAGACGCTTTCGTCCCTTGATCCGTCGGGCCTTGAGCACATTCCGCCCGCCTTTGGTTCGCATGCGCAACCGAAAGCCATGCACCCGCAGGCGACGGCGTTTCTTGGGTTGCCAAGTACGCTTGGGCATTTCGTGAATTCTCCCTCACTATCTAGTGTAATGTTACCGCGCTATTATACCCTCTTTGGTAGATAAGTGTCAAATACACACGACAGGGAATGTTGTCTGGGGTTGCGTTGCTGGACTACCTATGGTACACAGCTCACACGAGACTCAAGCGCACCAGGGAGCAGGGTTGAGGACTACTAAGGAGATGAGGAGTGAACGAAATCTGCCCCTACGCGCCCCGGGAAGAGCCCTCCCCTAAGAAGATTCTCCGTCCTCCGGTACGACGATATCATGAATGGAGTCCAACACAACATCGGCGTCAGAGGCCAGATCACCTGCTTTGGCCACGCCACTCAGAACCCCTACACAAAGCCTGACTCCTGCGCGACGCCCCATTTGCATGTCAGCGGCATTGTCTCCGACGACGATGGTCTCCAGCGGGGCGATCCCTGTGCTCTCACAGGCCGCCAGAACCGCATCTGGCGCAGGTTTGATGGGCAACCCATCATCGCTGCAAGCCAAGAAGTCCACCATGTCAGCGATGCCACCGAGCTCCAGCATCGGTTCTGTGATGAAACGCTCGTCGGTGGTAGCCACGGCGATGCGGATGCCCGCCTGGCGCAGCCGCCGAAACAACCCGACGATGTCCCCTATGGGCCTGATCGCAGCAGCTAGATCGAACTCGGATACCATTCGCTGCAGCGCCTGCTCGGCCAATTCGGTGGCCTTTGTCCAGCCGAGGCCCTGCCCGTAGAGTACCGTCGCGATGGTCAATGGTATGTCCGACGTGGGTAGCACGGAGAGAGGGCTATCATGCAGCACTCTGTCCTTGCGAGTATCATATCCCAGGCCTTCGCAAAGAGCCTGATAGAGGCGCTCCTCGTCGGTTTGACCGGATACGACCAGCCGCAAGTACCGTGCGGACCAGGTTGTCCACAGGCGATGAAAGTCGAATAGCGTGCCATCTTTGTCAAAGATGATCAGGCGGACTCGATAAGGAATCTGGCCAATGATGATCATGGGCCTGGTTCTTCGGGCCGACCCCGCATCACGCATTCCAGCCATTCGATTGCTCCTGGCGTAGCTTGCCAGCCCTTGGCAAACCCAACGCAGTAGTTGATGGCCTCGCTTTCGCCTCCAAATTCAATATACTCTGGCAAGTGTCTTGGCAGACGGCGACGCCCTAGGAGGAACTCTGGTACATGAGGGTTCCACTCTAAGGCCGTCTTGAGTCGTGCTCGTGCCTTGGCGCAGTCACCACAGCGACGGAACTCCAGCAATGCCCAGGTGAATAGCCAGTCCGCACTGCAATCCTCGGCGTACTCCTCATTCTCAAACACTACACGCAATTCATCGTCACGGCTTGTCTCCAGCAGGCAAGCCGCCAAAGTGTAGCGGATGCCCTGGTTGTCGCCTGGGTTCAAGCACAACATGTCACGGTAGTGTTGGATGGCCTCATCGTGCTCTCCCATAGCCCAGAGACAATCTGCCAGTCCACGCCGCGCTCGCATATAGGGCCGCGTTGAAAGGATGCCCCAGAAGTGCCCCAGGTCCTCTTCGAAGATCTCCGGCCCCAAGGTTCTCTCGCTGGCCGCTACGCCTTTCTCATAGAACTGGCGTGCTTCGGCTACGGAACGCGCTGTCTCTTCGGCCAACAGCACGTAGGCATCGGCGCAGTCAGGGGAGATCTCCAGGGACTGGCGAGCTAGTTGGACTCTGCGGCTCCCTCTCGCTTCCCAGGCATCATACATGAGGTTCTGTGCCTCTTCCAGCGGTGTCCGCGCAGGAACGTCCGGTATGCTGCCATCCGACCCAAGCAACTGCTGCAAGTAGGCGTTCACTTCCTCTTCCGATTCAAAAACCTGCTCATCGAGGTGCTTATGGAGATCCGCCAGCGTTCGTTCCATGGCCCGCCGGTCAGGTATGGGCAACGGCGAAGTCCTTTCCTTACTAGCACGTTTCGATTTGCGCTTTCCCTTTACCTTTGCCTTCGCCTTGGCTCTTGCTCTCTCCTTCACTTTTCGTTTCTTTCCCACCGAAGCCCCCCTCCACAAGTTACTCTCTATCATGCTGGGGTGAATTGTAAACCGCGACTTCAAATAAGTCAAAAGCGAATCATAGGGACAGGATACGCACTGCCTCATAGAGTATGCGCATTATGATGTACGAATATCGTAGCAATACGGCAATGCTATTGACATTTCTCGTAAACTGTCGTATAATATCTGCGAAAAACTAGCGGGGTAAGCCAATGCGCTACGAGATCGACGACACTGATCGGCACATTATAACCCTACTACAAACCGATGGGCGAATGTCCAACGTGGAGATAGCCCGACGACTGAAGCTGTCGGAAGGGACAATACGCAAGCGCATTGATCGCCTGTTGGATTCTGGAGCAATCCAAATCGTCGCACTACCCGACCCGGCACGGCTTGGGCTTGAAACGAAGGTCATCATAACGATGAGAGTGGAGCCACACAAGCTGGATGAAGTCGGAAATAGCTTGCGACAGCTAGACGAAGTCCGCTGGGTCGGGTATACCACGGGCGAATACGACCTTGTCTGCGAAGCTGTTTTCCACTCCGATGAGCATCTGCTGCAATTCCTCACCCATCGGTTGCCAGCGCTTCCTGGCATCAGAAACAGCACCACTTCTCACATACTACGGGTATTGAAAGACCTCCAGGAGTGGCGCATTCCTCCATCGCCGCCGAAACGGATACTAGTTGTGGACGACGATCCGGATTTCGTGGAGTTTGCCCGCACGATCCTGGAGAGTGAGGGCTACGATGTTGGCAGTGCCAGCAACGGCGATGAAGCCCTGACTGCCATGCGGCAGACACTGCCCGCTCTGGTCGTGCTGGATGTGATGATGGCAGGCATACTGGACGGCCTCGACGCCAGCAAGCAAATGCGCCTGAACAAGGTACTCAAGCGCATTCCCATTCTCATGGTTTCTTCAATCACCAATTCTGACTACGCCGGTATGTTCCCCACGGACGAGTACATCGCCATAGACAATTTCCTCTCCAAGCCTGTGGCTCCCGGCAAACTCCTGTCGGAGGTGAAACGACTACTGAAAAGACGATAACAACGCCTTGCGCGATTCCGTGGCAGAAGCAACAGCACGTTGACCCGGTCCAATCGAAATGGAGGTAAGAAATGGCCAAGATACTGGTTGTAGATGACGATCCAGACTTCGTCGAGATCACAAGGATGATCCTCGAAACACATGGCTACGAGGTAAGCAGTGCATCGAACGGGGATGAGGCACTGCGAAAGATGCGGGAGGAGCCACCCGACCTGGTAATTCTGGACGTCATGATGTCCGGTGTACTGGATGGGGTGAATGTGAGCCACGAGATGAGCGCGGAGCCAGCATTGAAAAAGGTGCCCATCGTCATGGTATCGTCCATCGCTTCGAGCGCACAGGCCGGCATGTTTCCCACCGATGAGTATATCCCCATTGATGACTGGATATCGAAACCAGTTCAACCAGCCTCCTTGCTGGAAAGGGTTGACCGTCACCTGAAATAGAGCGCGATGAGCGAAGGAGCCAACCATGGCTGCCAAAGCCAAGCTAGTGCTCGTAATAGATGATGACCCCGACTTCCTCGAGTTCATTCGGATCGTCCTGGAATCGGCCGCCTATGAAGTAATGACCACGACAACAGTCGAGCACGGATTGGAGGTGATGCGAAAGCAGAAACCAGACCTGGCTATCGTGGACATCATGATATCGTACATACTGGATGGGTTAAGCCTCATCCGCAAAATGCGGGAAGATCCGGCCTTGGCAGGAACTCCGATGCTCCTGATTTCCGCCATCATGAGCATCGACGACCTGAGAGATTTGCCGGCCTCCCCAAGCGCTGATGGGTTCATGACGAAGCCAGTGGACCCAGCCGAGCTGTTGCGTGAGGTAGCCCGCCTCATCGATCGGACCCAGAAGCAATCCGAGCCTACCGAAGAGATGAAGGAGGAGTAATGCCCCCGAAAGTTTTTGCCACCGAGACACAGCGAACAAGATTACTCACAGCTCTGTATATCGTTCAAGAACAGTACGGCTACTTGAGTGACGAAGCGATACAACGAGTATCGGAGCGTCTGGACATGCATCCTCAAGAAGTCCACAGCATGGCCAGTTTCTACTCGCTCTACAAGACCAGACCGACCGGCAAATACGTACTGCAGGTATGCGAGGGGCTGTCCTGCTATCTGGCCGATGGGGCAGACCCCTTGATAGACTATCTGCGAGAGAAGCTCGCCATTGAGGTCGGAGAAACGACGAGAGATGGCCTTTTCACCCTGCAGACGATACCCTGTCTGGCGGCATGCGGATCATCACCAGCCATGCGGGTCAATGATACACTCCATGAGAACCTGACCGTGGAAAGGGTGGCTGCGCTAATCGAGAGGCTGAGAGGAGACTGACATGGATAAAATCCTGCTTCGGAACATCGATATCCCTCGATCAGAGACCATTGGTGTATACCTGGCTCAGGGCGGATACAAGGCCTTGCCCAAGGCATTGGAATATACGCCTGCTGAATTGATCTCCATGATGAAGAAGTCTAAACTCCGAGGGCGTGGGGGCGCAGGGTTCCCCTCTGGCCTCAAATGGGGATTCATGCCCCAGGACTCTTCCTTGCCCAAGTATGTTTGTGTAAATACTGATGAGGGGGAACCCGGGACCTTCAAGGATCGTGAATTGGTAGAGAAGGACCCCCATCAAATCATTGAGGGGACCATCATTGCCAGTTATGCGGTAGGGGCCAACCGTGCCTACGTCTACATCAGAGGCGAGTTCTTCCTTGGCATGAAGCGCTGGATCAAAGCCATCGACGATGCCTACGCCCACGGGTTCCTGGGCAAGAACATCCTGAACAGCGGGTTCGACCTGGACCTCTCCATACATCGAGGGGCAGGGGCTTACATCTGTGGCGAAGAAACCGCCATGATAGAATCCCTGGAAGGGAAACGTGGTGAGCCTCGCCTCAAGCCCCCCTACCCTGCTCAAATTGGCTTGTTCGGCTGCCCAACCCTGGTACACAACGTCGAGACCCTGGCGAATGTTCCACACATCGTGCTGAATGGGCCGGAGTGGTACGCCAGTATTGGCACGAAGAAAAGCACTGGCCCCAAAATATTCTGCATCAGCGGACACGTGAAGTGCAGAGGTACGTATGAGCTCCCCCTGGGCACACCGTTGCGCGAGATTATCTACGAATACGCCGGGGGAGTAGTTGACGACCGCGAGATAAAGGCCGTGATTCCTGGGGGGGCTTCTAC
>Ga0075114_10001169_pt1 | contig 14505 bp, 8 predicted proteins | sample AntAceMetag02UKM_FD_69784 | JGI IMG/M metagenome (GOLD analysis project Ga0075114, IMG submission 69784) | Saline lake microbial communities from Ace Lake, Antarctica - Antarctic Ace Lake Metagenome 02UKM | ecosystem: Environmental > Aquatic > Non-marine Saline and Alkaline > Saline | place... | reverse complement strand
AAAGGAGAAGCAATAGCTTCTGAAAAAAAGCCGCTTCTGGCAGGTTTATGCCAAAAACTAGACCTAAAACCGGTTGGCTTTGTAGTATCCTTGGAAGCATTAATAACATACCTAAAAGATAAGCAAGGAACTCCGCCATCGGCAATTTTTATCCGCTTATCGGAAACAGAGATAGTAGTAAGTTTAATAACTTTGGGAAAAGTTATAGCCAGCCATCATGTTGGCAGGAGCCAGGATTTGGCTTTAGACATAAAAGAAGGTTTGGCCAGATTTAAGTCAGTAGACAGTTTTCCGGCAAGGATTATACTATTTGACGGTTTAGCTGATTTTGAGGAAGCAAAACAGCAAATAATTTCCTTTGACTGGCAGGCAAAAATGCCATTTCTGCACTTTCCAAAAGTTGAATCATTAAACAGGGATTTTGTAATGGAAGCGATTGCTGTATCTGGAGGAAGTGAAGTAGCAAAATCTTTAGGTTTTGAAATTTTTTCACCTAAAGAAGAAAAAGATACGTTTGAAGAAAAAGAAACTGTAACAAAAGAACCAATTGAAGAACCAATTGAAGAACTAGCTGAAGAAAAGGTTGAAAAAACAGCTGAAGAAACGGCTGAAGAAAAAAAGACACCCTTAGTTATCAAAGAAACAAAAGATTCTGAAATTGACGAATCAAAAATTGAAACAAAAGAAAAAACAATCGATTTTGAAGAAAAAATTACTAGCAGTGATTTAGGTTTTGTAAAAGATAAGGATATTAAGAAAACACAAAAAGAAACACCAGAAATCAAAGAAACTGCCCTACCGCTGAAAATCAAACACGAATATCCCAAAACTGAAGGCAATTTTAAACAAACTTCAAGAAAATCATTACCATCAAAGCTTCTAGGATTTTTCTCAATTTTCAAGAGAATTATTCCCAGAGGCAAGCTGATAGTTATCATATTACCGATTATTGTTTTGGTTTTATTGACTGCTTTTTTATATTTTTATCTGATGAAAGCCAAAGTTTATTTATTTTTTTCTTCCAATGACATCCAGGAAAATATTTCAATTTTTTTAGACGCCGAAGTTAATGAAGTTGACGAGTTGGAAAAAATTGTTCCGGGAGAAACTTTAACTATTGAAGTAGAAGGAGAGTCAGATATCGAAACTAGTGGGGAAAAAACAATAGGAGAAAAAGCAAGCGGCAAAGCAATTATTTATAATAAGACTCAAAACAGCAAAAATTTTCCTGCCGGTTCAGTCTTAATTTCTTCTGACAACCTAAAATTTATTTTAGATGAAGAAGTTTCTATTGCTTCAAGCTCTAGTGAAGAAACTGACGAAGGAGAGAAAACAATATGGGGAAAAGTTACAGCAAAAGTTTCTGCCGCTTCGATAGGAGAAGAATTCAATCTGGGAGGTGGTTCTAATTTGGATTTTAAAGATTATTCTTCAAGCTCTTTTTCTGCAAAAACAGATGAAGGCTTATCTGGGGGAAGTAGTGAAAAAATTCAGGTAGTTGCCAAAAAAGATCAACAGAAATTACTTGAAAACTTAACTGAGGAATTAGAAAAAAAAGGATTGGAAGAGTTCAAGTATAAATCAGAAGACGGGAAAACTGTTTTGGAAGTAGTAATTGACCAAAAAGTACTTAGTAAAGATTTTGATAAAGATATAAATGATGAAGCCAATCAGTTAAAATTAAAACTCAAACTTGCTCTCACAGGCATTTCTTTTGAGCAGGAAGATCTGCAAAAAATTTTGGAAGGTCAATTTAAAGAAGAAATTCCTGATGGTTTTCAGCAAGTCGAAGGTAAATATGAAACAGAAATTGTAAATTCCGAAACCAAAGATGAACAGACAGAAGTTGATTTAATTGTTAGCGCAAATTTATTGCCCGACCTTGACAAGCAGAAAATCCAAAAAGATTTGGCCGGCAAGTCCGAAGAACAAGCCCGGGACTATTTATTAATGCTTCCCCATTTAGAAAGAGCGAAAATTGATATTTCCCCTTCATTTTTAAAATTCTTAAATAGTTTGCCGAGACTTCCAAATAATATCCAAATAGAAACAACGGAAATAGAATAAAATGGCACTTTATCGCTATGTTAAAACTTTACCAAAAAAACGTTTTTTTATTTTCCCTGCCCGTCAGGAAGATTTGCCTGCTGACCAAAGGCCTAAAAAATCAAAGGCCAGCAAGTTCGTTTCAATAGCATTTATTTCAATAGGCTTATTTTTAATTCTTCTGGTGATTTACCCTTTTCTAAATTACAATTTAAATTTAAGGCGGTGGCGGCAAAACAGTTTAGCTTCTCCCGTTTCGGATATAGCAATTGCCCAAGCCAAAGGACTAGTTAGTCCTTCTGTTTCTAATGACGCAGTTTATGAAAACAAGGATGAATTAAAAATTATTGAAGAAATTGATTATAATCTGATTTCTAATTGGTTTCCTGTTGCTTCTTCAAACAAAGCTCAGTCAAGCAAAATTACTCACTACACTCTCTCAATCCCTGAGCTGAAAGTAAAAAGAGGGGTGGTAAAAATCGGTGGGACAAAATTAAAAGACAGTCTTATTCAATATCCGGGAACTGCTATGCCCGGAGAATATGGCAATACAGTAATATTCGGACATTCAGTTTTACCAACTTTCTATAATCCTAAAGACTATACAGCAATGTTTTCTTTGATACCAACATTAAATAAAGGAGACCAAATTATAATTGAATACGATGGCATGCGTTTTGTTTATTTGGTGGAGGACTATTTTGAAGCGAAACCAGAAGAAATTGATGTTTTACAACAGCGTTTTGACAGACAAATGCTGAGTTTGGTAACTTGCGTTCCGCCCGGAACTTATTTGCGCCGGGGAATTATCAGAGCAAGGTTAACAGGAATATGAAAAAACAACCGATAATTATTGGAATTGATTACGGGATTAGAAATCTTGGTTTTTCTATTTCAGACGGAGATTTAGTCCAGCCCTTAAAAACAATGAAAATTTCATCTTTTAATAGTGCATTGGAGATTGTAGCAAAAACAGCAAAACAATTTAAAATAGACAAAATTGTTATCGGTATTTCCGAAGGAGTTATGGCAGAAAAAACGCAATTGTTTGCCGATGCAATAAAAAAGCAATTAAAAATTCCTGTTATTTTATCGGATGAAACTCTAAGCAGTTATCAATCAAGGCAATATTTAGCTGAACAAAAAACACCATTTGCTAAAAGAAAACAAAAAGAACATTTATTCTCGGCTTGTATAATTTTGCAAAACTATCTTGATAGTCAATCAAATAATTGCTAGAATATCCTAAATTATTATTTATTTTTTAAACTGCCTATTGTTATTAATAATAAGCAGAAAACAATATGTTTAAAAATATAATTGCGCCGGTGCAGGCTTGGCTTTTGGCAACAGGAAAATGTGTGGGCTGCGGCATGCCTCTTTCCCAAGGTAAAAAAGAAAAAAAGAAAGATGGCAATGTTAAAATTACTTGCAAATGCGGCAGAATTTTTGTTTACATTCCAAAAACCAAAAAATACAGAAGAGCTTTATTCGAAGAAGTTTAGCTGAAATGTCTTTTTTTTAAAGAGGATAGGCCTATGAAAAGCAAAAATACTCTTTTTTTGTTATTTTTTCTACTGATTCCCATATTTTTGATAGTTGGTTTTTTGTGGTGGAATTGGGCAATAGCTCCGGTTGACAAGAACAATGACTCGGAAAAGATATTTGTTATAGCTAAAGGGGAAAATACTCAAGATATTATTGACAAGCTTAAAGACGAAGGATTTATTAAAAACTCTTTTGTTTTTAAAATGATCCTGAAAAAAGAAGCAATAGAAGGAAAAATTCAAGCAGGGGACTTTCATCTATCACCGAATATGAATAATCGAGAAATTGCTCAGGAGCTAATGCATGGTTCAATCGATACATGGGTTACAGTTCCCGAAGGTTTGCGGAACGAGGAGATTTATGGGATTTTCTTAAAAGAAGGCTTTGATTTTGATTATTTCGATTGGGCTGAATCGGCAAAAAACAAAGAAGGTTTTTTGTTTCCGGATACTTATTTGATTCCCAAGCTGGCAAGCCCATCGGCGGTAATAAAAATAATGAATAACAATTTCAACACAAAAGCAGCAAGCTTACAGAGAGTTCCAAGCAAAAAAGAAGTAATATTGGCATCTTTGGTGGAAAGGGAGACTAAAACCGATAAAGACAGGCCAATAGTTGCTGGAATTATGCTCAAAAGACTGGAAAATGGCTGGCCATTGGAAATAGACGCCACTGCCCAATATGCTCTTGCATCCCAAAATTGCCGGCCGGGAAGCCTGGAAAACAAAACAATAGCCAAGTGCTGGTGGAAGCAGGTAACCCCCGATGATTTGAAAATCGATTCACCTTACAATACTTACCAAAATCAAGGTTTGCCGATAGCCCCCATAAGTAATCCGGGGATAGAATCGATAAAAGCAGTAGAAAACCCCGAACAAACCAATTATTGGTTTTACATTTCCGACAAACAGGGAAATATGCACTACTCCGAGACTCTCGAGGAACATCAGGAAAAAATTGACAAATATCTGAACTAATTGGCTTTTTGCATTTGACAAAAGAAGGAAGTTTATGGTATAAGTTCCTAATATAAGAGAGATTAGCCTTAACAGAGCATACTTTTTGTATGTCAATTTTTGTTTGGAAAGTTCCTTTGTTTATAACATTTACTAAAGAATCATTCTGAAATTTCTTAACAGGCCTTAAATATCAAAGGCCTTATTTTGTGTCTTTAAAATTTAGATTTAAAAATAGCAAACCTAATGATTAAAAAACAAAAAATAGGGAATCGTTATCAATGGGGTAAAGTTTACAAAAAACTCCCCAAACTAAACCTTTTGGAAGTTCAAAAAGGTTCCTATGTAGAATTTTTAAACAAAGGGATTGCTGAAATATTAAAAGAATTTTCCCCTATAGAAGACTTCACTCGCAAAAACTGGAGTTTAGAATTTATTAAACACAGGTTTGATAAGCCCAAACATACCCCCCTTCAAGCAATAGAAAAGGGATTAAATTTTGAAACTCCTCTTAAAGTTTCCGTCAAGCTTACTAACAAAAAAACAAAAGAAGAAATCGAACAGGAAGTATTCTTAGGAGATGTCCCTCAAATGACAACGGAAGGGACATTTATCATTAATGGCATTGAAAGAGCAGTAGTTACTCAATTAATTAGAAGCTCAGGGGTTTTCTTTTCCGGCCAAAGAGATGATTTAACTGGGAGAATGCTTTATAACGCCGAATTGCGTCCGTTAAGGGGTTCTTGGCTGGAATTCAACATTAGCCGCAACAATGTTATCAGCGTCAGGGTTGATCGTCACAGAAAATTTCCTATTACTGTTTTATTAAGAGCGATTGGAATTTCTTCTGACGAAGAAATAATTAATCTTTTTCGGTCAGTAGATAAAGACAAGAAACATAATTATATTGCTTCTACTATTGAGAAAGATAACACAAAATCAACAGAAGGAGCCTTAATCGAGATTTATGAAAAGATGAGACCGGGAGAGCCAGCTATTTTGAATAATGCTAAACAGCTTGTAGAAAATATGTTTTTTAATAATCGCCGCTATGACTTAGGAGCCGTTGGGCGTTTTAAGCTAAACAAAAGATTAGATTTGAAAGTAGAAGAAAACAAAGAAAATAGCAACATATTAAAAAAAGAAGATATAGTTGGAACAGTTAAATATTTGATTGGATTACAAAACAATATTGGCAAAGTTGATGATATCGATCATTTAGCAAACCGCCGTGTTAGAAGGGTTGGGGAATTAGTCAGCACATTTGCTTTCAGAATAGGAATGCTGCGTTTGGAGCGCTCAATCAGGGAAAAAATGAGCCTTACAAAACCAGAAGATATAATTACTCCTAGTTTTTTTGTCAATCCTCGCCCTTTAGTAGCCGCTATCAGCGATTTTTTCAGAAGAAATAGATTATCTACAATTCTTGACCAGCTTAATCCTCTTTCTGAAATTGATAATTTAAGACGGCTGTCAGTTATGGGTAGGGGAGGCGTAACTAGGGAAAGAGCTTCTTTTTCTATGAGAGACATAAATTCTTCCCAGTATGGCAGAATTTGCCCGGTTAGATCTCCGGAAGGACCAAATATCGGCTTAGTCACCTACTTATCTTTGTATACAAAAATTGACGAGTTGGGATTTTTAATGACTCCTTATAAGAAAGTAGAAAAAGTAAAAAAAGGCCAAAAAACAAAGATGAAAATTACTGATGAAATTGTTTATTTTTCTGCTGACGACGAAGAAGATCACTATATTACCCATGCAGCCGTTAATATCGATGAAAACGATTATTTAGTAGATGGCTGGGTGCCAGTTAGATACAAAGGAGAGTTTTTAGAAACTCCGGTTGATCAGGTTGAATATATTGATGTTATTCCCCAGCAGGTGGTAGGCACTTCTGCTTCGCTGATTCCTTTTATTGCTCACGATGAAGCAAATAGGGCTTTGATGGGCACACACATGCAATGTCAAGCAGTTCCCTTGATTAAACCTTCTGCTCCTATTGTTGGTACTGGAATGGAATCTACAGTAGCTTTGTCTATGAACAGGGTAATTAAAAGTGATTTTGATGGAAAAGTGGTTTATGTTGATGCCTCAAAAGTGGTAATTAAAATAACCGCAGCAGAAATAAAAAATCTTAAAGAAGAAAAGACAGAATTTTCCGAATTAATTCAAATTAAAGGCGATAACGTAACTTATAAAATAATCAAATTCAAAAAAACTGCACAAAGTACATGCTATTCTCAGCGGCCGATTGTAGTAATAGGTCAAAAAATATCTAAGGGAGATATTATTATTGATGGCCCTGCCTGTGAAAATGGAGAGCTGGCATTAGGAAAGAATTTACTTATTGCTTATATGGCTTTCGAAGGTTTAGGTTATGAAGACGCGATTGTAATTTCTGACAGACTTGTTAAAAATGATTCTTTGACATCAGTTCATATTAATGAATATGAAGCGGCGGTCATGGATACTAAGCTGGGTCCGGAAGAGCTTACAAGAGACATTCCAAACATTTCGGAAGCTGATTTATCCAATTTGGCAACGGATGGAATTGTAGTTGTTGGTGCCAATGTTGGGCCTAATGATATTTTAGTTGGAAAAATTGCTCCTAAAGGGGAAACAGAATTAACGGCAGAAGAAAGATTATTACGAGCTATTTTTGGCGAAAAAGCCAGAGAAGTTCGTGATACTTCTTTGAGGATGTCTCACGGAGAACAAGGAACAGTAATAAAAGTCACAATTTTAGACAGGAAAAAAGGAGATGAGTTAGATCCGGGAGTAAATAAAACTATAAAAGTTTGGGTTGCTCAAATGCGAAAGGTAGTTGTTGGTGACAAATTGGCCGGCAGACATGGGAACAAAGGTGTTATTTCAAAAATTATCCCAGAATGTGATATGCCTTATCTTGAAGATGGTACTCCAGTTGACATAATAATTTCTCCTTTGTCTATTTTAACCAGAATGAATTTAGGCCAGCTTTTGGAAGCTCATTTTGGCTGGGCAGCCAAAAAACTTGGATACAAAGTTGCCGTACCAGTATTTCAAAAAATGTCAGAAGAAATTATTCATAATGAGCTTAAAAAAGCCAACTTGCCAGCTGATGGCAAAGTTAAGCTTTACAATGGTAAAAGTGGCGAGCCTTATGAAAACAAAATTGCAGTAGGGATTGCTTATATCCTTAAATTAGTGCATATGGTAGAGGACAAGACACATGCTCGTTCTACCGGACCTTATTCTTTGGTTACACAGCAGCCTTTGGGAGGCAAAGCGCAAATGGGAGGCCAGCGTTTAGGAGAAATGGAAGTTTGGGCTTTAGAAGCACATCGGGCTGCTCATGTTCTTCAGGAAATGCTAACTATAAAAAGCGATGACGTTGTTGGAAGGGCCAAAGCATTTGAAGCAATTGTTAAAGGAACTGATATTCCTAAAGCAACTATTCCGGAATCTTTCAAAGTACTTGTCAAAGAATTAAATTCTCTATCTCTTGACATTATCCCCGGAGGAGAAGTTATCAGTGAAGAAGAAACTTTTCATAAAGAAAAAAAAGAAGAAATTATAATTGACGAAAAAGAAATTGAAGAAAAAAGTAAAGATCTCTCAAAAGAGCCGAAAAAAACCAATAAAAAAATTAGCGAAAAAACTAATAAAAAGGATAGCAAAGAAAAAACAAATAAAACTTCTCCGAAACAGGACAAAAAAACAAAGAAATCAAAATCTGATAGCAAACAAACTAATGATTTAAAAGCCAAAAAGCAAACAAAGGAGTCCAAAAAATGATCAGTAGCAAAATGGTTAATTTTAAAGACTTAACTATAAAGTTAGCTTCTCCGGAAACAATAAAAAATTGGTCTCATGGAGAAATAACTAAACCGGAAACAATTAATTACCGGACATTAAAACCGGAAAAAGACGGTTTATTTTGTGAAAGGATTTTTGGCCCGTCAAAAGACTGGGAATGTTATTGCGGTAAATATAAAAGAATAAGATATAAAGGCATAATTTGCGACAAATGCGGTGTAGAAGTAACTCTATCAAGGGTAAGAAGAGAAAGAATGGGACACATTTCTTTAGCTTGCCCTATCGCTCATATTTGGTTTTTTAAAGGCATTCCTTCAAAACTTTCATTACTTTTAGGAATAACTCCCAGAAATCTTGCCGGCGTAATTTATTTTGCACGATATTTGGTATTAAGTACAAACGAAGACAAAAGAAAAGAAGCTTTGAGTAATCTTAAAAAAATGCTGGGAGAAACTTTAAGCGAACTTGAAGAAAAAAACAGGAAAGAAATTCAGCAAACAAAACAGGAAGGAAAAAAAGAAATAATTCAATTGAAAAAGAAAATTAAAACTGTTGAAAGAAGAGATCTCACAATACAAGAAATAAATCTTAAAATAAAACAGGAAATTATGACTCTGAAAGATAATTTGTTTGCTGAAAAGGAAAGAGCAGAACAAATATTTAAAACTATTTCAGAGATGGTAAAAAAAATAAAACAAAGAAGTGTTTTAAGTGAAGATGAATATTTGAAATTAATGGATTATGATGCAATTGATTTTCTAGAAGTTGGAATGGGGGCAGAGAGTTTGCTGAAAATGATAAAAAGCATAAATTTTGACAAACTAGCTGATGAGTTGAGAAAAACTGCACAGACTGGCAAAGGCCAAAACAAAATTAAAGCAACTAAAAGACTTCGGTTGATAGAAGGAATTAAAAAAGCAAATATCCTTCCTTCTTGGATGATAACAAATATTTTACCCGTGCTTCCCCCTGACTTAAGGCCCATGGTTCAGTTGGCCGGCGGGCGATTTGCTTCTGCAGACCTGAATGATCTTTATCGCCGGGTAATCAATAGAAATAACAGACTGAAGCATTTAATAAATTTAGGAGCGCCTGAGATTATTTTAAAAAATGAAAAAAGAATGCTGCAGGAAGCAGTTGATAATCTTATTGATTCAACTATTTCCGGCCGGACAACTCGCAGAGGGATAAAAGAACTGCGTTCATTGTCAGAAATGCTCAAAGGAAAACAGGGAAGATTTAGGCAAAATCTATTAGGTAAAAGAGTAGATTATTCAGGAAGGAGCGTTATTGTTGTCGGTCCAAATCTTGCTTTAAATGAATGCGGACTGCCAAAAGAAATGGCTTTGGAAATATTTAAGCCTTATGTTTTAAAAGAAGTAATTAAACAAGGTTTGGCTCCAAATGTTAAAAGCGCCAAATATTATTTAGAAGCGCGTAATCCGGAGGTTTTCGACATCTTGGAAAAGATCACTAAAAAACATCCGATATTGCTTAATCGCGCTCCAACTCTTCACAAGCTAGGTATTCAAGCATTTTATCCGATATTAATTGAAGGAGATGCAATTCAGCTTCACCCTTGTGTTTGTTCCGGTTATAATGCTGATTTTGACGGAGACCAAATGGCAGTCCATTTGCTATTATCAAAACCTGCCATCAAAGAAGCGGAAGAAAAAATGATGCCTCAATATAATTTGCTAAAACCTTCCGATGGTTCGCCTGTTACTTTGCCAAATAAAGAAATGGTTTTTGGAATTTATTGTTTAACTTTAATAAAAAATGATCCTAAAAATAAAAAAACATTTATTTTTTCCGACACCCAATCTGCGGTTTTGACTTATCAGCACGAAAGAGTTAATCTTCACCAGGAAATAAAGTTAAAAGTCAAAGAAAAGTATATTGCTACAAGCGTAGGAAGAATATTTTTTAACGAAGCCTTATTTGGATTTACTGGCTTTATTAATGAAGCAGTTGATAATTCAAGACTTAAGAAAATAATTAGCAAGGCTTTAAAGACTTGTAAACCCGATCAAATGATAAAACTGATTGACAACTTAAAAAGCTTGGGTTTTTGGGGAGCAACGGAATCAGGCTTATCTCTGTCTTTACAAGACTGTAAAATAATTCCCGAAAAACCAGAAATAATTTCCCAAGCAAATAAAAAAGTTGCCGACATAGAACAAAATTACAAATTAGGTTTAATAACTGAAGATGAGAAAAAACGCCTCTCAAATGAAATTTGGATGGAAACAACTGAAGACATTGCCAACAAAACATGGAACAACTTTGGGCAGAATAATAGCGTGAAAGTAATTATTGATTCCGGAGGAACAAGAGCCTCTAAAGATCAAGTAAAACAATTGGCAGCAATGAGGGGGTTAGTAGTTGATCCGTTGGGAAAAATTGTTGAACTGCCGACAAAATCAAATTTTAGAGAAGGGTTGTCTGTTTTTGAATACGTCACTTCTTCAAGGGGGTCAAGGAAAGGGTTAACGGATTCAGCAATTAAAACAGCAGATGCCGGTTATTTAACCAGAAGATTAGTTGATGTTTCTCACGATGTAATCATAAGAATTAATGATTGCAAAACAAAGAAATATCTTTCTGTTAAAAAAGAGGGCATAAGGAAAAATTATTTTTTATCAAGAATTTTAGGCAGAGTTTTGGCCAAAAACATAGTCAATCCAAAAACCAAAAAGATTTTAATAAAAGCAGGAGATATTGTTAGTGATGAAAATATTGACAAAGTCAAAAAAGCTAATGTTAAAGAAGTTTTTGTAAGATCTCCGCTAACTTGTGATTCTAAATACGGTTTATGTCAAAAATGTTATGGGTGGGATTTCTCCAAAAAAAATATTGTTGAAATTGGCACTCCTGTAGGTGTATTAGCGGCCCAATCCGTAGGAGAACCAGGAACCCAATTAACAATGAGAGTTAAACATTTTGGTGGAATTGTAGTTTCCGACGTAACTCAAGGATTGCCAAGAGTTGAAGAACTATTTGAAGCAAGAACTCCAAAAATGATTTCACCAATTACGGAGTTTGCCGGTAAAGTAAAAGTTGACGAAACTCCTTCCGGTTATAAAATAAAAATCAAAAGCGTCAATATTAAGCCAGTAGAAGAAAAGGAATATCTTATCCCTCTTACCAGTATTTTAAAAGTAAAAAGCGGTGATTTAGTCCCTATAGGGACACAATTGGCTTCCGGCGGATTGGATTTAAAAGAAGTATTAAGAATAAGAGGTTTCAAAGAAGTTCAGGAATACTTAATCAATGAAGTTCAGTTTGTATATGAGTCTCAGGGAATTCCCATAAGAGATAAGCACTTTGAAGTAATTGTGCGCAAAATGAGCGACAAAGTAAGGATTGAATCCTCAGGAGATACTAATTTGCTTTCTGGGGAATTGGTTGAAAAAATACGTTTTGAGGAAGAAAACGAAGCGATTTTAGCTTCTGGTGGAGAGCCTTCTACTGCCCAAGTAGTAATTTTGGGTATTACAAGGGCAAGTTTATACACAGAATCATGGTTGTCAGCCGCTTCGTTCCAGGAAACTTCAAATGTTTTAACCAATGCTTCACTGGAAGGTAAAAAAGACAAATTGTTGGGTCTTAAGGAAAATGTTATAATTGGCCGATTGATTCCCACTAATGCGCAACGAGCCAAAATCGGAAAATAATCAACATTTTTAATATTTAATTTTTAATATTTAATATTTTTACAGTGCCTACAATAAATCAAATCATACGCAAGGGCCGAAAAAGAAAGTCTAAAAAAGTCAAGGTAGCGGCGTTGAGAAAATTATTTAACGCCAGCCAAAGACAGACTAAAGAATTAGCTAGTCCGCAAAAACGCGGCGTTTGTATAATGGTAAAAACAATGACGCCCAAAAAACCAAACTCGGCTTTAAGAAAAGTTGCCCGGGTAAGGCTTTCAAATAAGCAGGAAATTACCGCCTATATTCCCGGAGAAGGGCATAATCTTGCTGAACACTCTATTGTAATGGTAAGGGGAGGCCGGGTTAAAGACCTTCCTGGAGTAAGATATCATATTATCAGAGGAAAATATGACACCCTGGGAGTAGAAGGAAGAAAAAAAGGGCGTTCAAAATACGGTACTAGAGCAGGTGGTAAAATTGGAGTTGCTACTGGATCGGCTTCCGAAAGCCAGCCTGAGCAAAAATCTTAATTATGAGAGGAAAAAAAGCAAAAATCAGAATGCTTCAGCCGGATCCGATTTATTCGAGCCGTTTAGTAACTCGTTTAATTAATCGGGTAATGAAAGACGGCAAAAGAAGCATTGCTCTTACTCATGTTTATAAAGCTCTTGAGCAAGTGGAAAAAGAAACAAAAAAACCGGCCCTAGAAGTGCTTAGGCAAGCTTTGGAAAGAATTAAGCCTACAATGGAAGTCCGCTCAAGAAGAGTTGGCGGTGCCGCCTATCAAGTTCCTATACCAGTCAGAGGAGATAGGAGAGAGTCATTGTCGATCCGCTGGATAGTTTTATCTTCAAGGGCTCGCCCAAACAGCCAATATCACCATTTTCATCAGAAATTGGCCGCAGAAATTATTGATTCTTACCAAGGCGAAGGCGGAGCAGTTAAAAAAAGAGAAAATATTCAAAAAATGGCCGACGCTAACAAAGCTTTCTCTCACTTCCGCTGGTAAATAACAACAGTTTCATTTTCATAAAAAGGTTTTAAAAAAGAATATTTAAGAATTTTCTCTTCTGTTTTATTAGTAATTTCTTTTTCTTCTTTCCCCCACCAGACATAGTCAATATTGTTGCTGGCAATAAACTCCTTTGCTTCACTTTCAGAAAAAATGTTTCCAAAAAAATAATAAAGCCGCTGTATTTTTTCATCAGCTTTAGGAGTTTGAAGATTGTGGCCAAAATAAACTCGACTGTCAGTATGAGCTGGCAAATAGTTGCCAATGGTATAGCCGGCCAATACTCCACTGTCTTTTTTTGCATTATTTTTCAAAAAATCAAAAGCCTTGCCTTCTTCGGCTGTCAAATAAAACCAGCGGTTGCCTGTTTCTGTTTCCGCTATCCTTCTATAGGTAATAAAAAAAGTAGAAATTGGCAAACAGATAATAAGAAAAGCATAAAAATAATTTCTATTGATTTTCAGCTTTAAAGAAATCTCACCTATGCTATAAATAGCAAGTATTATCAAAGGAAAAAAAAGACCGCGCAAATAAAATCTGGCAAAACCAAAAGGGAAATAAGCCAAAACAAAACTTCCAATAACCCACAAGTTTAAAAACAATACCCCTTTTTTTCGGACAGGATAAAAAAGCTGGTAAATAAATAATATGAGCAAAATACCATAGCCCAAAGCCAGCATTAAAGGACTGGGAGTACTGAGCTTTTGCTGCCAAACCCCAGAAAAAGTGGGATTTGAACGCAAATGCAGATAATAAAATACAGCTAGAGGAAAACAAACAAGAGCATTGATCAGCAGATAAACAAGGAAGCTTGATTTATTTTTTTTAAGCCAAAGCAGTAGTCCGTATAAGCCGCAGATAAAAAAATAACTTAAAAGATAATAAGGATAATAAATAACAAGAAACAAACAGGCTATCAATGACAGAATACTAAATTTTCTCTTTTTTTCAGAATCGCGAAAATAAGAAACTAGAAGATATAAATACAAAATTATTCCTATTGCCACATGAGGTCTTTGAAAACTGCTTACAAAAGTAAAGCCGGTAATAAAAAGATCGGCAGAAGCTGTTTTCGGGAAAAAAAGCCATCCTAATCCTCCGCCAAAAATAATCAAAAAAAGAGCCAATAAAGCCGTCATTTTTTGCCGGACAAAAACTTTGATCATCTGGAAAAGAGCGATTATCAAAACTCCTCCCAAAAGGAAAGCAGCACAGTGAAATAAAACAAAAGGAGATGTCCGGGGGAAGAAAAACCCCAAAAAAGTATAAGTAGGATAATATAAAATTGCTCTTTGCGATGTTTCTGTACTATAAATATTTTCTAATAATATTTTTCCTCTTTGGCCCCACTTTACAGCGCTTACATATACATTTAGATCCCAAGGGTCAAACCAGCTAGCCTGGCCTGAATAAAAACTATTGTCCGGTTTTCTTAAATTGGCATAATAATTGGGAAAATTATATAAAGCCAAAGCAATAACAATAA
>Ga0075114_10001165_pt1 | contig 14553 bp, 14 predicted proteins | sample AntAceMetag02UKM_FD_69784 | JGI IMG/M metagenome (GOLD analysis project Ga0075114, IMG submission 69784) | Saline lake microbial communities from Ace Lake, Antarctica - Antarctic Ace Lake Metagenome 02UKM | ecosystem: Environmental > Aquatic > Non-marine Saline and Alkaline > Saline | place... | reverse complement strand
TCAGCAAAGATGGCATACTTCATGTGTGCCTGACTCTCTCCTGCAAAGGCTGTCTCAAGATTTGCTTGTGTCATCTTCTTCATTCTCTGACTTACCTCCTGTTTTTTCTGCGCCTATTCGGTCAAACACGTATCCCATACAAACTCTATGCTGTTCGATACATCTGGTCAGTCTCCACCCTTCTGCACTCCCCCCTGCCCACGCTCGGCCAGCCTGTCAAAAGTCTCCCGTCGAAGCTGCTCCACCAGAACATCCTGTGCCCTCACCCAAGCATCATGCACAGGGCACCTGTGCGACAAGGCACATTCAGACGGATCAGGGATACAGGTATTGAGGTAGAATGGACCCTCTATCGCCTCCACCGCATCCAATAGGCTGATCTCAGACGCAGCCCGCGCCAAGCGGACTCCTCCCCCACTGCCGCGCTTTGTTCGCACTAAACCGGCGCCCACCAAACTGACAATGACGTGGCGAATCAGACAGCCAGGAATGAGCTGTTGCCGAGCAATCTCCTGCGTCCTGATCCACATTCCAGGGGGCGACATGGCCAGGTGAAGCAAAACGCGGGCCGCGTAGTCAGCTTTTCGGGTAATGCTGGACATAGACCCGCCTCTAAGTATCCTTGAAAGATTGAGTGAAATGATAGTAAGTATACCCTATTAGTAACATTATAGCACTGGTTGAAGCTTCTGTCAAGTCGACATCCTTCCATTCTTCCATGCCGCCCCACCCACTGCCCTCACAGCGCGGCAGGCTAGGATGCTTCCATCCGGCGCAGTCGCATGCCGTTCAGGATGACTGCTATCGACGCTCCAACATCAGCCACTATCGCCATCCACAGCGATGCCAGACCTGTGACAGCCAACCCAAATACAAGCGCCTTGACTGCCAGCGCAAAGATGATATTCATCGTCACAGTGTCTCTCGTCTTGCGACTGAGCCAAACGATGAAGGGGAGCTGACTCAGATCGTCGCCCATCAGCACCACATCGGCGGTCTCCATGGCCTGGTCTGAGCCCGCGCCGCCCATGGCAATTCCCACGTCCGCCTGCGCCAAGGCTGGGGCGTCGTTAATGCCGTCACCCACCATCACCACGATGGTTCGACTTTGCTCACCAAGGTCATCTCGACTGAGCCTCTCGACAGAGCTCGACGAAGTCTCACCGGGATCCTCGCATTTCTCCTGCAGATCTGCCACAGCAGCGACTTTCTCCTCTGGCAACAGCTCGGCGATCACCTCATCAATCCCTACTTGATGGGCGATGGCTGCCGCCACACTCGGGTTGTCGCCCGTCAGCATCACCGTGTGGATATCCCAGCCAGCCTTCAACGCCGCGAGTGTCCGGCGGCTACTGGGGCGAGGAACATCGGCCACGCCGAAAAGAGCGCACACTTCTTCTCCATGGCAAACCAGCATCACTGTCTTCCCCTGAGCGGCCAAGTCATTCGCTTCCTGGCAAACGCCCTCACTATGCGGAAAATGCTCATCGAAATGAGCATGACTGGCCACCGTGACCTGCTGGCCATTCACCGTGCCCTCTACTCCCCGTCCACTGAGCACCGCGACCTCCAGGGCGTGAGGCACCACCAACTTCCGAGCCTGCGCCTCCTCCACCAACGCGCGAGCGAGAGGGTGAGACGATTGCACCTCTAGCGCGGCGGCATGCTGCAAACCACAGTTCTCAGGGCACTTCCCGCAGGTGCAGACATCCACGACATCGGTTACCACGGGACATCCCTCGGTCAAAGTGCCTGTCTTGTCAAAAGCAAAGACCTTGGCTCGGCTCAAAGTCTCCAGATAGCGTCCACCTTTGATCAACACTCCATGCGAAGCAGCGTTGGTCATGGCACTCACCAGGCTGACCGGCGTGCTGATTACCAGGGCACAGGGGCAGGCGATGACCAACATCTGAAGGGCTCGCATCAACCAACCCTGCTCTCCCAAGAAGGGCTGCCCAAAGACCAGAGGAGGGAGCACAGCCACCAACGTGGCTGTCACGGCCACCGCTGGCGTATAGATCCGTGCAAATCGATCAATAAACCGCTGTACCGGAGCCCGCCTAGACTGCGCCTCCTGAACCAGATGCACCATTCGGCTGAGAGTATTGTCCTCCGCCAGGTGAGTGACCTCTATCTCCAAAGCGTCAAAGGTGTTTACGGTGCCGGCATAGACCTCGTCGCCGGGACCCTTGTCTGCTGGGACGCTCTCGCCGGTGACGGCCGCCTGATCCACCGCGCTCTGCCCACCCCGAATAACGCCATCAACGCTGACCCGGTCCCCAGGACGTACTAGTACCCGGTCTCCAATGGCCAGTCGATCCACTGCCACCTCTTCGGTCTCCCCGCCGTCCTGAATCCTCAAAGCCACCAACGGTGCCAGGTCCAGCAGACTGTCCAGCGCACCGCGCGCCTGTTCCGAAGCATACTCCTCCAGCGCCTCTCCCAGAGAGAAGAGAACCACCACGATAGCTGCCTCGGCCCACTCCCCGATGAACCCAGCGCCGATGACCGCAATCACCATCAACACGTTGATTCCCAGCCTGTGGGAAAACCACATCTCCTGATACGCGTGCCGAGCAACGGGAATGCCGCTCACCACGATGGCCGCCGCGAAGAATGCGCTTCCGATCCACGAGCGCGCACCTGCCACCGCAAGGAGCAACCCCACGAGTATCATTAACCCCGCAAGGGCAACCAGCGTTGTCTCACGCTTCGCGAAGACGAACCGCGCGAAGCCCCCTGCCGGCCTGGGCTCTCGTCGACGCTCAGTGACCAGCGTGTAGCCCGCCGAACTCACGGCTTTTGCAATCTGTTCCGTCAAATCCGGCATGGTGACCGAAACAGTAAGCGTGCCGGCGGCGTAATCAACGTAGCAATCGCTGACACCTTCCACACGGCCAACGGTCGCCTGGACTCTTTCGGCACAATCTATACAGTGTAGCCCCGCCACGGCAAATGATCGACTTGGCATTCTGATTACAACGTCCTTTCTCACGACTGTCCACAACAATGTTGCTGAGTGCGCTACCGTATTAGCCCAGCGCTTGCATCTCGAGCCTTGCTAGATGAAAAGTGAGACCGTCGAATCTCTCGCTTCCTGCACATAAGATCCCACGGCACCGTATTCGTCGATCCACTCCTCACGCAAATCCTCACGCTTGATGCCCATGATTTCCATGGTCATCTCACAAGCGATGATCTTGCCCCCCAGCTCTTTGAAATCCTCCATCAGCCTCTCCAACGAGACCACACTGGCTTTCTCCATGCGCTGCTTGATCATCTCCTTGCCGAGGCCGAGCATATGCATCTTGGAGAGCGGGCCTTTCTCCAGCCCATCCTTCTGCAACCGCTGAAGCCCCCAGAAGGTGAAGTAGATCGAAGCTTCCATCCCCATGGCCAGCGCCCCATTGGCGATAATTAGAGCGCTGTACACTTTGTCCATATCGCCGCTGTGCATGACTATAGTCACTCTATCCGCCATCAAACTTCCCTCCTAGGGGTTCCAGGATACCTTCCCAATCTATCCCTGATTCTTCCCATACCCAGTCTCCAATTACAGAGACAGGAACCGTTAACCAGCCTATCGCAGCACTAATCTCCATGACAAAAGTGGCGAGTCGCCTACTGGACTCGCCACTTCCGCCGAACGAACCTAGTGTCCACAACAGTGGCAACCCCCACCCTGAGTCTTGGCCTCGACGTACTTCTCAGGGTTCTTGTCGAATGCAACCTTGCACCCCTTGGCACAGAAGTGGTATGTCTCTCCCTTGTACTCCGAGGTCGCCGCTGCTGTCTGGGGATCTATCATCATCCCACAGACTAGATCCTTTACCTTTTCCATTGCTTGCCCTCCTCCATGAGTCTGTCCGGGGCCTGCTTCGCCGTCAGTTGAGCACCTTGGCGATCCTTTGGTCTGTCTTATCAGGGCCCTCTTGACAGCATCATATCACTTTCGAGTACGCCTGTCTGTGACTTTTGTCCCTTTCTAGAGTATCGTCTCCTACCCTTTGAACACCGGATGTTGCCGGATCCGTCGATGGCGTCGCAGTACGATGACATAGATCAACACTCAGCAACCACTGAGATGCCTCCGATTCTATCTCTCCGCTCGTCGCTCCTGATTCCCGCGTTGCATCTGGCTACCAGCACTTCTTCAGGTTTCACGGTAGCAGCTCGACGGGCCAATACATGGGGACCAAGATGATGGCAATTGCATAGATCAGCAGTGTCAGTAGCAACCCGACTTTGGGGAAATCTTTGAATCGGTAGCGGCCAGGCCCATAGACGAGCAGACAAGAGGGCTCGAGCGGGGTCAGGAAGGAGCAGCTCGCCGCCAGTGCGATCATCATCGCGAAACTGCGCGGGTTCAGCCCCAGTTGCCTGGCCATCTGTATGGCAATAGGCAGGACAACGACCGCCGCAGCCTGGTTTGACATTGGCTGCGTCAGCAGTACCGTCAGCGCAAAGAAACCCGTGAGCAACCAAATAGGCTGTGACTGCCCCACGGCCTTGATGATTTGCCCGGCAAGAAACTCTGCCGCGCCAGTAGTCTGCATCGCTGCGCCGAGACTCAGCATGGATGCAATCAGAATTATCGCCCTCCAACTGATCTGGCTATACGCCTCTTCCGGTGTGATGCAGCGCGTCACGAAGACCAGCAACGCTCCCAGTAGCATGGCGACGGACAAAGGGAGCAGATCAAACGTCGCGGCTGCCAGCACTCCAAGGAAGATCGCGAGAGCCAACGGAGCACGTTTCCTGTTCGGTCGCTCCTCCCCGACCGAAGCCAGGACACGGAAGGTATTCTGTCTCGCTAGTCCCTCTATCTTCCCACGGTTCCCCTGCAATACCAACACGTCACCCACTCGTAGGCGAATCCGACTCATCTTGCGCGTCAGTTTCGCGCCGTGCCGGTTGATCGCCAGGACTTGCAGCCCATAACGATCCCGAAAGCGCAGTCCGTTTAGCGTCCGCCCGATCAACGGTGAGCCCGGCATGAGAATCGCCTCGATCAAGCCGACGTCATCAGTCTGCAGACTGGCATCGGAAAGCTCGACGTCGGCTCTGATGTCAATACCCACTACCTCCTTTACCTGGAGGATGTTCTCCCTTCCACCTTCCACCAGCAATACGTCACCCTCCTCCAAAGAAGTGAGCGCATCCGGCACAATGTAGGGAGCATTACCCCGGACGATCCACAGCACGGTCAGGCCAAGGTCTCGTCCCAAACCAGCCTCGAGTAGCGTCTTCCCGACCAGGAACGACCGGGGGCGGATCAGTATCTCCGTAAGGTACAAGTCTACGCTGAAATCCTCGATCTGTTCAGCAGGAATACGGTCTGGCACCAGACGGCGGCCCAGAACAAGCATGTAGGCCACCCCCACAATGGCAATCGGCACGCCGACCGGCGCCAACTCAAACATTCCCATTCGTGGCAAGCCATACTCCACCATCAGCCCGCTGACGATGACATTGGTGGAGGTGCTCACCAGCGTGATGGAACTAGCGAGAATCGACGCAAAGGCCAGCGGCATCAGGAGCTTCGCCGCGCTGACCTTCGCACGTCGGGCTAACCCAATGACGATGGGGAGGAAGAATGCAGTCGCCGCTGTATTGCTCATGAACGCGCCCAGCGTCACGGCCGCGACCATCACCACAAGCAAAAGACGCTCTGTGTTGCCTTCGCCCCAGCGCTGAAGCGCCCGCCCAGCAAGACCGGTCACACCCGTGCGAGACAGCGCCTCCATGAGAATCAGGAGCCCCAGCATCATCACGACGACGTCGCTACCAAACCCGGCGAAGGCTTCTCTGGAGGGCAACAAACCCGTGAGGACCAAAAAGAGCAGGATACCGAGCGCAGTCACGTCTGCAGGAACCCTTTCCAATGAGAAAAGCACCACCGCAGCGAGCATGGTGCCCAGGAGAAGCAGGATTTCAGTGCTCATGGCCCTATTACCTCCCTCACACGAAGATAGCGGATCTCGTAGCAACCAGACTGCAGAGCGGCTTTGGGTACAGTACGGCTATGCTGTCCAAGGTTTGGCCTAGCTTATTCCCTCAAGTCATCTAGAACACCACGCAGAACCAGAGCGGACCCACGTAGTGCTTCTCTCTCCTGTTCATTCAGAAGCAGATGCAGCACACGATCCACTCCCCCGCGGTCAATCACCGCTGGTAGGCTGAAGTATACATCCTCGATGCCGTAATAGCCAGGCGCGAGGTTGGAAACGGCAAGGATCGTATGCTGATCTCGGAGGATACTCTCCACTATGCGGAGCAATCCCACAGCCACGGCATAGTAGGTCGAGCCCTTGCGCTGGATGATCTCGTAGGCCGCATCACGGGTCTGACGGAAAATACGATCTCGCGTCTCGGGAGAGAGCACAAATCCTCCGCCTTTGCAGTACTCAGCTAAACGCATCCCAGCCACGGTGGCCAAGCTCCAGACTGGCACCTCGCTATCGCCGTGCTCCCCGACGATGTGCGCATGCACGTTGCGAGGATCCACACCCAGGTGCTCTCCCAGCAAGTAGCGGAAACGGGCCGTATCAAGGACCGTGCCGGAGCCTATCACCCGCTGCGAAGGGAATCCCGACACTTTCCAGGTTACGTAGCTCAGCACGTCCACGGGGTTCGTAGCAACCAGCAAAATACCCGTCTGGTTATGCGCGGTAATACGCGGAATAATCGTCTGGAAAATCGCCGCGTTGCGCCTCACCAGATCGAGTCGCGTCTCCCCGGGCCGCTGGGCCGTTCCAGCAGAAATGACGATCACATCGGCTCCTGCGCAATCGGGATAGTCGCCCGCCCAGATGCGCGTGGTGTGGGAGAGCGGCATGGCGTGGTTGAGATCCATTGCCTCACCTTCGGCTCGCTTACGGTCGACGTCGATCAGTACGATTTCACCTACCAAACCACTGAGTAACAGCGCGTAGGCAAAGGTAGAGCCGACCCTGCCGGCACCGACCACGGCCACTTTGCGAGGGTGAGGCGCGTGATCAGACATATTGGTTCGATTCTCAGTCATATCCATATCTCCCGTCCTACCGACTACTCCCATCCAACATCCACCACGTTCCTGGGAGGATCAGACTGTTCTCTTCACTCCATGAGAGCAGAACCATACCCGTCTAGCTTATCAGCCAAGTGCCTTTCATTATAGATTGACAGTTATTTCGCGTCAACTCGAGAGATGATTTCTCCTTGCCCTGCGATGAGTGAGGGAAGAAGCACGAGTAAAGGGAGGGGGAGTAGGCTTGGTCCAGCTGAGCCTGAGGTCAGCCAACCAATGTCACCTGGGGCTGAGTGACCCGCTGAAAAAGCCACACCCCGCCGAAAATCAACAGGGCCAGAAGCCTTAAAGGGAAGAGGAGGCTGAACAAAGAGAAGAGCCAGCCGGCTTAGTTCAGCTTGCCCGCTGCCTCAAGTCGCCCGTGCTCCACGAGCATTCAACGGTCCATGACTACGAGAAGCCCCGCCGCCTTCGCTTGCTGAGCCGCCTTCTCGTGGACGACCCCCTCCTGCATCCACACCGCTCGCGCCCCCACAGCGATTGCCGCCTCCACGATAGGCGGCACATGCTCGGAACGGCGGAAGATGTCCACCACGTCCACTGTCTCAGGGATAGAAGTCAGGTCGGGATAGCTCCGCTCGCCCAACACCTCCTCAACGGTGGGGTTGACGGGGATGATCCGGTAGCCCTGAGCTTGCAGGTAGCGGGCCACGCTGTGGCTGGGCCGCTCCGGCCGGGGTGAGAGCCCCACCACAGCTATCGTCCGGCTCTCCTTCAGAATCTTCTCCATGTCCTCGTTCATAACTTCGCCTCCTCCGTGTTGAGTATGCGGGCCACCCGCGACAGGGGATGACCCTTAGCCCAAATGTCCAATGGACTCATCCGCGATACACTTCTCGGAACTCAAAGGCCACCCTCAACCAGAACCACCGTCCGTCTCTGTCGGCGACCGAGCACTCCCATGAGGATGAAGTACACACCGTAGGCCACTACCTCCAACAGCGACGGATTGCCGTTATAGCCAAAGAGCGCCTTGAGAAACATGCCCAGCCCCACACGCTCGCTGAGAATATGGTTCACATCCCAGACATGTTCCACAATGACAGATAGCACTCCCGCCTCTTGGAGTTCGTGCACTCCGCCAGCCACCAGGCCAGCAGCAAACAAGATCAGCAGCACTCCGGTCACGCGAAAGAAGGCACTCACGTTGAGCCGATTGCCCACAGCAAATGTGAGCCAACCCAGCACGGCAGCCACCATCAGCCCCACAATGCCACCGATCAGGACTTGGGCAGAGGTCGCACCCGACGTGGCCGCTGTCAGGAAAAGAACCGTCTCTATTCCCTCCCGCACCACGGCTACGAAACCCAGACCGAACAAAGCCCACGTATTGCCGGTAGTTACAGCCTGGTGCACATCCGATTCAAGCTCCGCTTGAATCTGCTGGCCCTGGGCCTGCATCCAGAAGATCATCCAGGTCAGCACACCCGCAGCCAACAACATCATGACGCCCTCAAAGGCTTCTTCGCCGCGTCCCTTCAGGGTCACCCCAAACGACTTGAGAGCCAGTGCAGCGACAATGCTCACGATCACAGCCGAAAGTATGCCTGCCCACACCGGCTTACTGCGATCTGCTCGTCCCAGCTTGCGCAAGGTGCTCAGGACGATGCCAACGACAAGCGCGGCTTCCAGTCCCTCTCGCAACGTGATCAACGCTGAAACGAACATATTGATTGTCCTTTCTACAGTACCGGTCAGATAGATGCATCACCGCTGCGTCGGCTGAATATCTACCCGCCGCAGTAGATTGGCATTGGTTACCACGGTGATAGAACTCATCGCCATGGCGATTTCCGCCAGCACCGGGTGCATCAGCCCGAGAATGGCCAGTGGGATCATGACCACATTGTAGAAGAAAGCCCAGAACAGCCCCTGCACCACCTTGCTGAACGTCGCCCGCGAGAGCTTCACCGCACTGACCACCCCGGAGAGGTCCCCGCGCACCAGAGTGATGTCAGCGGCCTCGATGGCGATGTCCGTCCCGGTCCCGATGGCTATGCCGATGTCGGCCTGCGTGAGCGCCGGAGCGTCGTTGATGCCATCGCCGACCATTGCCACCAACTCTCCTCGTCTCCTGGTTCCTTCGACTGGCTCAGGATGCGATCCTTCGGCTCGTCTCGATGCAGCATCAAGTTCCTCCTGCAAACGCTTGATCTCGTCTAGCTTCTCTCCAGGCAACACCTCGGCGAGCACTTCGTCTATTCCAACTTGCTTGGCGATGGCCTGGGCCGTACGTTGATTGTCCCCTGTGAGCATGACGGTACGCAGCCCCAATGATTTCAGTTCGCGAACAGCAGCCACAGAGTCATCCTTAAGCGTATCAGCCACAGCCACCACGCCCATCAATTCTCCCCCGACCGCGACCAACATCGTCGTCTTACCCTCGTTTTGCAGGCGACGCATGTCGTCCTCCAACGTCGAAATGGATATGCCCTGCGCCGCCATCAACATATGGCTACCCACCAACACAACTCTGCCATCCACAACTCCGCGCACGCCCTTGCCTCGTAATGCCCCAAAGTCACGCAACTCGCCCAGGGGTAGGTCTAGCTCCTCAGCCCGGCGCACAATCGCCTTGCCGAGGGGATGCTCGCTCCCCATTTCCACTGAGGCCGTCCAGCGGAGCAGATCTTCCCGTGAGCTCTCAGAGCCAGGGGATAGGATCTGATCCGTCACTCCAGGTTCCCCTTTGGTAAGCGTGCCAGTCTTGTCAAACACCACCACCCGCACATCGCGCATGGCTTGAATAGCCTCGCCAGAACGGATCAGGATACCGTTCTCGGCCCCGATGCCACTACCGACCATCAACGCCGTGGGTGTAGCGAGTCCCAGGGCACAAGGACAGGCAATGACCAACACGGAGATAGTGGTGATCATGGCCAGCGTGAAACGTCCCAGGTCCGGATTGACCCAGGGCAGGAAACCACTGGCCCACTCAGTGACAGGCAGCAGGGCACCTGGGAACAGAAACCAGGCCAGGAAAGTGAGCACCGCAATACCGACGACAATGGGCACAAAGACGGCCGTCACCCGGTCGGCAAATGCCTGGATGGGCACCTTGGTGCCCTGAGCCTCTTCGACCAAGCGCACCACCTGCGCCAAGAATGTGTCCTTCCCCACGCGTGTGGCCCGCACTTTGAGCAGCCCATCCTGGTTAACCGTGGCCCCGATCACCTCGTCACCGGGCCTTCGTGTGACCGGCATGGATTCGCCCGTGGCCATAGACTCGTCCACGGTGCTCTCCCCCTCAACGACCACTCCGTCAGTGGGTATCTTCTCGCCCGGACGGATAATCATCACATCGCCTGCGTTGACCTGGTCGATATGAACCTCACGCTCGCTTCCATCCACCAGGATGCGGGCGGTCTTCGCCCCCATTTCCAAGAGCTTCCGAATCGCCTGAGACGCACGTCCCTTGGCACTCGCCTCCACGTAGCGTCCGGTCAAGTGGAAAGCCATAATCATGGCCGAAACGCCTGCATAGGAAGGTAGCGGCGCGAAGAAGGTGGCCACACCACTAAGGAAAGACGCCCCCGTGCCCAGTGCGATAAGCGCGTCCATGTTGGGCAAGCCATGAATAGACGACTTGTAAGCCGAGACGTATACATGCCGCCCGACCCAGAAAAGCACCGGCGCGGCCAGCAACAACATTCCCAACTTGAAAACGGTGGGGCTAGGCCAGGCTACGCCTGCCAACATCTCCGGCAACATCCACAAGGTGATAGGACCGGTGAAAAGCCAGGCCAACAGCATATGCCTCCGGGCAACCTGCATCTTACGCACCTCTCGTGAGAGATCTTCCTCCGCCTGCTCGTCGGCAGTTGGCAACACCTCGTAGCCCACATCAGCCACGGCCCGCCGGAAATCGGCCAGCCCGGTTACTGTAGGAACGTACACAACGGTAGCCTTCTCGGTGGCCAGGTTGACACTAACGCTCAACACGCCGGGCATCTCCACCAGTGCTTTCTCAACGTGAGCCACGCAACTGGCACAAGTCATCCCCTCGATGGGCAAGCCCTCCGTTTTGGTAGCAACATCGTAGCCCACGTCTCGTACAGCATCCACCAGATCATACGGAGTGACCCTTTGAGAATCCAACTCAACACTTGCCTTCTCGGTCGCAAGATTGATGTTGACCTGGGTCACTCCCTCCAAGTTGCGCAAGGCTCCCTCCACATGTGCCACACAACTGGCGCAGGTCATCCCTTCAATAGGCAGCGCTATCCTCCCGCGTTTCTCTTCCACATCTATCGAGGCATCTTCGGCCTCAACCTCTATCGATTTCTCAGCAGTCATCTTCAACCACTTTCCACAGGGAATCTACCCTGGTCTGGACTTCATCTCGAATACGACGGACCTCATCTATGATCCGACCTTTGGGATCGTCAAGACTCCACTCCAGCGTCTGCACAGAGACAGCCGGGCATATTCCTTCTACACCACATCCCATAGTGACTATCCGAAGGGCGCTGTCCACCATATCCTGAGTCATCAACTTCGGCTTTTCAGCGCTGATATCAATCCCGACCTCACGCATCACCTGGACCACGTCTGGGTTGACACACTCATCGGGCGTAGTGCCTGCCGATAGGCCCACCATCCTGCCTTTCGCAATGCGATCAAAAAAGGCCCTGGCCATCTGGCTCCGGCCCGAGTTATGCACACAGATAAACGATACATAAGGCGTCCTCATATGAGATGTCCTCATTTGAGACGTCCTCTGCGCTTCCACGGACCCCCCTATGTCTGGATACAAATGGTCCAGTCCTCATCAGTCCCTTCAACTCCCAGCAACTTCAGCCTCAACGCTTCCACTGCCATGGGGATCTCTTTCCTTGACGCCGGGTGGGTGCCACACACTTCGATCACGTCCCCGGGAGATGCCCTCCGCACCGCCTTGCGCACCTCTACCAACGGCACAGGACACGTCTCGCCTCGGCAGTCAACCTTGATCACAGCCATATTCTGTCTCCTTGATAAGTGCAGTCATTGTTGTCATGGATGTCATTGACAGGACCTACGCAGTTGAGGTACCCAGCACTTGAAACACTCCCTTGAGAAGCGAAAACCAGTGTTTTAAACGTCTGCCCAGAGCCTTGATGCACCTACTCCCAATTGCTGGGTACCTTCCGACAACAAACTGCATAACTCATGTCATTGAGGTCTGTTCACTCCGTGAACTCTACTTCCACCTTGTCAACATCCCACAATGGCTCTATCTTCTCCACGATTTCCTCACGGATGTTAGTGGCAAACTGGTGATTAGAAGGCAAATCCACCACTACTCTCACGATCCCATCCTGCAGTTCTATGTCATTCTCACTAACCAGCTTGGTGCGTATCACGTCTAGTCCGGTCAATGGGTTCATCACACGCTTCAAACGCTTGCGCACCACCTCTATCGTTGTTGGTACCCACTCCTTGATGAGTCCATGGCGCTCCTCGTAGTTTTGTATGGCCGCCCGCAGGCCATCGACAGCTAGCACAGAGCAGTGTGTCTTTATGGGCGGAAGCCCACCCAGCGCCTCCGAGGCTTGCTTCCAGGAGATCTCCCTCGCCTCCTCGATGGTCTTGCCCTTGGCCATCTCAGTAATAATCGAGCCAGTCGCGATGTTGGATGCGCAGCCATAGGATTCGAACTTGATGTCAGCTATGCGGTGGCTTTCCGGATCCACTTTCAGATAAACCGCTACCATGTCTCCGCAGGCCGGGCTACCCTCAATGGCCTTTCCATCGTGATCCTCGATCTCTCCCACGTTACGCGGGTGCTTGAAATGCTCCATTACGATCTCACTATAAGCTATTGGCATTATACTTACTCCTTCCCCAACGGGCTGATAGCCCGCAGTTTCTCGATTACTTCCGCGATAGCATCAGCTACGGCATCCACATCCCCGGCCTTGTTGAAGCGCCCAAAGGTGAAGCGAACCGAACCGTGCGCTCGCTCGTGATTACCACCTATGCCCATCATGACGTGACTGGCCTCCAGCGAGCGACTGAAGCAAGCCGAACCGGTACTGACGGCAAAACCGAGCATATCCAGATGCAGCAGTATGGATTCACCCTCGACGAAGCGGAACGACACGTTGGCATTGTGGGGCAGCCGCAGTGTGGGATGGCCATTGAGGCGCGAGTGAGGAATATGTAACAGCCGTTTGATCAGCCGGTCGCGCATCTCCCTGAGACGCTCTGTCTCTTCCTGCGTCACCAGTTCCACTGCTTTGGCATACCCGACGGCACTAGAGATGTTCTCCGTACCAGCTCGCCGATTGGCCTCCTGGAAACCGCCATCCATCCATTTGATCAATGGAGTGCCCTTCCGCACATACAGCCCCCCCACCCCCTTGGGACCGTGGATCAGGTGCGCCGTTACTGTCACCAGATCAACTGGTACCTCCCGCACGTCCAGTGGCACACGGGGGAAACTGTGGGTGGCGTCAGTATGGAACAAAACGCCGCTGTCACGGCAAACCTGCCCAATCGCGGCCAAGTCTTGCAGCGTCCCTATCTCTTGATTGGCTGCCTGGATGGATACCAGAATGGTCTCCGAGATGATGGCATCACGTAGCTTGTCCAGATCTACGAGACCATGCTCGTCCACCTCAAGATAAGTGACCCGGAAGCCCTGCTTCTCCAAGGCCCGTGCGCTGTACAGCACAGGGAAGTCCTCTATCCGGGTCGTGATGATATGTCTTCCCTTCTTCTCTGCCAGCGCGAGGGCAACTCCCTTGAGCGCCATGTTGCTCGATTCTGTGCTGCCTGAGGTGAAAACGAGCTCCTCGAGTGTTGCTCCCAACTTCCCTGCGATCGTTGCCCTGGCAGCATCCAGCGCATCCCGGGCTTCAATACCCGGCGTGTAGCCGAACTGAGACGTGGCGACGGCGTAGGTATCGAACAGGTAGGGCCTCATAGCCTCCAATACCCGCTCGTCCAGTCGCGTCGCGGCACTGTTGTCCAGATAAATGACATCCTGAGACATGTCTTTTCATTCCCTTCCCGTATCCATGACGATGTGAAATGCAACCGTGATCGCGCCCGTAGGGCATACCTCCTCGCACAAGCAACAGCAGTCCGAATTCGCTGCACAAGTCTGGTGCTGGAGGCAAACCTCTGGCTGGGTGAAGATTGGTCCCCGTTCCCCCAGTTCTATGGCGTGGCAGGCACATGCTTCCACGCACAGCCCGCATAGTGTGCACCGGGACTCGTCAACCTGTGGCAATACTAGCGTGGCATCCATTACCCATCTCCTGATACTAACAAATGACTGCTTCCAATATACTACGGAAGCAGTCGCTTGTCAGTGACTAAAGTCTCTTGTTCCTGCAATTTGTACCGCTCGTTTTCGTCAATAGGCTACCCTGGGAAACGCATCGCTAGCCTGTCCTTCACTTCCAGATGAGCGGCAGATAGACGTAAGGTCTGTTCGTGGCTGTCGGCGTCACGGTTGCGCCACTGGGGGTAACGGTCGGTGTCGGAGTCCT
>Ga0075114_10001162_pt1 | contig 14569 bp, 11 predicted proteins | sample AntAceMetag02UKM_FD_69784 | JGI IMG/M metagenome (GOLD analysis project Ga0075114, IMG submission 69784) | Saline lake microbial communities from Ace Lake, Antarctica - Antarctic Ace Lake Metagenome 02UKM | ecosystem: Environmental > Aquatic > Non-marine Saline and Alkaline > Saline | place... | reverse complement strand
TCCAGGCTCCTGGATTGTGGCTGGCGGTGATCACCACGGCACCACCAGCGCGCCGATCCAGGATACTGTACGATATGGCCGGAGTAGGCGCAGCTTCTTCGCAGAGATATACGGGGATTCCATTGCCCGCCACGACCTCAGCCACCGCATCGGCAAAGTCCTCCGACGCGAACCGGGTATCATACCCGACTGTCAGTCCAGACTGCCCCATCCCCTGATCCAGCAAGTACTGGGCCACTGCCTGAGCACATATTCGCACGTTATGAAAAGTAAAATCCTCAGCTATGACAGCACGCCAGCCATCAGTACCGAACTTGATTTTCGTCAACGGACGACACCTCTCACAGGATCACATTCTATTATCTCGCTGCAGCGTCTCCAGGTCCGCATCTACCATCATGCGCACCAATTCCTCGAAACTGACCGCGGGTTCCCATCCCAGGACTGATTTGGCCTTGCTGGCATCCCCAATCAACTGATCCACCTCCGCTGGACGCATAAAGGCTTGGTCCTGTACCACGTAATCCCTATAGTCCAGACCCACGTGGGCGAAGGCCACGTCACACAGCTTGCGAACGGAGTGAGTAGTCCCCGTCGCGATGACATACGTATCAGGCTTCTCCTCCTGGAGCATCATCCACATGGCCCGGACATAGTCGCCGGCGTATCCCCAATCCCGCTCGGATTCCAGGTTGCCCAGGCGCAATTCTTTCGCCATCCCTAACTTGATCATCGCCACGCCGTGACTTACTTTACGTGTTACGAACTCCAGGCCTCGCCGAGGGGACTCGTGGTTGAACAGGATACCAGAGACCGTAAACATGTCGTAGCTCTCCCGGTAGTTGATTGTGATCCAGTGCCCGTAGACCTTCGCCACGCCGTACGGGCTACGAGGGTAGAAGGGCGTCTTGTCACTCTGCGGGACTTCCTGCACCTTACCAAACATCTCGCTACTGGATGCCTGATAGAACTTGATGCTGGGATCGACAAAGCGCATGGCCTCCAGAACCCGGGTCACTCCCAGAGCGGTGAACTCGCCAGTCAAAACGGGCTGCTTCCACGACGCCGGAACGAAGGACTGCGCAGCCAGGTTGTACACCTCTTGCGGGCGATGCTCGCGCAGTATGTCTATAATCGAAGCCTGGTCCAGTAAGTCGCCTGAAACCAGAGTAATGCGATCCTGAATGTGCTTTATCCGCTGGTAGTTCAGGAGGCTGGTCCGCCTTACCATCCCTATTACCTCATAGCCCTGCTCCAGCAGAAACTCCGCCAGGTACGAACCATCCTGCCCGGTGATTCCCGTAATCAAAGCCTTCTTCGCCATTGTTTCCCTCCTGAATAACAAGGTCTGAGCTTCCAACACCCCCAGGAACCCAGATCCATCTACTCGTCAAACATCAGGTACGGTGCGCGCAACTGCTCTATGTCCGGTCCTCTCTCACCCTTGCGCGCCAGTAGTCCAGCACGTCTTTCAGTGTCTGCCGCAGGGGAATGCGGGGCTCCCATCCGGTGCGCTCTCTGAATCGGCTGGCATCGCACACCACGGTTGGAACGTCAGAAGGCCGCATACGCGCTTGGTCGGACTCTACTTGAATAGAAACCTCGCTCATCTCAAGCAGGATGTCCAAGATCTCTCGCATTGAGTGGGCTTTTCCACTCCCCAGATTGTACACTTCCCCTGGCTCCCCGCGCTTTAGGGCCAGATAGTACCCACGGACGATATCCCGGACGTCGCTAAAGTCTCTCTCCGCCGACAGGTTCCCCACCTGCATTACAGACTCTCGCAGGCCCGCTTCCGCCTGAGCGATTTGCTGGGCGAAATCCGGCACCACGAACCCAGGTCGCTGGCGAGGCCCTATGTGGTTGAATGGACGCAAACGCACCACCCCCAACCCATAGCTGAGATGGTATTGATACCCCAGGTAATCTTGGGTGATCTTGCTGACCGCGTATGGACTGGCTGGACGTAGGGGATTGTCCTCGCCCACCGGAAGTTCCTCGGGCTTGACGAGGCCATACTCGTCACTGGAACCGATAATCAGAACCCTCGGCCAAGGCTCCAGTTGAAGGGCGGCCTCAAGCACATTCAACTGAGCCACCATGTTGTTCGTCAGTGTCTCTACCGGACGAGACCAAGACGAGGAAACGGCTGCCAGAGCAGCCAGATGATAGATCTCATCTGGGTGAGTTTCCTTCACCAGCCGAGCGGTCTCCTCGCCATCGCGAATATCACACGCAAAGACCTGTACACCTTTGCAGATTGGAGAGCCATCGTCCAGACATTCCCCACTGAGGGAAAGGCCACAGACTTCCGTGCCCTCCTGTTTCATCAGGTACTCAGTCAGATGACTACCCGCGAAGCCCGTAATGCCAGTTATCAGTGCTCTCAAGAGCCCCTACCTCCTGTAAAGTCGATCGCCTCGGGACTAGGGCGGAATAGTATCTCCCCAGACGACGGGCATATTATAGGGGATTTCGGGTATCAAGTAAAGTATAGTGGCAGAGGTGGTTTCAAGCGCTTGTTGTCCTAACAACTCTGATCAGCTCAGTCTCCGGCGTCACAGAGGATGAAACCATCGCCTCCCCTTGACAACGCAATCCCTCGGTGGCATACTCTCTTCGAAACCCTCGGAAGACGAGGTAGACCTTAGCACATCTAGGAGAAGGACTATGAAGCTATCCCCCACGCAACTAAGCTCTCTGAGATAGCTTCCCGGCCTCCACTGTGAGAATGGCAGGTGCCTGTACACTGCTTCTTGGACAGATCCTCTCTCTGCAGTTGCTTCAAACCAGGTATTGCGCTTGGAGCCGTTGCCTTCCCTCAGACACAAGCGTGATTGCCTTGTGGCAGCAAGCGCCGGGTTGGGTGTTCCTCAACCATCACACGCGAGGGCCGGGGGGAGAGCCAATGGAGGTAGGGGCATGCGTCTGGTACGGATGATCGTCGTCTCCCACTCCCACTGGGACCGGGAATGGTACCTGAGTTTCCAACAGTTCCGCGCCAGGCTCGTGGAGATGATGGATACTCTGCTGGCTCTACTGGAAAGGGAGCCTCGCTTCGTCTCCTTCACCCTGGACGGCCAGACTATTCCCTTGGAAGACTACCTAGAAGTCAGGCCAGAGAAACGGGCTGAGATCCGAGAACGGGTACGTGAGGGAAGATTGCTCGTCGGCCCCTGGTACACCTCTCCCGACGAGTTCCTCATCTCTGCCGAGGCGCTGATCCGCAACCTGCTGCTTGGACATCGGATAGCCGCCGAATTCGGTGAGGTGATGAAGGTAGGCTATCTTCCAGACTCCTTCGGCCAGATGGCTCAATTGCCCCAGATCCTGCGAGGTTTCGGGATCAGAGCCGCCGTCTTCTGGCGTGGTGCCGGCGACGAGCCGAACCGAACTGAGTTCCACTGGAGGGCCCCCGACGGCACCACTGTGCTGGCCGTGCACCTGCCTCAAGGCTACGGCAATCCTGCCGATCTGCCTCTCCAAAGTGAAGCCCTGATCGAGCGCTTGGCCGGACTGCGGAAGCAACCAGCCACAGGCGCAACAACAGATCATCTCCTCCTGATGAATGGTGGCGATCAGAAGTATCCCCAAGAGGACCTTCCGCAAGTTCTGGCTCTAGCCAACGATGCCCTGGAACACGCAGCATTGGCACAAGGCACCTTGCTGGACTACATCGCGGCCGTCGAGAAAACAGATTTGCCGCTCCCCATAATCCAGGGGGATTTGCGCAGCGCTAAGTATGCCTATCTCCTACCTGGCACTCTCTCCTCTCGTATGCCGCTCAAGCAAAGCAACGCAGCCGCCCAGACCCTGCTGGAGAAATGGGCAGAACCCTTCAGCGCCTGGGCCGGGCTACTAGGGCATCCTTACCCACAAGGCCTGTTACGGCAGGCGTGGAAGTACGTTCTCCAGAACCAAGCCCATGACTCAATCTGCGGCTGCATCATTGACGCTGTACAGAGGGACATGAAAGTGCGCTTTGCCTGGGCAGAGGAAATCGGGAAGGAAGCTACCAGGCAAAGCCTACAGTCGATTGCAGGTAGCATTGACACAACATCCCGGCTGAGTGTCTCGCCTGAACTCGCCAAGAGCTCACCAAAGCTTATGTCCACGGACACGTTGATTCCTGTCATCGTCTTCAATCCCTCTACTATATCACGCAGCGACGCGGTAGCCGTCTCCTTCCAGCCACTCGCTAGCCTTGAAGAAAGGGCTTTCATCATCGCCGATGGTGAAGGGCTTTCGAAACCTTACGAATTGCTGAGCGGCAAACCACAGGAGATACTCTCCGCCGATGCTTCTCGGGCCGAGTTTGCCGAGTTCATGCAGATGATCGAGGGTGGAGAGGTATTCGATCTACGAATCACATCGTTGGAACTGGCTCCACTGGGGCCAGAAACAGTGCGCGTCACCGCCACTCTAGTCAAGAAGGAGAGTGCGCTGGAAGTTGACTTCAGGGTCATCAAGCAGCACATCCATACCATCCTCGAAGACAAGGCTTGGATGCGCTTTTCTGTCAAGGCCTACTTCGCTCCGCAAGTACAGCTCTCTTTCCTCGCCGAAGATATCCCAGCGTGCGGCTACAAAACTTACTGGGTGATAAGCGGCGGACAATGCCAAAGCGAGAGCAACTCAGGACGAGTAACTTCGGATTCGCCGTTTGCCATTAGCAACGAGTTCTACACGGTGGAAGCAAATCCAACTGATGGCACTCTGACTATCACTGACAGGAACAGTGGACTGGTCTATGATGGCTGCAACCACTTCGTAGACGATGGAGAAGCAGGAGATCTGTATTGGCACGAGTCTCCCAGTAGCGATGAGGTAGTGGGCAACCCGGAGGAAGCCCCTCGGATAACCGTCGAGAAAGGTCCGCTGGGCGCCACTTTGCGCGTGGAAATGGAATACTCTCTTCCCATCGGGATCACTGAAGACCGACAAGCAAGGAGCGAAGACCGAGTCAGTTGCCCCATAGTCAGCAGGATACGTCTCTGCTCCCACACACGGCGCATTGATATCTACACCGAGGTTGTGAACCAAGCCAACAACCATCGCCTGCGAGTACATTTTCCCACCCCTATCGCAACTGAGCACTCTTGCGCCGAGGGAGCCTTTGGGACGGTAAAACGGTCAGTGGAGATCCCATCAGGCGAGGGATGGGTTGAGCGACCGGTAGGCACTCACCCCCAAGGCTCATTCGTCGTGGCCAGCGATAGAAAGAACGGACTGATGATCATCAACCGCGGGCTGCCCGAGTACGAGTTTCTTCGCGAAAAAGAGGGCGTGACTGTGGCCCTGACACTACTACGCTGCGCGGACCGTCTCTCGCCGGGTGCAGAGGTGCTTACTCCGTTAGCCCAGTGCCGAGGACGGACGATCTTCGAGTACGCCCTGCTACCTCACAGCGGCGACTGGCAGGAGGCGAATCTCTATCACGGGGCCCTCGCCTTCAATGCGCCCCTCCAGGCTCTGGTGACCGACTCTCACACGGGGGCACTACCCAGGGAGCTAGCCTTCGCTGCGGTGGAACCACCGAGCCTGGTAGTCAGTGCAATCAAAGCAGCGGTAGCAGGTGACGGCCTTATCCTCAGGCTCTACAATCCAACTCCTCAAGAGGTGGAAGCCACGGTGCATATCTGGCGACCCTTCGTTGCGGCAGAGCTGGTTAGGATGGACGAGCAAAGCATCGCGCCCATATCGCATCGGCCCGACGGTGCGGTAATCATCTCAGTGACTCCGAACAGGGCAGAAACCGTAAGATTCTCTTTCGAGGAGGGGTGAGCATGCTTGAGCGTATTGAGTATGCCATTGGTTTCGCAAGTGATGGCGACTTTCACCTATCCGAGGCGAGCTGATGGACAGTCGACAACGAGTGCTGACAACCCTACGTCACCAAGAGCCAGATCGTGTGCCGATTGACCTGGGTGGCATGCGATCCACCGGCATCACCGCAATCGCCTACAATCGCCTCAAAGTGTACCTGGGCATGAACGGCCAACCAGCGTGCGTCTTCGATATCATGCAGCAACTGGCCGAGCCAGAGCAAGCCATTCTCCAGCGCTTCGGCGTGGACGTCATAGCGCTCAACCGCGTGGAGCTGGACTGGGGCATCCACAATTGGAACTGGAAGCCCTGGACACTACCCGATGGCTCCCCGGCCCTGGTATCAACCGAGTTTGTTCCCCTACGTGATGAAGACGGCAACTGGCTGGTTGTGGATGAAAAGGGAACAGAGCTGGCTCGCATGCCCGCGGGCAGTTACTACTTCGACTCCGTGCACGCCCCGCTGGCCAATGCCGAGACGGTGGAGGAGATCGAAGCCTACCAGCCACCTCTCATCTCTAATGAAGAACTGGACTTCCTGCGCCACCGCGCCCGCGACCTCCATGAGACGACCGACTACGCCATCATGGGCGGCTTCGGGGGCAACATCCTGGAGAGCGGGCAGGGCCTACGTGGTTGGGGGACGTTCATGATGGACCTGGCTCTGCGTCCTCAATTGGCCCAGGCTCTGATGACTCGATTAGCCGATGCCTGGCTGGCCAATCTAGCGCGCTACCTGGAGGCCATGGGGGAGTACATCCAGATCATCCAGATGGGCGATGACCTGGGCACCCAACAGGGGCCGCAGCTCTCCCCAACCATGTATCGTCGTCTGATTTGGCCCCACCACCGTCGCATCTACCAGTATGTGAAAGCGCACACGGATCTGGCCGTTTTCCTACACAGTTGCGGGTCCATCTACGACCTGATTCCAGACCTAATCGCAGCGGGGGTAGATATCCTCAACCCGGTGCAGACCTCAGCATCCAAAATGGACCCAGCGACTCTCAAGCGTGAATTCGGCGCGCAACTGGTCTTCTGGGGCGGCGGTTGCGACACCCAGCACGTGCTTCCTCGCGCCAGGCCTGAACAAGTGCGGGAACACGTCCGCGAGCGCATCCGCCTCTTTGCCTCCGGCGGCGGCTTCGTCTTCACGCCGGTGCACAACATCCAACCTGATGCGCCTCCCGAGAACATAGTGGCCATGTTCGACGCTGCCCGCGAGTTCGGCATGTATCCCATTCGGTAGCGCTGGCCGCTTCGCCTTTCCCTGATACACAATACTCAGCCCAATGTGCTCCCGAAATATCAGGCCATCGCAAGGATGGCCTGATGTCTCTTCCGGCAACACACAGCGAGTGCTTTTCAAGCAAACACCGCGCAATCAGTTGCTCATAGACCTGCTGCGCGTCGCAGTGCATCCGCCCGGTCAGTCCTCTCCCAGGGCGCATCTATGTCGTCTCGACCAAAGTGTCCATAGACCGCCGTGGGCCGGTAAATCGGACGGCGCAAGTCAAGGTCGCGAATGATGGCCCCTGGACGCAGATCGAAGTGCTCCTCGATCAACCGGATGATTCTCTCAGGAGCTATCTTCTCCGTGCCAAAGGTCTCGACGCAGAGAGAAACCGGGCGAGCCACGCCAATGGCATAGGCCACCTGTATCTCGATGCGGTCGGCCAGACCTGCTGCAACCACGTTCTTGGCCACCCACCGGACAGCATAGGCACCGGAGCGATCCACCTTCGTGGGGTCTTTGCCAGAGAAACAGCCTCCCCCGTGGCCAGCCATAGAGCCATACGTATCCACCATGATCTTGCGGCCTGTCATGCCCGAATCACCCATAGGTCCTCCGATCACGAAACGTCCCGTGGCGTTGATCAGGTAACGAGGGCTGTCCTCCAGCAATTCTGCGGGAACCACCGGCTTAATGACCTGCTCGATGAGATCCGCTTCTATCTCCGCGTGAGTGGCGTGAGGATCGTGCTGAGCCGCCAGCACTACTGTATCCACGCTGACAGGACGTCCCTTCTCATACACCACCGTTACCTGAGACTTCCCATCGGGACGCAGATACGGCAAGGAGCCTTCCTTGCGAACGAACGCCAATCTCTTAGCCAGCTTATGCGCCAAGATAATGGGAAGGGGCATCAGCTCCGGGGTCTCTCGACAGGCGAATCCGATCATCATGCCCTGATCACCTGCGCCGACCTTCTCGATATCTGCGTCCGTCATCTCACCATGTTTGGCTTCTAGGGCCTTGTTCACCCCCAGAGCGATATCGGCCGACTGCTCCTTGATGGACGTGATCACGCCACAAGTCTGGCCATCGAAACCATATTTGGCACGCGTATAGCCCACGTGCAAGACCATGTCACGGATGACAGTGGGCATATCCACGTAGCAACTGGTGGTAATCTCCCCCACGACCACAACCAGCCCCGTGGTCACGGTCGTCTCGCAGGCAACCCGCGCCATGGGATCTTCCGCGATGATCGCATCCAGAACTGCATCAGATATCTGATCGCAGAGCTTGTCCGGATGGCCCTCTGTGACTGACTCGGACGTGAAGAGAAACCTGGGCGAACTCATGAAATTGGCAACCATTGTCTACTTCTATTCTCCTTTCCAGCGGATACACCTTCGTCGGTCCCCGCAATGGTACTTGTCTGGTAGCTGCCCACATCTCACCGTGGATCCCGCTGTGACCACAGAGACGATCAAGAAGACCTTCTCTGTGCTTTTCGTCCTCGGCGGAGAAGCTGGATAGTAGCGCTTGCCACTGCACTGTGACTTATGGGCAATCACCCGTACTAGGCGCACCATCAGACTGATAACACTGGCACAACATGCATATGGCTTCTGATGATGCTACGTTCCAGATTTCCACGAAACCAGATACTCGCGCTGTTCGTCTGTCAACGTGTCAATCTCAATGCCCATAGCATCCAGCTTCAGCCGGGAGACCTGTCGGTCGATCTCCTGGGGCACGGGATAGACTCTCTTCTCGAGATCGCCCCCCTGTCGCACCATCCACTCCACACAGAGTGCCTGATTGGCGAAGGACATATCCATAACAGAAGCAGGATGTCCCTCGGCTGCAGCAAGATTCACCAATCGGCCTTCCGCCAGGAGCGAGATGCGACGACCATCGGAAAGCGTGTACTGGTCCACCGAGGGACGAACTTGCTTCTTTGCGACAGACATCTCCTCGAGCGCGGGAATATTGATCTCCACGTTGAAATGACCCGAGTTGGCCATGATGGCTCCATCCTTCATCGCCTCGAAATGATAGGCATCAATGACGCTCTTATCTCCCGTGGAGGTAATGAAGATGTCCCCGATCCGCGCCGCTTCTAGCATGGGCATCACTCGATACCCATCCATGACCGCCTCCAGGGCTCGCAAGGAATCTACCTCAGTAACGATCACATTGCCTCCCAGGCCCTTCGCACGCATGGCGATACCACGAGAGCACCAACCATAGCCACCCACGACGACCGTCTTGCCGGCGATGAGCACATTGGTCGCACGAATCACGCCGTCCAGAGTACTCTGCCCCGTGCCATAACGATTGTCGAAGAGGTGCTTGGTGTCAGCGTCGTTAACTGCAACGATGGGGTACTCCAGGGCGCCATCCGCTTCCATGGCCCGAAGACGAATGACTCCCGTCGTGGTTTCCTCGGTCCCACCGACCACGTTCTGGATGAGTTCCGCCCGTTCCCGGTGAAGAGTCGAGACCAGATCGGCGCCATCATCCATAGTGATATGTGGTTCGTGATCGAGAGCAGCCTGAATGTGCTGGTAGTACCTTTCGTTGTCCTCTCCTTTGACTCCGAAGACGGCAACGCCCAGGTCCGCCACAATCGCAGCGGTCACGTCGTCCTGGGTTGAGAGAGGATTAGATGCACAAAGGACAACGTCAGCACCGCCTACCTGCAAGGTGGCAACCAAATTCGCGGTCTCTGTTGTGATGTGCAGACAAGCCGCGATGCGAACCCCATCCAGCGGGCGCTCTTTGACAAATCGAGCCCTGATCTTGCGCAAAACGGGCATCTCCTGCTCTGCCCATTCTATACGCAATCCGCCAGAAGAAGCCAATGACAGATCCTTGATATCGTATTTCTGTTTGCTCAATTCATTACTCCTCGTGTGTGAAGTCGGTACAGTAATAGCTGAATAGTGCTAGCTGACTGCTATTCGCTCATCTAGAAACTAACGAACCGCTTGAAATCCTCATACCGCCCCTCGATCTCCTTCATAGTGAGGGTACTCAACCGGTCAACGCTGAAACCCTGCACAGCGAAAGAGGCCACTACGCTACCATGCACCACAGCCTTCCGCAAGCCCTCAGGGCCATGATCGCCGCTGTTGGCCAGGCTTCCCATGAATCCGGCTGCGAAGCTGTCGCCAGCACCCGTCGGATCTTCGATCTTCTCGAGGGGATAGGCCGGCGCGAAGAAACAACTGCGGCACAGATTCCCTCCATTCACGTAGAGAACCGCGCCGTACTCGCCACGCTTAACTACCAGGGCCTTGGGGCCCAGATCCAACAGCTTGCGAGCCGCTCTGACTAGGCTGAAGGTCTGCGCATACTGCCGCGCCTCAGCCTCGTTTATCAGCACAATGTCAACCATGGACATGGCCTTGGTCAGAGCATCCTTCTTGTAGTCAATCCAGTAGTTCATGGTATCGAGCGCCGTCAACCTGGGGGATTGTACTTGTTCCAGCACCTCAATCTGGAGCTCGGGGTCGATATTGGCGAGAAAGACGTACTCGGAAGACCGGTATTCCTCCGGCAACTGAGGGTGAAACTGAGCGAAGACGTTGAGCTGGGTATCAAGAGTCTGCGCCACATTGAGGTCATAGTCATATCTTGCCGACCACCGGAAGGTTTTACCTTCAGCAACCTGCAAGCCTCGCAAATCGATCCCTCGATTGGCAAGAAAATCAGTGTACTCCTGTGGGAAATCGGTTCCAACCACCCCCACCAGTCTGACTTGCCCATATAGGCTTGCCCCCGTTGAGAAGAAGGTTGACGAACCACCCAGCACACCTTTCCGGCGCGCGAAAGGTGTCTGAACATCATCCAATCCCACGGAGCCAACCACCAGAATGCTCAAGCTTCTTCCTCCTCCGTTTCTGCTGTCGGTACGTATCGCCGCCGCATTTCCGACGAAACGCCTGCCGCCAAACTGAAGACCTTCTCCGCGAGCTCGGGAGCCAGTGACCCCACACCGCAAGACGGACTCACTAGACCCGCTTGCACCAGTTTTTCGCGTGGTATTCCCTTAGCAGCAAATCGGTCCAGTATGCTCTCCAAGCGCTGCACCAGGCTCCCCACCGTCTCAGACTCAGCTTGCGGACCAGCAGGCGCAATACCCCAGGCCACCATGCCTCCTCGCTCCAGGAAATCGCCCAGCGCCTCAGGATATAGCAACAGCGCATCGGCATACTCATATGCATCCAGGTTAAGGATGTCCATAGAGGTCGAAAGAAGCAGGGACCAATCGGTGTTGCCGCAGCAATGAATACCTTTCAATCCCGAGATGCCAGCAAAGACCTCCTCCAGCAATCCGATCACCTGGTCGTGATCCAAAGAGACGAAAGCGGAACCATAGGAAGCCATGTACGGCTCGTCCACGAAGATAATCGTCTGAGGATTGATCTTGCTCAATTCCTGCTCCTGCCAACTGGCCTTCAAACGCAAGTGCTTTGCCAGCGCATCGGCAAAAATATCATCGTATAGGATTGGCCGCCGATCCTGATCAACGACGGTAAGCCCCCAACTGACAGGACCTGTGACCTGTCCCTTGATCGCGACAGGCGATTGGGGGAAGATCACCTTCCCCTCGCAGAGCAAGCTTAGTGCTGCTGCGTATTTAGAGGATGTGAGTCCATATTCCACATCATTCTCCAAGTACGCGACGTAGAGCGCCTCCAATTCGGGATCCAGATCTCGGTTGCGATCAACGTAGATGCGCTCTTCCTCTAGAACGACCCCAGGGAAGCGCTCGCTGTATTGCACATACATGTTCTCCAGGTACGTCCGCCGAGGGAGCTGCGGCCACGCCGGCATCTCAGGGAAGAACTCAAGAACCAATTCCCACGCCTTCTGGGGATCGGCAAGAGGCACACTGCCCACCGCTATCGGCAGCCATTCGGGTTGGAATTCAGACACAGGCATTCCCTCCTAGTTGACCGTCAGACTCGGGCAAACGCAATGTATCGTCTCCCATCCAGTATTCTACATCCCGCCGATGTAATCGCGATGAATAAGCAAGCTCCACCATATTACAGTTCTGGCAGTCCTATGCCGGCTGGTTGCTGACTGCTGACAGCTACAGCTACTTCGCCTTCTCCACAACCCACCGAAGATTCATCTCGAAGGGAGGATACGCGATCCCCTCCTCCGTCACGATGCCGGTCACGTAGCGATGCGGAGTAACGTCAAAGGCGGGATTGGCCACCTGCACGCCTTCGGGCGCAATGGGCACCCCGCGAACATGAGTCACCTCGCGATGATCCCGCTCCTCAATAGGAATATCCTCCCCAGTGACTGTCTGAAGGTCCACCGTCGAAGTCGGCACCACCGAATAGAAAGGAACGCCATTCTCGCGCGCCAGCACGGCCAGGGAATAGGTGCCAATCTTGTTAGCCACGTCGCCGTTGGCCGCAACGCGATCCGCTCCCACCAGCACGATATCCACCTTGCCCCGACTGATGAAATGCCCGGCCATGTTGTCTGTGATCAAGGTCATCGGGATGCCTTCCTGCATGAGCTCCCAGGCAGTAAGCCGGGCGCCCTGCAAGTAGGGACGGGTCTCGTCAACGTAAACGTGGATGCGCTTGCCTTGCGCGTGAGCGGTGCGCATGACCCCCAGAGTTGTGCCGAAATCCACCGTAGCCAGCGCCCCAGCGTTGCAGTGGGTCAGGATACTCATGCCATCAACGATGAGACTGGCACCGTTGGCACCCATACGCTTGTTGATGGCCACGTCCTCATCTGCAACCCGCTGGGCCTCACCAACCAGATCCTCACGTAGGAGATCAAGATCAGCGATATCGGAGGAGCGAGCACGGCGTAACATGCGATCCAACGCCCAGAACAGATTAACTGCCGTAGGCCGGGTACCCCCCAGATAGCGAGAAGCCTCCTCTAGCTCACCCAGGAACTCATCCCGGGTCCTGGCCTTGCTCTTCACTGCAGCCAATGCCATACCAAAGGCCGCTGCTGCTCCAATCGCCGGTGCGCCCCGGATCTCCATCTCCTTGATGGCCTTGCCCACCCCAAGGTAGTCGTCGTATTCGAGGATTATGTACTCTTGAGGCAGTTTGGTCTGATCAACGAGTCTGACTACTCCAGCATCCCATTCGATAGTCCTCAAGGCATTTCCTCCCAGGCAAAAAAAGATCTCCCTAGATGGGAGAGAAGGCTCAAGCCTCCCTCTCATCTTCCAGTCGTTCCTCAGAACGTCTGTCGGAATTGGCACCTGGGACAGAGAGGTTGCCAGCCTCGACTCGCAAGGCTGCTCCGAATCGCCATTGATTCGCGTCCTGGTTGCCGGGGTTTCGTAGGGCCGATCCCTCCACCCCTCTAGATAAGAGCTAGCTATTCAATGTTCTACTTGTTCGGCTATACTAGCATGAAAGAGTATACCTGTCAAACACAGACAAGGCGGGGATTCGGTTCCAAAGAAAGAGACCGAGACCCCTGCGTAAGGGCGAACCCACGTGTTCGCTCCCCGCTTGACACCGGTCTCTCTCGCGGCTATAATGTAGTCACACGGTAGCCACATAAGAGGAGAAGGACAATGCCTACCACCATCGGCGTGCGCGAGCTGAAAAACCAGACCTCCCGCGTCATACGCGCTGTACGAGAGGAGATGGCCGAATACGTGGTCACCCTTCGAGGTGAGCCTGTGGCAGTGCTACGGCCTCTGACCGAAGAGGAGACACAGCGACTGCGCAGAGTCGAAATCGACGAAACGTTGGCTGAAATGAAAATCCTGGCGCAGCAAGTCGGCGTAGCCTGGACATCACAAAAGAGCGGCGTAGAACTCGTCGCTGAGCAGCGAAGGTGACCCGTGGCTGTCATTGATGCCAGCGTCTACGTTGCGTTGATCAGTACCCATGAGAAGGACCACGCCAGCAGTTGGGCGTGGTTGGAGCACGCCCAGGCAGCACATGAACCCATCGCTGCACCTGTGATTCTTCTAGCCGAGGTAGCCGCGGCCCTCAGTCGTGGCATGGGAGACTTAGTACTGGCCCACCGTGTCGTGCAGCAACTGAAGCACTCAGGAGTGATCGATCTGATGCCGGTGACCCTCGCGCTAGCAGAGCGAGCAGCCATCATTGCCGCCGATCATCGTATCCGCGGTTGTGACGCCGTTTACATTGCCTTGGCAGATCAATTGAGTGACTGCCTGGTCACGTTGGATCGGCAACAGCTCGAGCGCGGCGCCGCGATCGTGACTACCTGCGAGCCATAAGCACTAGTGCACGCACATGCGAAAGCCACCCGGTTCTCGCTAGATATCCCCTATTGGGCGAGCAGTTGCCCATCGTATCCCAGTCTTCTTCTCTACCAGAGCAACTAGAATCCAGAAGGAACACAGCATGCCCCTATGGATCACTCCCCAATGATCTTGACCAACACACGCTTCCTGCGACGCCCGTCGAACTCCCCGTAGAAGATCTGCTCCCAAGGCCCGAAATCCAGCCGGCCGCCAGTCACTGCCACGAC
>Ga0075114_10001158_pt1 | contig 14594 bp, 9 predicted proteins | sample AntAceMetag02UKM_FD_69784 | JGI IMG/M metagenome (GOLD analysis project Ga0075114, IMG submission 69784) | Saline lake microbial communities from Ace Lake, Antarctica - Antarctic Ace Lake Metagenome 02UKM | ecosystem: Environmental > Aquatic > Non-marine Saline and Alkaline > Saline | place... | reverse complement strand
CATCCGGCAAAGGGCGCGACCCACCGCGATTCGGACCGTGGGTGATAGGTCGTGTAATGCTTCTTTCAGCCCGGTGAGAACGCCCTCTCGACCTTTCGCTTCCTCCGCAAAGTTGCCGAGGCCGGTCGCCCCCCAGTAACGAATCGCGGAGTCGTCATGATCCAGCGCCGCGAGGAGATCAGGGAAGGCACCCTCCCCTTCCGAGGCTTTCGTCGCGATCGAGGTCAGCTCTTTGATGAAGACACTTTGATCCGTCTCTCCGTGGAGAATCGCATAGGTCGATCCGGCGGCCTCCTCACGAAGATCGATCTCCGATTCCGGGATCAAACCGAGATCACCGATCGCGAGCTGCCAGTCGAAGAGCGCCTTCTTGAGTTCAGCAAGCTTCTCCGCATGGGCCGGATCACCAGCGAGATTATTGATTTCGTGAGGATCGTTTGCGAGATCATAGAGTTCCTCGGCGGGTTTTGATCCGGCAGAAAAAAGCGCCAACGCACCGGTGAGATTTCCAGCTTTTTCAGCCTCACGAATTTCTCTCATCGTCGCGCCTTTCTCCGGCGTGTTCATGTACTGATAGTATGGCTTGAGCGGCTCAAAATTTCGGACATAGCGGAATCGCTGATCCCGAACTGCGCGGATGATGTCGTAGCGCTCGTCCATGCGATCCCGCGCTCCATAGACATACTCGCGTCGGGGATCGTCTCCGAGAAAAGAGATCCCATGCTGGTAGTCGGGAGCCTCCACCCCGGCCAACTGCAACATCGTCGGTCCGAAGTCGACCGAATTGACGAGGCGATCATCGACTTCACCGGGAGAGAGGTCCTGCCATTTCTCCGGCAAGCGGAGAATCATCGGCACACGCGTTCCCGAGTCATAAAGCCAGCGCTTCGCCCGGGGTAGTCCGATCCCGTGGTCCGACCAGAACATCACGACCGTGTTCTCCCATTCCCCCGCTGCTTTCACTTCTTCAATGAGGCGACCGGCCCACTGATCCATCGCGGTAATGAGTTCGTAGTTTCGTTTCCAGTCCTCGCGCACGGTGGGTGTGTCAGGGTAATAAGGAGGAAGATTATCGAACGCCTCCGGATTCTGTCGCTCCGTTCCGGAAAGTCCTTCGGTGACGCTTTCATACTTCGCGGCGTCAGCGATCCCACTTTCGTGACAGCCGGTGTAGTTGAAGACCGCAAAGAACGGCTTGCCCTCGGGTCGATTTTTCCAATGGGCTTTCGACGAACTTGAATCCCAGATTTCCCGGGCAGACGGCTTGCTGAACTGGTAGTCCGTCTTGCTGTTGTTCGTGCAGTAGTAACCCGCCTCCCGGAGATAGATCGGGAACGGCTTCAACCATTCCGGCAAAGTCGCATTACAGCGCATGTGGTGCGAGCCAATGGAATTCTGATACATCCCCGTAATGATTCCCGAGCGACACGGAGCACAGACCCCGGCAGTCGTGTAAGTGTTCGTGAATTTTGTTCCCCCCGCCGCGAGCGCATCGAGATTAGGCGTGATCGCATAAGGATCCCCAAAGCAGGCAATGTGCGGACTGATATCCTCAGCCGAAAGCCAGAGGATGTTGGGGCGATCGTCTGCGATGAGAGGCAAGGCGATGAGCAAGAACGAAAGAAAAAGGAGGAGTCGGCGCATCCCGAGTTCTCGCATTTCACGCCGAGCCTGACAAGGACGCGTTGGAGTGAGGCCTTCAGGCCTTTTCAGGGGCCACGTCCATAAGATCATTTTCGGCGCGCAAGTCCAGCCCGCACTAAACCCTATGCCTCGGCAAGCCCGAATGCCGCATGCATGACCTTGGCAGCTTCATCGATCTGATCCTCGGAAACCGTCACCGTGATCTTGATCTCGGAAGTCGAGATCATCTCGATGTTGATCCCCGCTTCTGAAAGCGCTTTGAACATTTCGGCGGCGACGCCCGAATGGGATCGCATTCCAATGCCGACAACGCTGAGCTTGGCGATGCCGTCTTCGGCTTCAATCTTCGCGCCTTCACCAAGATCGGCGAGAACTGCCTTCAACGCAGTCTCCGCCTTGGCGACATCATCTTTGTGAACCGTGAAGGAAATATCGGTGATTCCCGTTTTGGAAACATTCTGGACGATCATATCGACGAGAATATTAGCCTCGGAAACCGCCCCGAAAATTCGACTGGCGGTCCCCGGTAAATCTTTGACTCCGGAAATGGTGACTTTGGCCTGGGCGCGCTCCAGGCTGACACCGCGAATGACGACGGATTCCATGCTCATGGTTTCTTCTTTAACGAGAGTTCCCGAATTATTATTCAAACTGCTTCTCACTTCGAATCGAACGCCGAACTTCTTCGCAAACTCAACCGAGCGCGACTGCATCACCTTCGTCCCTGAACTCGCCATTTCCAGCAGTTCGTCGTAGCTGATCTCATCGATCTTTCGCGCGTCAGGGACGACGCGGGGATCGCAGGTGTAGACGCCATCGACGTCGGTGAAAATCTGGCAGAGGTCCGCATCAATCGCCGCCGCCATTGCAATCGCGGTGAGGTCAGATCCTCCGCGCCCTAATGTCGTAATTTTGCCATCGGGCGTTTTGCCCTGAAATCCAGCGAGAATGACAATGTTCCCGTCGTCGAGAAGCTCGTGAACTCCGGCCGGTGAGATATTCGAAATGCGGGCCTTCGTGTGAACGCCGTCGGTTTCGATCCCAGCCTGCGCGCCTGTCAGCGAAACAGCTTTGGCTCCCATCGCGTTGAGCGCCATCGCCGTCAACGCAATCGTGGTCTGCTCGCCGGTCGCAAGAAGCACGTCCATCTCGCGCTCGGTCGGATCAAAATCACCGGTGACCTGATCCGCCAGTTCGATCAACTTATTCGTGACGCCTGACATCGCGGAAACGACCGCGACGACGCGATGACCGGCTTCTTTGGTTTCAAGAATCCGCTGAGCAACATTAATGATGCGCTCGGGTGTTCCGACGGAAGTGCCGCCGTATTTCTGGACGATAAGACTCAAAGGATGAGATGACGTAATTTCGGACGGAGACTTAGGCGCACGCAACACAGTTTGTCCAACGGCATTGCCGCCAGTCTCAGGAACCGGTGGTATGACGCACCCAGTTCAAATATCCGCTCGATCCAGCCTCTATCGGGAGGACCAAAAACTCCGGCTCCTCATAGGGATGATGCTTTTGCACGTATCCCTCAAGCATTTCGACCTTTGAGACCGTCGTCTTCATCAGCATAATGCATTCGCCCTCGATCTCCACGTCGCCTTTCCAGCGGTAGATGGATTCGACACCCGGCAGCAGATTCACACAGGCGACAAGTTGCGCATCGACGAGCCGTGTGCCAAATTGACGCGCTTTCTCCGCGTCTGAAAAAGTCGTGATCACCATGACAACGGAATTGGGGGAGTCGTTTTGTCTCTCAATCATCTCGCCAACAGCATACATGAAACCGGGCATTATCGACAGGCTGATTGATCGCCTCGACAAACTTGAGCCTGAGGAGATTCAAAGTCTTGTTCTCAAAGCCGTTCAGGAAAAAGGATTCCTCGAGCGGGTTTTCGATGTCCTCAGGGAAGGCATTATCGTCACTGGAGCTCGCGGTTCGATCACTTACATCAACCACACTGCCTGCAAGTTCTTCGGACTCGATCAGAAGTCGGCCTCAGGAAATCCAGTCTCCGAATTGTTCCCCGGAATCCCGTGGGAGGAAGTGGTTGAATCCGGTGGGGTCATCAATCGTGATCTCCTCGTCCGCTATCCTGAGATGCGACTGCTGAATTTCTACATTTCCCCTCTCGCGAATCAGGATGCCGAGATTCACGGCGAAGAGGAGCTCGTTGGCTACGTCATCATCCTGCGGGACAACACGAGAAATCGGGAACGCCACATCCGCGAAATCGAATCCGAAAAAATCCAGGCGGTGCAGAGTCTCGCCGCGGGAGTCGCGCACGAGATCGGAAACCCGCTCAATTCGCTCAACATTCACCTCCAGGTCATCGAGCGGAAGATCAAAAAGCGGGCCGACCCTGAACTCGCCGCCGAGTTGCTGGAGTCTCTCGAAATCACGCGGAACGAAATCAAACGGCTCGATTTTATCGTCGAAGATTTCCTCAATGCGGTGCGACCGACCAAACCGGTTCCTGAAGCGACCGATCTCAATGAGCTTCTCAACGAAGCGCTTAATTTTATCGGCCCGGAGGTAGCGGACCGTCGCATCAACATCGTTCTCGAACTGAAAGAGGATCTCCCCCTCATCCAGGTGGATCGCGATCAAATGAAACAAGTCTTCTACAACCTGATCCGAAACAGCAGCCAGGCGATCGGTTCCGATGGAGAGATCGTCGTCAAGACGGGCTTCAATGACGAGAATGTCTTTTTCACCTTTGCCGACAACGGCCCCGGCATTCCTGCCGACCAGGTCAGTCGGGTTTTTGAACCCTACTACACAACGAAGAAAGCCGGCTCCGGACTCGGTCTCATGATCGTCCATCGCATCATTCACGAACACGGCGGCGAGTTACAGTTTCAAAGCCAGGTCGGCATGGGCACCGAAGTCACCGTCTTTCTGCCCCGCGCCGAACGACTCATGCGCTTCCTTCCGGAAAAATCCGAGTCCCCTGTCATCGACATCGCCCCGATAGACTAACATAACGCCATGGATTTCTTTGACAGCACCGTCCTCATTGTCGATGACGAAAAAAACACCCGCGACGGACTTCGTCTTTCTCTCGAAGATGAGTTCGATGTCTACGTGGCCGCGAACATGGCCGAAGCGGGAGAGATTCTGAAAAGCGAATCTGTCGATGTCATGCTCACCGACCTCCGGCTCGGTGGCGAGAACGGGATGGATCTCATCGAAAAAACCCTCGCCCGGTCGAAGCCCCCCGTCTGCATTCTCATGACTGCCTACGGCTCGGTCGATGTCGCGGTCGAAGCGATGAAAAAAGGAGCCTACGACTATGTGAGCAAACCGCTCAACATTGACGAACTCGAGATCGTGATCAAACGCGCGATCCGGAGCCGCTCGGTCGAAGAGGAAGTCGTCGCGCTGAAAGCGCAGGTCACGGAGCGCTATGGCCTCGAAAATATTATTGGTCACTCCACCGCGATGGAGCCGGTCTTTGATATGATCAAACAAGTCGCCCCCTCACGCGCGACGGTTTTGATCGAGGGCGAAAGCGGAACCGGCAAAGAACTCGTGGGACGCGCGATCCACCATCTCAGTGGCCGACCCAAATCTAAACTCGTGACCGTTCACTGCGCGGCTCTCAGTGAGCAGCTTCTTGAAAGCGAACTCTTCGGTCATGAGCGAGGGGCCTTCACCGGGGCGATGGAAAAACGGGCCGGTCGCTTTGAAGAAGCCGACGGCGGCACTCTCTTTCTCGATGAAATTGGCGAGATCGATCTCAATACCCAGGTCAAGCTGCTGCGTGCCATCGGTGAGCGAACGATCGAACGCCTCGGCTCTAACAAACCTTTAAAAATTGACGTCCGCGTCGTCGCCGCGACAAACAAGAATCTTAGCGAAATGGTGAGAGAGGGCACCTTTCGCGATGATCTTTTCTTCCGACTTAATGTCGTCTCGATCTCGATGCCGCCGCTCCGGGCGCGCAAAGAAGATATCGTTTTGTTAGTCGATGCTTTCCTCAAAGAGTTCGGCGACGAGAATGGAAAGCCGGGAATGGAACTCACGAACGAAGCGCTCCAACTCCTCCTCGACTACGAATGGCCCGGGAACGTCCGCGAACTCCGCACCGCAATCGAACACGGCGTCGTCATGGCGAATGGAACCAAGATTGGATTGCGTCATCTTCCCCGCTTCCTCCGCGATGGCTCGCACGATGGCTTTCGTCACGACTCCCCGGCCCATCCGGTTGTGAATAGCATGGGCCCCAGCGGCGACGACGATCTCAACCTCGCGAGCGTCGAGGAAAAATACATCCGCCTCGCCCTCGAAAGAACCGGCGACAACCGCACCGAAGCCGCCCGCCTTCTCGGCATCTCACGCCGCACGATGCAACGGAAGTTGAAAGAAATGGGCTTGATCGAGGGCTGAGTTTTTTCCTTTTCTCTGCCGCAGAAAAAAGACACTTCGAGCAGGGCTTGCCGGGCGATAGGAAATCGCCCCTCCTTGCACTCCAAGCTCGCGCGCGTCAGTCATAGCAAAAACGTAGCGGACGGCGTCAGCCTTCCGACCGCATTGCCTCGGCCCTTCGTTACGATCTCACGAGAACGATTTACAGCAAACTTGTAGTGGTGATTTGCAATCTCCATCCGCCATGCCACGGGCTTGATCAGGTGGCGATTTCAAATCACCACTACCCAACGGGCTCAGCGAAGGCAGGACGAGCCCCAAAACCTAGAGCTTCGAGCGGGCGTGAATCGTCCCCGGATGGCTGCTTTTCGATCCTTCCATAAAGCGGACAAAATCGCGCTTTCTTTCATCGACCGTGAAAGTGTTCATGTCCCCGTTCGACCAAACGAACTGAAAGGCGGTCGGTGAAATAATTTCAAAAGTCGTCTCGGTCAGTTTGTTGCCATCCGCCTCAACGAGAACGGTGTCATCGCTGAACTGCATCGTTACCTCTTTGACGGTCGATCCATTCCAGCGAAATTCCCTTCCCTGCAGCCATTCTTTGAACCGCTCAGTCTCCGAGAGTTCGACACTTTCCTCTTCAATAGAAACAACCATGCCCGATTCGCCTCCCCTCATGACACCCTCGATTGCTTCGATCTCTCCACGAATTACGAGGGCCGCATCCAAGTTGTTGGTTCGCGTGAAACCGGCCTGAAGCGCTTTCAGATGCTGGAGGTATTTCTCGTGAATTGGGGCTGTTGCCTTATCGAGCGCCTTCTCGTAGTTCGCCCTCGCAGTCGTTAACTCACCCAGCTCATCGGCTGAGAGTGGAAGAATCAGAGAGGACGCGATGAGCGCGAAAAGAGAGAAAAGTCGGGGAGTCATGCGTTGTGTTTCTCAAATCGCTCCCCGGATGTCAATGCTGCGAGCGCTCCAACCAGCAGCACAAAGGAGCTCTTGATCTTGCTCCTAATCTTGATCTTCCCCGGCTGGGATGGATCAAGATCAGGAGTAAGATTAAGATCAAGAATTTCACGCCGGACACCAACCGAAATGCGAGGCCGTGCTCACGGTGCCAAAGACGACTGCCGTCGGAATCACGACACCAAATCCTTGATGACATGCCCCTCCACCTCACTCAATCGCACATCGCGCCCGGCATAGCGAAAGGTCAGGTCCTCGTGCTCGACACCCATGAGATGCAGAACGGTCGCCCAGAGATCGTAGACCGTCATTTTCCCATCGACGACATGATACCCGAAATCATCGGTCGCTCCATAAATGCTCCCCGCTTTGCAACCACCTCCGGCCATCCAGATACTGAATCCGAAGGGATTATGATCGCGTCCGTCTGTTCCCTGGGAAAACGGCGTCCGGCCAAACTCACCCGCAAAAATCACGAGCGTTTCGTCCAGCAACCCGCGCTGCTTCAAATCCATCAACAAACCCGCAATCGGCTGATCGACCTGATTCGCCATGTAGCCGTGCCCCTTTTCCAAGCCCCCATGCTGATCCCAGGGATTTGCATTCTGACCGTCGCCAGGCTTTTGCGGAAGACAGGTCAGCTCGATAAATCGCACGCCGCGCTCGACTAAGCGACGCGCCAACAAGGCCTGCTTCGCATAGTCACGAGTCATCGGGTTCTTCGCCTCAAAACCATAGAGCCGCTTCGTCGCTTCCGACTCGCCGCTGATCTCACACAACTCCGGCACCGCAGTCTGCATCCGATAGGCAGTTTCGTAATTCTGAATCGCGGCCTCGACATCAGCGTGCTGCTTCGTCTTCGTCGCAAAGCCCTGATCGACTGAGCGAATAAAATCGAGCCGCGAGCGCTGAATCCCATCGCTCTCCCTCGGCAGCACATTCTTCACCGGCTCGCGGGCATCGGCCTGAATGATCGAGGCCTGATGCTGCGCCGGCAGAAAACCACTGCTCCATTGCCCGACCCCGCCGTGGGGCACGCCGGACTCTCCGCTTCGCAAAACGACATAGCCCGGCAAATTCCGGTTCTCCGTCCCCAGCCCATAGCTGAACCAGGCCCCCGCACTGGGATGCCCGATGAAGGGAAATCCGGTGTGGAAAAAGAAATTCCCCTGCGCGTGTTCATTCACCGTGCTCGTCATCGATCGCACCACCGCAAGATCGTCGGCACAGTGCTGGCGAAGGTACGGAAACAAATCGGAAATCGGAGTCCCACTTTCTCCTCCCGGCTTGAACGCGAACGGACTCGCGAAGACGTTGCCGTTGTTGTTGAACTGAGTTCGCTCCACTTTCACCGGCATCGGTTTCCCCTGAAAATCAACGAGCCGGGGTTTCGGATCAAAGGTATCAACATGGGAGACACCACCCGACATGTAGCAAAGAATGACATGCTTCGCCTTCGGTCGGAAATCGGGACTCGGCTGGTAACCGCCCGCAGCGGAAGCCGCCGCCTTCGCTTCGCGCCCCATCAAGCCTGACAAAGCCACCATTCCGAAACCGGAGGAAATGCGACTGAGGACTTCGCGTCGTGAAAAAGGACTGTGTGGGCTCATGTTACTGGAGATAGATGAATTCCTTGAGGTTAAAAATAGCGTGAGCGAGATCCTGCCAACGGCGGTCGGCCCCGCTCAGGGGTTTGCCGAACTCCGACAAGGCCGCGCGGGTTTCTTCAAGCGAGTTGTCGAGCGACTGCACTTCTTTGCTTTGTGCGTCGGTTAGAGAACTCAGAATCATTTCCCGCGAGACAAACGGCCCCTTCTTCCCGGCGGAGGCGCGCACCTCTTCGGGCGTGAGGGCGCGATCGTAAAGCGTCGCCTCGTAGATCCGTCCTCGCAGGGCACGGTTGCCTTCGGCACGTTTTCCGTGACGAATCCCGAGAACGACCTCAGAGCTTCCGGCCCCGAACTCGTGCAAGTCCGCCACCCGAATCGATTCCCCAAGCGTCTCGCCATCGCGGTAGCCGGTGATTGTTCCGTCCGCCTCATAGGTGAAGGTCAGCCGAACGGGTCGCTTCACCGCTTCCGTTTCATCAGGCCCGTTGAAGTCTGCAGTCCGGCGGTGATTGTTGCTCCCGGCGAGCCAACGCTGCGGTCGCCGCTCCGCAAAAACAATGCTGTCGAAATTCGAGCCTGCCGAATCCTGCACCGTGATGACTCCGCCACCTCTCTCATCAAAAGTTTCCAGCTCAACAACCGCTTCCAAAGTCTTCGCCCCGAGGGCGTGTGGTAATGGCAGGGAACCCGCATAACCATCGCCATCGAGGACGAGTGCTCCGCCTTCGACGCGGGCGGAGCCGTTCAAGGTGAGGCTCGATTCACCGGCGAGATCATTAAGACCCTGCTCGAAACTCCAGTGAGAAACCGGGCGAAGAGCCAAATCGGACGTCTCGCTTCTTTCGCCACCTCCGGAACCCGCCGCAAAAAGCCGATCCCGAACCGGTCCCATCAATTCTTCTTTCGCCGCTTCCAAGCTCAACAACTTCGCTTCGAGGACATCCCGCTTCTCCGCCTCGGCGCGATATTGATCATCAAGGGTCTGGAGGAAACTGCGGGCGCTATCGATTTCAGGAATCGTCGGCTCACGATTGAGCGCGGTGACAAAGAGTCGTTTCATGATCGCCTCCTCATCAGCCTCAGGTCCAAGTGCCGCACGCGCACGATTTGCCATCGCGGCCGCCCGCGCCGCCACAAACGGATCATTCAGCAAAGTGAGCGACTGCGCCGGGACGTTTGTCGCATCGCGCTTTCCGACCGTCGAAGCAGGAACGGGAAAATCGAAAGTCGTCAGGAGCGGGTCAAGGCTGTTCCGGGCGACCCGAAGATACACCGCGCGGCGCTTCGCATTGAGTGCACTTGACGGGCCATAGCGCGTTTCATCCAGTTCCCCGGAGAGGGCGAGAAACGAGTCACGGATCGATTCGGCATCGAGGCGCCGGACCGGAAAATGAGAAAGAAGACGATTGTCAGGATCTTTCACCGCGACCTCCGGCGATGCGTCGGAAGATTGCTGAAAGGTATCGGTCAGGACCAGTTCGCGGACGAGTGCCTTCACTGACCAGTCCAATTCCCCGCGAAAACGCGTCGCGAGATAATCGAGCAACTCAGGATGCGAAGGCTCCTCGCCGAGACGGCCAAAATTGTCCACCGTTGCGACGAGGCCGTCGCCAAAAAGATGGGTCCAAATACGATTCACCGCGACGCGGGCCGTGAACGGATTGTCTTCGCGGAAGAAGTCAGCCGCCAACTCAAGACGCCCCGAGCCTTCTGTCGCGTAGGGCGTTTCATCGATCGCTTCAAGAAAACGACGCTCAACCGGTTCGCGAGGCTCCTTGTGATTACCCAGATGAAAAAGAGGCTGATCGATCCCGGGTCGCTCCGTGATCCCCGGTGCCCTCGTCGGCTGCGGGATTGCAGACTCAAGTGCGCGATATTCCTTGAGTAAAGAAAGCAACTCCGCAGGAAGCGCCGCATCACGATTCGGCAAGACCTCAGCGGTACGCAGATCGTCGAGCAGAAAAGCGGCGGCATCCGTGAGGGATTCGCCGGTCGCCCATTGCGTCAGCGCCTCCTCAATCGCCGCCTCGAAAAAGCGCTCCACTTCCGCCGCATTTTTCGGAACGCGATCACCCGCCGACGCAAAGATCGCCGCGAGCCATTCCTCTTTCGGCGGGGCCGGGCTCGCGCTGCCCTTCTTCACAAGAACCGCCTCGCGAATCCCGAACCAGGATCGGGCCGCTTCTTTCACGAGGACCGGCGCATCGGCCCCGGTCGAGAGTTCGAGGTGGATATCGTCCCCCTTCCAGTAATCGAGGCGATCATACTTCACCCATCTCCAATCGCCTTTCTCCAAATTCGTGGCCGGGTAGACCGTTCCTTTTCGCGGATAATTCTGGACCGCATACCGCGCCGACGATTGCTCCCCGGCAACGTTCAGGTAGAGATCATATTCGCCATCCAAATGATGAGGCGGCGACGCGATAAAACCGCGATGTTTCGTCGAAAGACGATGTGAAAACAATCCCGCCGGGAGGAAGCGGTCAAGAGCTCCTGACAAACCCACCACGAAGTCTCCGGAATCCGCCCCGTCGAGACCTTCGCCTACCACCGTCCACTGATCGACCTCGGCAGGATCGGAAAGGTCCCAGACTCGATTTGTCTCCCCGCTCTCACGAAGTTCACGGAACGCGGCCAACTTCCTTTCAAAATCCTCGCGGCTGTTCGTCCAGGCCGCCGCAGGGTCATCACTCTGGATCAGCCCCTGCATCCATTTCACCGAGTCAGCCGGAGCCGCGTGACTCAGTCCGCCTTCGCGCAGTGAAGCCTGCCAGAAGGCAGCGGCCTCCTCACGGATCTTCGCTTTCAAACGGATCAATTCATCACGATTCGTTTCGAGAACTCCGGGCGCATCAATCGCTACCGTCGCCGGGAGTCCGCTCGTGAAGATGCCGAACATGGCGTAGTAATCCGCCTGACTGATCGCATCGAATTTGTGGTCGTGACAGCGGGCGCAGGAAACGGTGAGTCCGAGAAAAGCTTTCGTGACCGTGTTAATCTGGTCGTCCGTGAACTTCACGCGCTCATCGAGCGCATCAGTCGGAGCGAAGCCGTGAAAGACCATGCGGTAATGCGCCGGACCGATTGCGCTTTCGTTCAGACCGAGCTCGTCATTGAGACGAGGCTCGGAAAGAAGGTCGCCGGCGAGGTGCTCCTTCACCAACTGGTCGTAAGGTAAGTCCGTATTCAACGCCCGGATCAGATAATCGCGATACTGAAAAGCATGAGGAATCGTCGGATCGCCCTCACTGCCATGCGTCTCCGCGTAGCGCATCCAATCCATCCAGTGACGCGCCCAGCGCTCTCCGAAAGCTGGACTTGCGAGCAACTGATCGACCAGCCTTGTTGTAGCCTTGTCAGGATCGATGGCCCATGCTTTCAGAAAGATCTCCGAGTCCTCAAGCGAAGGCGGCAAACCGACGAGAGCGAAAGAAAGACGGCGGTGCAAATGCCGCGGATCAGCAGAAGCGGCTGGCGAGAGTCCTTCCGCATTGAGCCGGGCACGGATGAAGCGATCCACCGGCGTCGTAGCGTCGGCCACCTCCGGCACTTCCGGATCACGAATCGGCTGAAAGCTCCACCACCCTTTGCGGCGCTCCCGGATCGCCTTCCAATTTGTGTCTTGTGAGAGTTGTTCCGGCGAAGGAGAAGTGTCCCTCGGATCGGGAGCACCCATCGCAATCCAGGTGCGAAAATCTTCGAGCACCTGCGGATCGAGCTGCGTGCCGGACTTCGGCATTTTCAGATCCTCGATCTCGTGAGCGATGGACTGGAGGAGCAAACTTTCCTCCGGCTTCCCCGGAACGATAACGGGACCGGAATCACCGCCGATCTCCCATCCCGAACGGGTATCCAAAAGGAGACCACCCTTGGATTTCGTCGCCTCCGAGTGACACTCGTAGCACTCCTGCGCAAGGATCGGACGAATCCGGTTTTCAAAAAATTCCCGCTCCGCATCCGTCATCGCGAAGGAGCTGTTGACTGAAGCGAGGCCCAGAGCACACCCAATCAGGAAGTAACGGAAAGACCGTTTCATGCCCGTAACTTTGCCTCAATGTTAGACTTTGCCTCGTGACAGAGAGCGGCGAAATGGGAAAACTTCGCGACCGGCATCCGCGTCGCCGGGGCCATTACCGTGATCGCTCCGATCGGTTGATGATAGGGGTCCAAAATCGGAACACCGACGCAGTTGATTCCCTCGACTCCCTCGGCGCGATCTTCGGCATAGCCGAGCCTGACAATGCGCCGACACTCTTTTTCCAGTGCTTCCGGCGTGTGAATTGTTTTCGTCGTGAAAGCTTTGAGACGCGCGCCTCTTTCGGCAAACCACTCTGCGCGTCGCGCCTCGCCCCAACTTGCGAGGATCGCCTTCCCCGGCGCACAGGAATACATCGGAACCCGCATCCCGACTTCACCACAAACCTGGAGAGGATGCGTCCCGCGAAACTGCTCGAGGACGAGGACCTTCCCTCCATTTTCAATCGCGAGCTGCACCGTCTCACCGGTCTGATCCCGAAGGCGGCGTAGCGATTCGTTGGCACAAAAAGCGAGACTCTTCTCTCCCGAGCGCGGACCGGAAAGTTCGAGAAGCCGGTTCGTGAGGACGTAGGCCTTCCGGTCTTCGCGCTGCATCGCATAGCCCATCGCGACGAGCGTCTTCAGCAAGCGGAAAACCAAATTCTGAGTAAAACCGGACTCCCTCGCCACCTCAGCGGCGGTGAGACCTTCCCCATGACGAGAGAGGAGATCGAGAAGGATCAATGTTTTCGCCCCGGTCGGCGAGGGCATCGCATCGGCATCAAATATGTCAGCGGAAATCGGGGAAAGGCCTTTCATCGTATAAACGATTATCACCGCATATAAGACTTTTTACTATGGCGTGATTAAGAGACATCAAAGTGTCGTCAATCGGAGACTCAAACTTCGATGACCAGACAGGGTTAGGTCGAGCATTCAACCCTGTTAGATTGGGTGCGATGTGGGTGAGCTCAGATCGGCAGGACAGCACTCCGAACTTCCATTTCCTGCCGCGAAAACGGAACTCCTTTTCTTTTTCTCCGACGCCCGAAAACGACGCTCCTGACCGGACGTTAGGAAGTCACCCCTCCTTGATTGCTCGATTTCACGCGAATCATCCACCGGAAAACAGGTAGTGGTGATTTGTAATCGCCATCCGCAATGCCCCGGCCTGATCAGGTGGCGATTGCAAATCACCACTACCGCCCACTCCGGGAAGTCGTCTGCGAGAAGACCGCTCCGAACTTCCATTCCCCACTGCCAAAACGGAGCTCCTTTTCCTTTTCTCCGCCGTTGGAGAAAGACTGTATTCGCACCCGACTCCTACACCAAATCCACGATCGAACCAAAGTCGGCATCAAACAGCCGGCGGTAGGTCCGACTCGCAATGCCGTCAGTCATCTTCGCGAGAACATCGCAGACGACACGGGCGCGGCCTTCTTTCGATTCCTGTGAAAAAATGAGCGTCTCCTCTTCGTCGGAAAGAAGCCGGAAATGCTCAGCTCCGCGCTCTGAAGGCTGGATGTAGAGTTCGTCAAAAACCTCAAACAGTCGCGTGAGGATAAAGTCCGATTTCCGGTCGAGCTGCTGGAGTTGCTGACTCCTAAAGACAAGGTCCAGCGAAAGCCCTTTGTAGACATTACAGGCCTTCAGGACGTCAGGGGCGATGACGAGGCGATAGCGATGCCGCGCGGTCGCGTCACTCAGGAATCCGCTCGCTTCCTCCAATTCGGCGGCGTTGATGAAATGTCCGATCTTTTTGCCAATCGCAGACTCGACGCGGTTTCGGCGGATCGCCTCGAGCAGTTCATCGAGCACTTTTCCCTCGTCGGAGGAAAGGGACTTCGATTCGCCCCACTGCTGCGCCCGGTCAGCGGTGATGAATCCGGCGTGAATGCCGTCCGCAATGTCATTGAGCGAATACGCGGTGTCGTCGGCCCAATCCATCATCTGACACTCGATCGAGCGGAATCCGTTCC